>WNGI01002769.1_pt1 | contig 18285 bp, 14 predicted proteins | sample 5400621 | NCBI WGS metagenome assembly WNGI01 (sample SAMN13153374, study PRJNA577476) | soil metagenome | isolation source: 20 cm soil or saprolite under Garry oak tree replicate 1 | place: USA:California | collected 2016-06-15
CAACGCGAAAAGCCGCCAGCTCCGAGCGCTTGTGCGCGCACCGGAGATACTCGTCATGCCGGGCGCCTACGATGTTTTAAGCGCGCTCTTGTTCGAACAAATGGGCTTCAAGGCGATTCAAGGCACGAGCGGCGGCATCGCTGTCGCGTTGGGTTATCCCGATGGCGAGGTGATGAGCCGGGAAATGTTTATCGAGGTCAGCGGCAGTTTCGCGGCCGCCGTGACAATACCATTCAACGCCGACGGCGAGAGGGGCTACGGCGATGAAGCCGGCGTCGGCGATACAGTGCGCGCGCTGGTGGCGCGCGGTGTGGCCGGCATGAATCTCGAGGACGGCGCCGCCAAAGGCAAAGGCGGATTGGTCGAGCTGTCGCAGCAGCTGCGCAAAATAAAAACTGTCATGGATGCAAAGCGCGAACTCGGCAGCGAGTTTTTTCTCAACGCGCGGGTCGATGCGTTTCACGTGATGCCCGACGATCCGAAGAAGGCACTCGACGAAGCGATTAGGCGCGGCAATGCCTACGCCGAGGCGGGCGGCGATTGTATTTTTTATCTCAATCTCCATGCCGCAGAAACGATTGGGACCGTGGCGAAGGAAGTGAAAGCGCCGGTCAGCATCCTCGCCGGACCGCAATCGCCGAGCATTAAAGAGCTGCAAGATTTGGGCGTCGCGCGGGTGAGCTATGGCTCGGGTTTTATGAAAGCCGCGATCACCGGCGCGAAGCGTTTGGCGCTGGAGATTTTACAAAAGGGCACGTGCGACTTGCTCAAAGACGGCATGCAGACGCCGGAAATCGTTGCCCTCGTTGCCCGCAAGAAATAAATTGACTTCATGGACGCCAAAGGTTTTGTCGTCTCACTGCACATCGCGCCGACTGGCGCGGCGGCGATGCAGAGTCAAGACCAAGTGCCAGCCGTGGCTGGCCGCGGCTTGCAAGGCGATCGCTATTTCGCCGGTCTCGGCACTTACTCCAATAATCCCGGCAGCGGCCGTCATGTGACCTTGATCGAGATCGAAGCCATCGAAGCGCTGCAACGAGAGTACCAAGTTGAAATAGAGGCCTCGCTCTCGCGGCGCAACATTGTGACGCGCGCCGTCGCTTTGAATCATCTCGTCGACCGGGAATTTACGGTCGGCGAAGTGCGCCTGCGCGGCATGCGGCTCTGTGAGCCGTGCGCCCATCTCGAACGACTGAGCCGCCGCGGCGCCATGCGCGGTCTGATTCATCGCGGCGGGCTGCGCGCCGAGATCCTTACCGGCGGAACGATCCACGTCGGCGATGCGATTGCTCCAGTCGCCGATCAGGCTCGATAGCGTGAGGCGCTTCAGTTCGCCATGACCGGCGGGGCTCTCACACTGATTCTGGCGGCGGCCGTCACCCACGCCACTTGGAACTTTCTCAACAAGCACGCCGGCGGACACGCCACGTTCACTTGGCTCGTCGCCGTGCTGTCGGCGTTGCTCTATGCGCCGGTGACGATCACCATCATTGAAGTCTGGCAGATCCAGATCGACTTCGTTACGGTCGCTATCATGGCCGGCAGCGCGGCGCTGCACACGGCTTATTTCCTGCTTCTCAATCAAGGCTATCGCGTCGGCGATTTATCGTTGGTGTACCCGCTGGCGCGCGGCACGGGGCCGTTGCTGTCGAGCGTGGGGGCGATCTTATTTCTTGGCGAACGGCCGTCGGTGCTTGCCCTCGTCGGCGCCCTTTTGGTGATTGGCGGCGCGGTCACCTTGACGACCAACCTCGACCGCTTGCGCCAAAGCGGCGCTCACGACGCGCTTCTCTATGCGCTCATCACCGGTTTGTTTATCGCGGCTTATACGCTGTGGGATAAACAGGCGGTGAGTTATTTCGGCGTCGCACCGCTCGTTCTGGATTGGGGCGCCAACGTCGGCCGCGCTCTGTTTCTCGCCCCCATTGCGCTCAAGTACTCGGATCAAGCCGTCACGGAATGGCTGGAACATAAATACGAAGCGATTGCCTGCGCGGTTCTGATACCGCTCGCTTATATTTTAGTGCTCACGGCGATGCGCTTTACGCCGGTGAGTTATGTCGCGCCGGCGCGCGAAATCAGCATTCTGATTGGCACGATTATGGGGACGCAGCTGCTCGGCGAAGGCGACGCGCGTCGGCGCTTGACCGGGGCTTGTGCGATGGTTTTGGGGATCGTGGGATTGGCGATCGGATAAACTAAACACGTTCAAAACGTTCAAGCTGTTCAAATCGGCGTCGAAATACAATGAATGGGAAAGATGAGTCGTTCAAAGATTTCGTGCTGGATCAGTTGCACGAGTTGGATGATGTCGAGGCGCGGAGAATGTTCGGCGGCTACGGTCTTTATCGAGATGAAACTTTTTTTGGCATCATTCACAAAGATCGCGTGTATTTTAAAACCGATGATTCGACGGTCGGCGAATACCGCAAGCTCAAAATGAAACCCTTTCGCCCAACGGCCAGACAAACGCTCAGGAGCTATTACCAGGTGCCGTTGGACATCCTCGAAGATGCCGAACGGCTTTGCGAATGGGCGGCGCGAGCGATCTCCTCCCAGGAGAAAAGTAGCAGTTCAACGCGGAGGAATAAGTCATGAACGATCTATGCGCCGGAGCGCTAATGCTGAGTCACAGTTTTGGGCTGTTCTGGGTACCCGGCATGCAAGGCGACTTTGCAGCTGTATCATAGCGAGGGCATCGCCTCGCGCCGATGTGCTCACGCAGGATGCGCCGCACTTCCTCGATCGTCTCGGGATGCCCTTGTGTCGAGTGGCCGGAGCGGACGACTTTTTCCGACTCGACGCCCTCGATGTGGGCGCTTTCGTAGGGCACCACGCCGTCGGTCTTTCCGGTGATTGGTCCTTCGCCGAGCACGGCGATGATCGAATGGGCGGGGATGTTCGGATCGATGGGTCGATCGTTCATCGCGCGAATGAACGGATTGCCGGGACTCATGTTGTCGGAGTTCGCAATGAAAGTGTGAATAATGCTGCGGCGAGCGGGATCAAGAAAAGTTCGTTTGGCAGGATAACCAATCGATCGCCGATTTTGTGTTGGTGAAAACGGCGATTTTTAAGCCCCGCTGAGCAAGGTCGGTTCTCAATTGCATAAGCGTGGACAGTTCCAGCAAATGAGGCGAAACGATAAAGGCAACCGTGTTGCTTGATGGCCAGGGATCGTGCTTGAGGCCGGCGATAAAAGCATTGACTTCCGCGGGGTCGAGCCGCACGTTGGCGTCGTTCAAATCGATCAAAACCTTGCAGTATAAAAGCGACTGGGTGCCCTTGGCAATCTCGTGAAAAAGCGCTTTGATTCCCGCAATGTCCATGAGCCCATGCGTGATCAAAAACAGATAAGTACCCTCGGAATGCAAGCGGAACAATCTGAGCTGTAGATCCATAACGACCTCCGTCCACAAACAGTAAGTCGGGTCGCGCGACTTTTCTTGACATTCGGCGACAGTTGATTGACAGATGGCGCATGATGCGGCAAAGAAATTTAGGGTTTTAATCCATGCGCGCACGACCGATGATCGCGGCGACGGCGACGACGGGTTTGCTAGATACGATTAGATCGGCAGGAGCCGATCCCGAACAATTCATCCGCAAAGTCGGCTTGGACAATTCGGTTCTTCTTAATATAGACGAATTCCTGCCTTGTTCCGTATATGCCCGCGCGCTGGAAGAAGCTGCCAGTTTGACATCCGACAGTTGTTTCGGATTGCACTTTGGCGAGCGCGCCAATCCGAAAAGGATTGGTCCGCTTGTTTACGCCGTGTTGAATTCCCCGACCATAGCCGCGGCGTTTGAAACCGCCGGGCGTTATCTCCACGTCCATAACGAAGCGGCTCAGGTTAACTTCAGCGCCGAAACCGACCTCGCTTATTTGCGTTATACGCTATCCAACTTAGACTTGGAGAACCCGCGCCAATTCAATGAATACAGCATGGCCGTCGTTCTGAGCACGCTGCGCATCATGGTGGGAAGCCACTGGGCTCCGCGTGAAGTTCACTTTGCTCACAAAACGCCGGAGCAAACGGCAGAGCACGCGCGAATTTTCAAAGCGCCGGTGGTTTTCGATTGCGCCGACAATGCTCTGGTTATGGAGCGCGAATTCTGCGCCCAGCCGGTTCCCGCCGCCGACCCGAATCTGTTTAAAATTCTACGCCATTATCTCGACGACGTGCTGAGCCACGCGCCACGAGAAGACGAGTTTTTGGCTTCGATTCGGAAGACGATTGCGGAGCTGATAAAAGATGGCAGCCCTGATATTGGGCGGGTGGCGAAAAGGCTGGCGCTGAGCCCGCGCACGCTGCAACGACGATTAAAAGATATCGGCCTCGAATTTAAAGCGCTGGTCGATGACACGCGTCGACGGTTTGCTGTCGCATACTTGAAAGACTCCGAAAACACGCTGACCGAGATCGCCTTTCTCTTGGGCTATTCTGAAGTCAGCGCGTTCAGCCGAGCCTTCAAGCGCTGGACCGGCGCAACGCCGGTGGACTACCGCCGCAAATAAATACATTGATTTGCATGCTTTGCGCGACCTGATCCGCCACGGGTTCGTCTGCCAAGCGCTCGACTTTGGAGCGTTCGAGAATTTCTCACCGCCCCGATAATCGAAAAGTTTATCGTTGTCCGCTATCATCGATCCGTCGTTTTCTTCGGCGGGATACCGTAGAGCGCATTGGCGGGATTGAAGAAATGATCGAGCACCAGCCATAGGCTACGCGCGTGATGAAAAAAAAGCAGCGGAAAAATCACCGCGAACGGCAGCCACAGGGCGAGTTGCTGATGGATCGTCATCATCGTGAAGGCGTCGAGTAGGAAATAGCCGGGTATTGCGACGCCGACGGTGGCGGCGTAGTTGATGTAAATTGCGCCGATGAAATAACCCTGCTCACGTTCGAATTTTAAATCGCAGTGCGGGCAATAATCGAACATTCTAAAAGGCTTCGCATACAGCCGACCGACGCCGCAGCGCGGGCAACGCAGACGGATCCCGGAGCCGAGCATCTTGAAAAGTCGAGCAGCCAAATTACGCGATCAGCTGTTGTTGCGATTCGCTGGTGACGTTATGCGCTCCGCCGTTATTCAAATATTCCCGCAGGAAACGCGCGGTGTGGGAGCGCTTGCCGTCTTGAGCGACTTCGAAAGGCGAGCCGCAAGCGACGACTTTGCCGCCTTGTTCGCCACCCTCTGGACCCAGATCGACAAGATAGTCTGCGTCTTTGACGATATCGAGATTGTGCTCGATGGTGATCACCGTGTTGCCCATGTCGACGAGGCGGTGAAGAATTTGAATCAGCTTTTCGACGTCGGCGAAGTGCAGACCCGTGGTCGGCTCGTCGAGCACGTAAAGCGTCTTGCCGTGCGACTCTTTGCCGAGCTCGTAAGCGAGCTTGATCCGTTGAGCTTCTCCGCCGGACAGCGTGTTGCTGGCCTGGCCCAGCGTGATGTAGCCCATGCCGATATCTTCGAGTATCTTGAGCGGCCTGGCGATCTTCGGAAACGCATGAAAGACCGGCACCGCTTCCTCGACCGTCATGCGGAAAACATCGCCGATGCTTTTGTCGTTGAAGCGGATGCTCAAAGTTTCTTCGGTGAAGCGCTCGCCGCTGCACTCCTCGCAGTCGATGAACACGTCGGGCAAGAAACTCATTTCTTTGCGAATCTTGCCCTGACCGGCGCAAGCTTCACAACGCCCGCCCTTGACATTAAACGAGAACCGGCTCGGCGTGTAGCCGCGCAAGCGCGCTTCGGGGGCGAGGGCGTAGAGTTTGCGGATCTCGTCGAGCAGGCCGACGTAAGAGGCTGGCACGGAACGCGGCGTCTTGCCGATGGGTGTTTGGTCGACCTCGACGACGCGTTCCAACGTCTTCCAGCCGGCGATTTCTTTGTGCGTACCGGGCCGTCCCGCGAACTGGCCGAGGTGCAGCTTCAGTCCTTTGTAAAGCACTTCTCTGACCAGCGTGCTCTTGCCTGAACCCGAGATGCCGGTCACGCAAGTCCACATGCCGAGCGGGATTTTGACGTCGATGTTTTTCAAATTATGCGCTTTGGCGCCGCGAATCGTCAGCCAGCCAGCCTTGGTCAGCTCGCGCTGCGGACCGAGACGTTTTTTCTCCGAGCGCAGATACACACCGGTGGGCGAGTCCGGATTATTCCTGATTTCATCCGGGGTGCCGATGGAAACCACATTGCCGCCGCGCACGCCCGCTCCCGGTCCCAAATCGACGATCAAATCAGCCGCCTGAATCGTCGCCTCGTCGTGCTCCACGACGAGCACGCTGTTGCCCAATTTCTCCAACCGGCGCAAGGTGCCCAATAACATGTTGTTGTCGCGCGGATGAAGGCCGATGGTCGGTTCATCGAGGATATAACAGACGCCGCGGAGATTAGATCCCAACTGCGCGGCGAGACGAATGCGCTGCGCCTCGCCACCGGAAAGGGTGTCGGCGCGGCGATCGAGAGTCAGATAGGGGAGGCCGACTTCGGATAGAAAACACAGGCGCTGCTGGATCTCGCGCAAGATTTTATCCGCCACCGCTTGGTCGCGCACGGCGTTGCCATTGCTCGACTGGGAAAGATCGAGCTTGTCGAAATAATCTTTGGCTTCGTCAACGGAGAATCCCGTGACCTCCCAAATCGTTTTGCCTTCGACTTTGACCGCCTGGGCGCGTTGATTCAGCCGCCGGCCTTTGCAGGCGGGACAAGGAGTCTCCGTCATCAGCTCGTCGAGCTCGCTGCTGGAATTCACATCGCTCGCTTCCCAGAGTTCCTTGAGATAGGGCACGAGACCGACGAAGGCGCCGCGTCCCCGGCCGCCGTAAAGAATTTCCTCCTGAACTTTCTTCGCTTGTTTCGCGAAGGGTTTGTCGACGTCGACGTCGTGATCGTTCTCTAATTGTTCGAGCAAGCGCTGCATCGCGCGCTCGACCTCGGAGCCATTCACCGACGATCCCGGCGATATGCCGCTCATCGCCTCCTTAAGCGGTCGGCGCGGATCGGCGAAGATCAAATTGGGATCGAAGTCCCAGGTGAAACCCATGCCGGCGCATTGGCCGCAAGCGCCTTGCTGGCTGTTGAAAGAAAACAACCGTGGATCGAGGGGCTCATAGCCGATGCCGCAGCTGAGACAAAAAAGCCGCCGATTGAAGATTTGCTCGCCGCGCTCGGAGATCAGGTGGATCACGCCATTGCCTAAACGCAGGCCTTGGTCGATGATCGCTTCGACTTCGCGGCCGCCGGCTTTGGCTTTGCCGATGATGATGTCGATATTATGCTCTTTGAAACGTTCCAGGCCGTTGGTCAGCTCGGGCGCCCGCAGATCCACCAATTTACCGTCGATGCGCGCGCGGCGATAACCCAGGCGGCGCGCGCCGGCGATCACTTCTTTGTGAAAGCCCTTGCGGCCGCGCACGATGGGGCTCAGCACCATGACTTCTTTGCCGCGATAGGAGCGGCCGACGCGGTCGAGAATCTGACTGCGGCTGAGCAAATGAATCTGCCGGCCGCACTGCACGCAATGCTGCTTGCCGATCTTCGAATAGAGCAGGCGCAGATAATGGTAAATTTCCGTTACCGTGGCGACAGTGGATTTCTTGCCGCCTTGGCTGAGGCGTTGCTCGATGGCGACCGTCGGCGGGATGCCGGCGACATAGTCGACGTTGGGGCGCGCCATCACTTCGAGAAATTGGCGCGCGTAGGCCGACAGACTGTCGATATAACGGCGTTGCCCTTCGGCGTATATGATGTCGAAAGCGAGCGAAGATTTTCCCGAACCGCTCAAGCCGGTAAAGACGATGAAGCGGTCGCGGGGAATGTTCAGACTGATGTTTTTTAGATTATGTTCCTTGGCGCCGACAATGGCGATGGCATTCTCTTCCGGCGTTGACCCATTGAACATTTGAACGCTTGAACGTTTCTCCAACACAGGCGTGAAGGGCGACGCGATGTCTTTTAGATACGGACGTAGGTACACGCCGGTGTGCGAAGCCGCTACTTTAGCGATTTGCCCCGGCGTTCCGACGGCTAGGATCTCGCCGCCGGCGTCGCCGCCCTCGGGACCGAGGTCGATGATATAGTCAGCGCATTTCACCACTTCCATGTTGTGCTCGATGACGATGATGGAATGGCCCTGATCGATCAGTTCGTTGAAAGCCCAGAGCAACCGCTCGATGTCATGAAAATGCAGGCCGGTGGTGGGCTCGTCGAAGATAAACAGCGTGCCGGCTTTTCTCGCCTTCGCCATATGGGCGGCCAACTTCAAGCGCTGCGACTCGCCGCCCGAGAGCGTCGTCAATGGCTGGCCCAAGCGGACATATTCCAGTCCCACGGCGCGCAGCGGATTGAGGCTATTTTTGATTTCGGCGGTATCTTTAAAAAACTCCAAAGCCTCGGCGACGGTGAGATCGAGAATCTGGCGAATGCTCTTGCCGCGATAGACGACCTCGAGGACTTCTTCACGAAACCGGCTGCCGTGACATTCAGCACATGACGTGTACACGTCGGAGAGAAACTGCATCTCGACTTTTTCATAGCCTTCGCCGCGGCAGGTCTCGCAGCGCCCGCCTTCGACGTTGAACGAGAAAGTCGACGGCGTGTAACCACGCAGACGCGACAGATCGGCGGCGGCGAACAAGCGGCGAATGCCGTCGAAGGCTTTCATGTAGGTCGCCGGATTGGAGCGTGGTGTGGTGCCAACCGGCGACTGATCGACGAGCACGACTTCGGAAATTTTATCGATGCCGGCGATTTTTGCGCAGTCAGTCACGCCAGCGGCGGGCGCTTCCTTGAGCTTTTTCAGATTGCGATAGATGACCTCGTCCACCAGACTGGATTTTCCCGAGCCCGATACTCCAGTGATGCACACGAACATGCCCAGGGGAATTTCGACGTCGATATTTTTGAGATTATTGGCGCGGGCGCCGGTGATCTTGATCGAGCGCTGCCACAGCGGCTTACGACTGCGCGCGGGAAGCGGAATGGTTTTTCGCTGGCTCAAATAGGCGGCGGTCAAGGAGTGTTCGTCCTTGAGCAAATCTTGATACGACCCGGCGAACATCACCTCGCCGCCCTGTTCTCCAGCCTTGGGTCCGAGATCGATGATATGATCGCATTCTTTAATGATCTCCGGGTCATGCTCGACGACGATCACCGTATTCTGATTGGCGCGCAGGCGCTGCAGAATCTCGACGAGACGGCGACTGTCGCGCGGGTGGAGACCGATGGACGGCTCGTCGAGGACGTAAAGCGTATTGACGAGTGAAGAGCCGATCGCCGTCGTGAGATCGACGCGCTCCAATTCGCCGCCGGAAAGAGTGCGCGACTGGCGATCGAGGGTGAGATATTCCAAACCGACGCCGACGAGATAAGCCAAGCGGCGGCGAATTTCATCGAGGATTAGACTGGCCACCTGATCCATCGCGCCCGCCGGCTTGAGCTCTTGAAAAAAGCGCTGCGCAGCGCCGACGCTCATGGCGCTCACTTGAGCGATGTCTTTAGCTTCGATCCGATAATTCAGCGCATCGGCTTTGACGCGGCTGCCTTGACACTCGGGGCACATTAGATAGGCCCGGTAACGCGCCAGCAGGACGCGCACATGCATGCGATAACTTTTCCGTTCCAGGCGGCGGAACCAACCGCGGATGCCTTTGTATTCGCCGTCGCCGTCAATGACGAAATTCTTCTGCCTGTCGGTCAACTCGCCCCAGGGTTTTTTGGTCGGGACTTTTTTGCGCTCGCAGAAGTCGAGCAAGCGGCGCATCCGCCGAGTTCGGTTGATCCATGGCTTGATCGTGCCGTCGCTCAGCGCTTTGCCGGGATCGGGAATCACCAGATCGAGATCGATGTCGATCACCCGGCCGAAACCGCGGCAGGTTTCGCAGGCACCGAGGGGGCTGTTGAACGAAAAGAGATTCGGCACGGGGTCGCGGTAGGAGATATCGCAGTGCGGACAATGCAGATGATTGCTGAAGGGCTCGCAGCGCCATTCCTCCTCAGGCAAAAACAAATTCAAGCGGCCCTTGCCGTAATGGAACGCTTGTTCGAGCGAGTCCAGGATGCGTTTCTTGTTCGAACATCTGAGTGCGAAGCGATCGACCACGATTTGTAACGGTTCATCACCGACCGGCGGTGTGTCCAGTTCGCTCAGGTCGCGGATCGACCGATCGACGAGCAGACGATGAAAACCGGCTTGGCCGAGGCCGCTGCGCATCTCGTCCCACGGGACCGATGAGCGAGGCAGCGGAAAGGTCACGACCAGTGGCGATCCTTCGGCGAATTTGTCCAACTTGGCGTACACCAACTGAGCCGAGTCGCGCTCGACCAGGCGATCGCAGCCGCGGCAGTAAAGCAGCGCGATCTTGGAAAAGAGCAGCTTAAAGTGATCGTGCAGCTCGGTCATCGTGCCGACGGTGGAGCGCGACGTCCTGACCGGTCGGCTCTGATCGATGGCGATGGTCGGCGGTATGCCTTCAATGCTCTCGACATCCGGTTTATCCATGCGGTCGAGAAACTGGCGCGCGTAGGCGGAGAAACTCTCGACGTAGCGGCGCTGGCCCTCGGCGTAAAGAATGTCGAACGCCAGCGTTGATTTGCCCGAGCCGCTGACACCGGTCACGCACGTCAGGGCATTGAGCGGAATCTTGATATCGAGATTTTTTAAATTGTTTTGTTTGGCACCGCGGATATGGATGAATTTAGCGTCCCTGGCTGGCTGGGTCATCGGCATTTGTCCTTGCGCTCCGGCGCGCGCAGCAAGAGTTTCATTGCAGGCGATATTTTTCCACGAGAATACGGCGGAAGCGCGGGCCGTAAATCAGATCGAAGGTTTCCTCTTTATCGGGAAACAGTTGTAGCGCGGTCTCTTTGGCGTGGTTGACGACATCCTGCGCTTCTTCCAGGGTCAAATCGACCCGCCATAGCAGCGCCGCCGCGACATCCATCGCGCGGCCAAGCCGGCGCAGCTTGCGCTCTTCGGCCAGCAACGCAACTTTATCGACAGTCGTCTGAAGATCGGGTTTCACGTCACCCCTATTGAGAGGATTCTCCTTACGCGCCAACCTTTAACATCTATCACAGGGCGCATTCGATGCAAGATTGCTCGGCCTTTCATGGCGCATTGCGCTTTGCTAATTTGATCGGGTGCGCATCAGCGAAATCTTTTATTCGATCCAAGGCGAGGGGCGACTGATCGGCGTTCCGTCGGTGTTCATCAGGACTTCCGGTTGCAATCTCCGTTGTGTTTGGTGCGATACGCCTTACACTTCCTGGCGACCGGAAGGGCAGTCTTACAGCGTCGCTAAAATTCTTCGCGAGCTTGAAAAATACCCGGCTCGCCATGTCGTCATTACCGGCGGCGAACCGTTGCTGGCACGAGAGATCGAGGAGCTTACTGCCGAGCTGAAACGCGCCGGTCGTCATATCACCATCGAAACCGCCGCGACGATTTTCAAACCTTTATCCGGCGACTTAATATCGATGAGTCCGAAGCTGGCGAATTCCACGCCGTGGAGAAAATCAAATGGCAAATTCGCCAAGCAACACGAGACGCGCCGCCTGAATTTTCCGGTCATCCAGCGCTATCTCGACAATTACGACTACCAGTTGAAATTCGTCGTCGAGCAAAAAGAAGACTTTGACGAGATTGGCCGGGCGCTCGAACAGCTTGTCGGCGTCGATCGATCCCGGGTGCTCCTCATGGCGCAAGGGACGACGGGAAAACAACTGAGCACGAAAGCGCGATGGATTGTCGAGCTCTGCAAGCGCTACGGTTACGGGTTTACGCCGCGACTGCATATCGAACTATTCGGCAACCGGCGCGGCACCTAAGACCGGTGGCGGTGAGCTTTGGTTTATTCCGACTTGACGAGCCCCTAGCTAATCGGCGGCGTGCTTGAATCCAATTGCTATCAGTGAGCGCAAGGGATCTGCGATTCAATGGGCCGCGGCTACGGCCAGCAAAGGTTGTGAAGTAGATGAAATGTTTGGGTTTGCTTTGGGCTCGGCCGGCGGTTGGTCTATCGTCGGCGGCTCCTTGAAGTTTTTGTCCAGTTTCGCCAGCAAGGTTGGCGCTAAAAGCTTCAACAGTGTCACCGGCAGAGCACTCGTGAAGTGATAGTTTTCCGCTTCCCGCCCTTGAACGTAGGCGGTGATCACGCCGAAGTAGCGCTCGCCGATATAAAAAACAAACGTCGCCGTTCGGTTGGTTGCATGCGAACTGGTCACTGCGCCGGACCGGCTGAAAGTTTCGAAACGGTTGTCGCCCGAGCCGGTTTTGCCGCCGACGGTCACTACTTTACCGTCGGATAATTTAAAGACTCCGTTCAAGCGGCGCGCGGTGCCTTGTTCGACGACATCGGCCATGGCTCTGCGCACGGTTGCGGCGACTTCCGGCGCGAGCACGCGATCGCCCTTATGCGGCGTGCGCTCGAGCAGAGTTTCGTAAGGCGTGGCGCTGGCGAAGTGGACATTGGTCAGGCTTTCCGCGGGACGGCGCACGCCATCGTTGATCAAAATGCCCACCAGCTCGGCGAGTGCCACCGGACGATCCGAAGAGCTGCCAATGGCGGTAGCATAGCTGGGCACCATCGTTTTGAACGGGAAGCCAAGCTTTTGCCAGTAGGGAGTCATGCGGTTGAAGGCGTCTTTTTCGATGCGAATGCGCAGACGCAGATTTTGGGCGCGGCGATTGCGGCTGCTCAGCAGCCATGCCGAGCCCAGGCGCCGCGCGTCGCCACTCTCCGCGTAGAGTTCTTCCCAGGAAAGATTTGGATTCTGGCGAAATTCACTGGCGCACCAAAGATCGAGCGGATGCAACGCCAGCAGATAGGCATAATCGGTCAGGGTCAAGCGCGGGTTATTGTAGGCGCGAAAGAGTTTGCCGATATCGATGCCTGCGGATGAAACTTGATTTTTTTCGAGCCACGCTTCGAGATCGCTCTCGCTCTTCCCGATGCGCCACGCGAAAAATAATACGGTCGCCCGGCGCGCGAGGTTTTTCTTCGATCCCAGCAAATGGCTAACGATTTGTTCGGGAGTTTGCTTGGCATAGTTCTGGTAACCGCGGCGCAGCGCCTGGCGCGACTCCTCGTCGGCGATTTCCTGAAGCATTTTTATCCGTTCCGGATTGGCGGGATTTTCCAGCACGTCTTGGGAATCATACGGCAAACGAGCACGGTGATAGCCCACCAGATCGCGCATTAAACGGATAAACACCAGATTGACCGAATTACGAAAGGCCTCACGCAGCGGCAAGATCCGCTTGTTGTCTTCCTTCTCGAAATTTTCAAAGTGAAGGAGCCCGCCGCTGGTGAAAAACTGCTCGTAGGGACTGGCGGAGTAGCGCCGTTCCATGGCGAGATCGAGAAACGGCTGTAGGGCAAGATCCGTTTGGCTCTCCAGGGTTTCGATGGCCCACTTCGTCAGCGGATCACCCGCGCTTTGCGCCCTTTGCGCGAGCTGCTTTTTATCCAATCCCGCCAGCTCGCCGTGGAGTCCGGCCATCACTTCCAGATAGTGGGTGACCGTGCGCAGCTTGGCGGTGCTGCCCAATTCCAATTTCACGCTCCTATTGAAATCGAAGGGCGCGGCGAAATTGTCCGCCTGGACGCGGATCAGATTACCGCCGGGAGTCGCTTCGACCAGCAGAAAAGAATAAATCACCTTGGCTGGATCGGAGTTCTCCAAGAGCCATTTGCCGTTCAGTCCCTGAGCGCTGATGAACTTGGGGTCGGCCAGGCGATTCAGAAACTCAGTGACATTTTTTTGCAGCGTGACATTGAACGTGCTATCGACTTGCAAGTGAAGCCGGCTGAGGTCGTAGAGATTTGCGATACCGAGCGCGTCCATCATGTTCATGCGAATCGCGTTGGCCGCCTTGTTTCTACTCGACGAAGGTTGCGGCGGCAACGGCGCGGCGGGAAGAAAGTGGATCGGAGTATCTTGCAGCTCCGCCGCCATCTCCCAATCGATCAGACCGGCGCGCGCCATCAGACGGGTGAACTGGCCGACTTTTTCTTCCAATGACGCGCGCTCCTCGACGAGAAAAACCGAGGGCGCGCGCACTGAGATGAGCAGCGTCAAGATATGTTTGAAGGCTCGGACTTTTTCCGGCGTTCGGCCTGGTACGGTGAGTGCCGCCACGACGTCGCTCAAGCGCATGCCGAACCAGGCGTAGAGGCCTTCGCCGACACCGTGGATCTCGCCATAACCTGGCGCGGCGGCTAGCGGCACGGTATTGAGATAGTCGACGATGATGCGTTCGCGCCAGGCGCGGGTATTGGCGCCTTCATGGTACGCCTTAAGGCTCGCGCCAATGATTTGGCGGAGCTTCTCCACGGGTGTGTCCGTGCGGCCGTTGGGCGAATGGCGGAATTTTTCCAACTGCACCGCCAGCGTGCTGCCACCTTGCACCGGCACCGGTAAATGTAGCTTGGCACCGACGTACATCATGGCAGCTTTGAGAATTCGGTCCCATTCGATCACCGGATTCTGCCACGCCGTAGCGGGGTGATCGAGGTCCCGGTTCTCAAGAAACAGGAGCGCCTTGACCAGCAGCGGCGGGATATCGTCGATCTTGTCAAACAAAAATTCTGATTGCCCGTAGCGAAATAGCGGTGCACCCTCAACCCCGCGGATTTCCAGACCGGCGTCGGGTCGTTCGGTATAGGGCGGAGAAATACCATGGTCAAACAGCGTAAGCATGGTTTCCGATTGGCGGACCTGTTGGGCGACTTGGTATCCTTGAGACGCCAAGCGCGCTTGAAAGACCGGCAACTTGGAATAGCCGCGCCGATCGTCGAATGGCGCCGATCGCGGAAAACGAATGTCTTTGCTCGATCCGTCCTTCAGGTTGAAATACAGGCGCTCGTTGGTACTGGTAAAGATCCACGACTGCAGGATCGATGTCTCGAATTCGATAAAGACGCAAAGGAAAAGGACGAAAACAGCGCCGAGCCAGCAGAGCCAAATTTTAAGTCGCCGTTTGCCGACCAACGAAAGGAGACGAGAGATCAGCGAAGGAGTCCCTGAGATCTCGGATGGAATGGATTTCCCGTTCATTAAAGTGACGAAAGAGAATACCATATTCTGCGCGAAATACTAAGACGAATTTGAATAACCGTCGTTTCGACGGCATGAAAAAATTCGCCATAATTTAACAATTCTTTTCCGGCAAAAATGTGATAGCGGATGGATTAACAGGAGTGTCATCAATGAGCATCGAAGAGTTACGCGGCTTGGTCGAAAAAAGACGGAGCACGCGGGGTTACGACGAGTGGGCGCCGTCGGGCGGCAACGGCCAGCCTTGGGAATTTATCGTCGTTCGCGATCAGGCGACCCGCTACAGGATCGCCGACTATTATATGAAACAGATGGAGCAAAAGCGCGAAATGGATCTCGCTGTACGCGGCACGGCGAAAATGACCGGCGACGGCTTCCGCCACGCGCCGGTGCATATCGTCGTGCTCGGCGATCCGAGAGTTAAAGAAGCTTATCCGATTCGCACCAAGTTAGAGAAAGCGGAGTCGCATTTCATCACCGGCTTGGCCAACGCGACGTTGCTGATCCATCTGGCCGCGACTTCGCTCGGCCTGGCATCGCAGTACGTGAGCGACGCCAATTCGCCCTACATGGAAACGATGCTCAAAGTTTTGCTGAAAATTCCCGACCCCTTGCGCATCTATCATCTGATTCCCATCGGTTATGGCAAGGGAAATGTCGTCGCGCCGCCGCGCCGGAGCTTGGAGGAGGTCATCCATCACGAATCCTATGATATGACTAAGTATCGCGCAGACGCAGCCTTTGACAGTTTCGTTAAAACTGCGACGCTACAAGGAGCCTATGGCAGAAAGGGCGGTGCACAGGGCGAAGTATGAAATCGACAGCGTGGCGGATCCTGGCGCGGCTCGTGCGAGCGACGAGCAAACCGAACTGGTCTTTGGGACGGTAGAGGTTGGCCTGTGTCCACATGCGTTCAGGTGAGCTATATGTTGGAGGAAACGATAGTCGGTTGAGGAGGAGCGATCTATGTTGGCAACGCGAGTGCTGCAAAAGGAAGGCACGTTTTACTTTATCGCCTATAAGGCAGCGGAGCTGCTCGACCGGGTGAGTTTTTCGAGCCGCTACTATTTCGAAGGCGAGGAGATTGAAGCCGATGAACCCGGCGACGACGAGGTTGCCAAGTTCATCGCTGGAATCGAGAAAAGCGAAAAATCATTTCAACGGCTGCTTAACCGGCGAAAGATCGGCCAGATCGTTAATTTCTACGAGACGGCGGTCAGTCAGCCGCTGATTCCGGGCACGATCCTGCTCTTCACCGACGAAACGCTGCGCTTTCGGCGCTCTGATGCCGCGGAAAGCGTCGGTTTCTTGAGCGAGCCAAATGGCAGGTACCTTGTTATCGACGGTCAGCACCGTCTTGCGGCGCTGCATTTCTTCCGCCGAAAGCATCCCGAGCAGATCGATCGGATCGAAGTTCCCTGCGTGCTGTTCGACGGCAGGAGCGCCGACTTCGCCACCGAGATGTTCGTGATCATCAATTCGACCCACACCAGGATCAATAAATCCCATTTGGTGGATCTCTACGAACGGGTCTCCTGGGAAACACCGGAAAAGAAGTTTGCGGCCAAGCTGGTCAACTTGCTTTACGAAGAATCCGACTCGCCCCTGCGCTACCGCATCAATCGTCTAGGCGGGCGAAGTCGGCAGGAGAAATGGATTTTACAGTCGGAAGTGTTCAATGAGGTCTTCAAAGTCGTGCAGCGAAACCGCCGCTTCTTCGACGATCACTTTGGTATGCGCGCGGACCGCGCCTACGCTCTCCTGCGGGATTATCTCAAAGCCGTGCGCGACGTCATGGACGCCGTTTGGGGCGACAATGAAAAATTCATGTTTACCCGCGACGTAACTCTGAAGGCGCTGTTTCGTGTCTTCGCTGATCTCATTCGCAACCGCAAGATCCTTCAGGCCTGGGATGAGGACCGCTCCTCCAAGGTTTTCACAAACGTCATCAAACCCTGGGCCGATTTAACCCGAGAGTTTCGCGCCGAAGGTTTTTACGAACGTTTCCCGGCCAAGGGACAGGTGGAGCGCGTCCGGCGTATTCATACCCGGCTCAGTCAAAAACTGAACCAGGAATGAAACGGACTCGACCCGCCATTCTCATCGCCCGAGCCGCTGTGGCGGTAATTGACCGTGATCTGTTGCCGGCATCGTAAAAAAGTAAAAAGCCCGGCTGGGTAAACTCCAGGCCGGGCTTTATGAAATGGGTCAAAGATCAGTTGTGATCGTCTAGTCTGCCAGCACGCCCATGTCCTGGCCGCCGCCGTGCTGGTAGATGATTCTTTTGCCGGTCTTTTCGTCGATTTCATTGCGCTGGCCGCCGGCCTTGGCGACATCTTCCGGCGTCGCCTTGTGGCTGTTGCCCAGCAGAACCATCGGCTCATCGTAGGGATTGGATCCTTCATAAAATTCATGCGCCGGAATGCTGATAATCTTCCCTGGAGAGAGCTCGTGCGATTCGTTTAGGCCTTTCATGTTGCCGCGGCCGGTGAGCACGTAGTAGGTGCGGTCCGACGGGTGGTTGTGCATTCTCTGCACGTCGCCCGGTGGAAAAATCAAAACCCACGTTTCGAGGTTTTCCCGCCGGTATAGATCGATGCGACGCTGCCCTTTCTTTCGCTGCTTGGCGATCTGGGAGATGTCCTTCACTTCCATGCTGACCTCCTTTTGGTTTGTTAGAACATCAGGCGACTACTTGGCAACGACCAAACTCTATTCCCGAGGGAGGTCGAGTGTCAAGAATCAGAGCGTCGATGATTCAATGGCCCGGCATCGCGGTTTGTTTGCCGGGACGAGGCATAATATAGAAAAGGAAGCGGTGGTTTAGTTGTCGAAAGGAGCGGAACGATGAGCCTGGTTAATCTCAACGTCATGTACGGTCACCTCGAAGGCGCGGGACACGATTTCGCGCGCGATCCGACCGGCTATCTGTCGATTGAAGCTGGAATCTTTCGCAAGCATGGCCTGGAGGTTTCATGGCAGCATGTGCAGGGAACCGAAGAACGTTATCGCCGGCTTGGCGACGGCACCGCGCATGTTTCGCTCGTTGTCGGTAGGGCGTCGTTACAGCATTTTCTAACTTCGAAAGCGACGCGGCTTATCGGTTGCGCGATGAATAGTTGTCCTTACTATCTGGTTGCGGCGCCAACGATCACGAAGCTGGCGGATCTAAAAAATAAGGCAGTGGCTTGCCGCGAAGGGCCGTTGCGCAATACGCCC
>WNGI01001781.1_pt1 | contig 18275 bp, 19 predicted proteins | sample 5400621 | NCBI WGS metagenome assembly WNGI01 (sample SAMN13153374, study PRJNA577476) | soil metagenome | isolation source: 20 cm soil or saprolite under Garry oak tree replicate 1 | place: USA:California | collected 2016-06-15
CATGATCAATGGAATCGATGAGCTCGCCATCACGAATCTCGATGGACTCGATAAGGTGGACCCGATTTCGGTCTGCATTGGCTACCGTCTCAACGGCAAACGACTTGATGTCCCTCCCTGCGATTCCACCCAGTGGATCAATTGCGAACCGATATATGAAACGATGCGCGGCTGGAAGCAATCGACCCGATCGGCGCGAAGAATTTCACAGTTACCAAAACTCGCTCGCGACTACGTGAGTCGAATCTCGCAGCTCACCGGCGCAAAATTGTCGATCGTCAGTGTTGGTCCAACACGCGCCGAGACGATCGTGGTTTAAGCGATGGCGGCCGCGGTAAAAATTGTCCCGCGCCACATCGCAATCATCATGGATGGTAATGGCCGATGGGCGAAGCAGCGTGGGTTGCCACGGATCAAAGGGCATGAACAAGGCGCCGAGGCGGTGCGCGAATGCGTCGAAGGCTGTGGGGAGTTGAAGGTCCAGTATCTCACTCTCTACGCGTTCTCGGCCGAAAACTGGCAGCGGCCGAAGAGTGAAGTATTCGCGCTCATGCGATTACTCGAAAAATTCCTGAAAGATAAAACCCCCGAACTGATCGAGAAAAATGTCCGGCTCCAAGCCATCGGCCGACTGACTGATTTGCCGGATAGTTGCCAAAAGCGGCTGCACGAATCGATTGAGCGCACCGCCGATAATACCGGTCTGACATTAATCCTAGCGCTCAGTTATGGGGGTCGGGACGAGATTATTGACGGCATTCGCAGCTTGCTGCGCGAAATCGAGGCCGGCCACATCGACAAAGCGATGATCAATGCCGCGATGTTTAGCAAACATCTTTACACGCGTTATTACCCCGATCCCGATTTGCTGATCCGGACCTCTGGAGAAATGCGCATCTCAAACTTTCTGCTTTGGCAGCTTTCCTACACTGAGATGTATGTCACTCCGAAGCTCTGGCCCGATTTCACCCGCAAAGATTTGTTCGCTGCAGTGGAGGACTTTACTCAACGGCAAAGACGTTACGGCGGCGTTGATGTTTTGTAACCCCGGCCTGGAATCAGCGCGTTTTTTGGACGCTCGAAGAGCGTTGCTACAGGAGCTCTTCCGCCACCGAATCCGCTACCAATTTGCCGGCATGGGTGAGAACAACGCGGCCGTTCCTGTACGCAACAAACCCTGCTTCGACCAGATCGTTCGTATTGCTGGCAGCAACCAAATTCGCGGGGACGCCATGGTATGAACGCAAACCAAGGGCGATCTGCTCCGCTCGTTTCATCGCTCTCGTCAGTTTTTCGATCGAGGCAGTCGGCGATTCACCGGCCGACAAACGTCGCGCGTATTCGCGATGATCCTCGATATTTTGCCAGCGCTCATTTCCGCGCGTGGAAAACGCGCTTGGTCCAAGCCCAATGTAGTCCGCCCCGCGCCAGTACGCTTCATTGTGCCGTGAGTAAAAGCCAGGTCGGGCGTAATTAGAAATCTCGTAGTGCTTGTAGCCGGCAGTTTCGAGCATGCTCATCGCGATCTGGAAAAATCGCGCTTCCGTGTCGTCCTCCGCGTGGAACTCACCACGTTCAAAGCGTGCTAGAAACTCGGTGTCTTCTTCGTAGGTCAGGCAGTAAGTCGAAATGTGCTCAGGCTCGAGCACGATTGTCCTCTCCAGCGAGGCGCGCCATTGCGCTTCGGTTTGCCCGGGCAGGGCAAACATTAGATCGATGCCAATATTTTCGAACCCAGCCTCGCGAAAAATGCGAAATGATTCTTCCGCTTGCCGGGCATTGTGTTCGCGACCTAGCAGGTAGAGCAAATCGTCTTCCCAACTTTGTGTGCCAAGGCTGATGCGCGTGATACCTCCGTGGCGCAGGACTGCCGCCTTTTTCGCGGAAACGCTGCCCGGATTGGCTTCGATCGTCCACTCGCTCACTCGACGCAGGTCGAAAGTTTGAGCGAACAAACGCAGTAAACTCGCGAGCTGCTCAGTAGACAAGACCGTCGGCGTCCCACCTCCCCAAAAAATCGTCTCGAGCTTTAACGAGATTCTTTCCGCTGCGTACTTGGCTTCAATCGCGAGTGCGTCGCAAAAGGCGGCGAAATCGGCGGAATTACCACGGGTCTTGTAAAATGCGCAATACGGGCAAATCCGCGCACAAAATGGGAAATGAACGTAAAGGTGTCTAACCGCGTCTGAGTTGTGCGCCGGAGCGCTGTTCATAAACTGATCTTCTTCGTGCGTCTGCTTGTTCTCAGCCAAATATTTGTTGCCGTTCAAATCGCATCAGCGCAGATAGCACAACCGGCCACCACGCCGTCGGTTGTCTGCGTCGCCCACAATCCGGCAGCGATCAAAAGTTACAAGACCGATCCCACGATCGTGCGGGCGATGGTGAATCGGTTAGTGACAGCGGTCACGAACCAGCCCGACATCGCCAGTGCCTGGAACTCGCTCGTTTCACCGAAAGACAAAATCGGAATAAAAATTTCGGCGGTTGGGGGCGAAATCTTTACCACCCATCGCGATATCGTTAACGCCATTGTCGATGGGCTCGCTGCCGCGGGGCATCGGCGCGACAGCATCATTGTGTGGGATCGCAGCCTCGGAGGTGCGGCTGAGGCTGGTTACAAAATGGAACCTTATCGGCTGGTCAGCATCGCACCTCGCGACGGCTATGATCCCAAAGTCGTCGTAAGTGCACCGATCCTAGGCAAATTGATTTGGGGCGACTACGAATACATCGGACGCACGGTGGTGCTGCTATCAGACACAGAAAACACCAGCAGCGTAAGTCACTTGGCGCGTGTGCTGACGAGCGAGGTCACCAAAGTCATCAACGTTCCAGTCATGAGCGACAGCGAAACAAACGGTATTGCCGGTTGCATTTATAATATGACCGTTCCGAACTTGGATAATTGGAGGCGGTTCACACAAAACCCACGGTTTGGGGCTTCTAGCCTTGCTGAAATTTACCGAGAGCCGGTGATCTCAAACAAAGTCGTCCTCAATATCATGGACGGATTGATCGCCGAATACGCTGGCGGCCCGGTGGCTTATCCGAACTTTCAACTCCACCACGCCACCATCTATGCCAGCCGTGATCCTGTCGCCATCGATACCGTGGCACTGAAAAAAATCGACGAATGGCGCCAACGTGCCAGTTTGCCGCCCCTTGCCCAACGGGCGGTCCACGTGGAAGCGGCTGCGCAAATCGGCCTCGGCAACGCCAACGTGGATCGAATTGAAATCCGAAACGTTTCGCCGTGAACGCGAGTCAACTGACTCTGTTGCGGCCCGTTTCTCGATCCTTTTACGTTTCGATCCGCGTGTTGCCGCACACACTGCGCGAACCAGTGGCGCTCGCCTATCTGCTTGCTCGAACCACCGATACGATTGCAGATACAGGTGCGATTGATGTCGATCTGCGAATCAGAATGCTTCAAGCACTGGCGGACGCGATCCAACGCGACGCGAACGGGATCGCCGCCGAATTGAAACAAACATTTGCTCCACTTCAGAAGAACGAAGCCGAGCGAAATCTAATCGAGTCGGTTGAACTTTCTCTTCGCGGTCTCGCGCGGTTAACAGCGCAAGATCGAACAGACGTTCGCGTTCTGCTGAAAACGATTACACGGGGTCAACTCCTCGATCTGACAAGATGGCGCAGCGGGTTGGCCGCTCTCGCTAATGCGGAAGAATTGCGCGAGTACGCCTATCTCGTCGCCGGTTGTGTTGGCGAGTTTTGGACACGCCTTTGTTTTCGTAAGCTTCTTCCGTTCGCTAATGGGCCCGAACCGGAGATGCTCGAACTCGGTCGGCAATACGGTTGCGGTCTCCAGCTGGTCAACATCTTGCGAGATGCAGGCAACGATTTGCGCGAAGGCCGGTGTTACTTTCCGGAGGATCAATTGCGTGCCGCCGGGCTTACGGTGGACGATCTTCAACAACAGCCGGCCGCGTTTCATCCGATCTACCAATCCTGGATTAATGAAGCAGGAGCAGGGTTAAATGCTGGAATCGATTATTCCGTCTCGATTCGACCGGCACGTGTACGGGTTGCTACTTCACTGCCGGCATTAATTGGGGCACGAACTTTGGCGCTGCTTCAAGTCCAGGGCCTGAACTCTTTGCGCGAGCGAGTAAAAGTGCCGCGTTCGCAAGTACGCGCGATGATTGGATCGGTGGCGATCACGTTGGCCAATCCCAATCACCTGCGGACGATGTTCAATCGCTTGCGCTAAGGAAATATTTTCGCTGCTTTTCGCTAATCGGTTTTTCGAGGTGTTCAAGCACAGCGAGCATATCTTCCCACACCTTCCGTTTTTCACTTAGCATTGGATTGCGCAGCAAGTAGGACGGATGATACGTGATCATGAGCGGCGTATCGTTGAACGAATGCCAGCGCCCGCGTAGCTCGCGCATCGTGCGCCGTACACCGAGTAAACCTTCCACTGCCGTTGCCCCAAGCGCCACGATCACGCGTGGCTGAATAATCCTTACCTGCTCCAGCAAGTAGGAAATGCATGTCTGCATTTCGTCCGGTGTCGGCGGTCGATTTCCCGATATTCCATCAGGCATGTCCGGCCGGCACTTCAAAATATTGGCGATGTAAACGTCGCCGCGAGTAAGTCCCATCGTCTCGATGATGCGGGTGAGCAGTTGGCCGGCCCGTCCGACAAATGGCTCGCCGCGCGCGTCTTCATCCGCTCCCGGCGCCTCCCCGATGAACATCAATTCGGCATCGGGGTTGCCAACACCAAAAACCGTTTGCGTGCGCGATCGGGCTAGGTGTGGACATTTCGTGCAGGAAGAAACACGAGAATTTAGCAGCTCCAGCAGTTCGGATTTGCCAGGCGCCAGTTGTGATCCCTGCAATCGGCTCTCCACAAATCGCAGGAGCGTGTCTCTTGAAACGCGAGGCCTCCGTTCCTGCGAGTCGCGGATTTCCTTCAGTTTCGTCAAAACCAGGGAGATCGCGGGCTCAAGCACAGCGCGATCATCTCAATTTTGCGGATATCGGCAAATCCTTTCATGGTACGACGATGAGCACGAGGCTGGGAGATTATGATTATGAGTTGCCGGCCGAATTAATCGCGCAACATCCGCTCCCGCGCCGGGAGGACTCTCGCATGCTCGTCCTCCGCCGTGACCAACAGACGATTGAGCATGCCCGATTCATCGATATCAAAAATTTCCTTCGAGACGCTGACTTACTTGTTTTGAACGACTCACGCGTCCTGCCGGCGCGACACTTTTCTGACGACGGCAGAATCGAATTCCTGTTCTTGCAAAAACTCACACCGCATCGGTGGAAGGTGTTGGTCAAGCCGGGACGGCGATTTCGCACGGGCATGGCAGTTTCGATCAAAGGCGTACGGGTGGAAGTAGGAAAATATTTTCCTGATGGCTCGCGCGAGGTCTTGCTCTCCGATGAAGTCGATTTTCAACGTGGCGGATTGATGCCGTTGCCGCCTTATATCACGCGATCCAACGGAGCCGAGGACGAAACGCGCTATCAAACGGTTTTCGCTCAATCCGACGGCTCTCTCGCCGCGCCCACCGCCGGCCTACACTTTACGCCCGAAATTTTGGGCTCCATTCCTCATGTCTTCGTGAGCTTACATGTTGGCACTGCAACGTTCCGTCCGGTGAAGACGGATGACATCTCGCAACACCAAATGCACCCCGAACCGTTTTGCCTCTCAGACGAGGCAGCCCATGCGATCAGAAATGCGGCCCGGCGCGTTGCGGTCGGAACCACCACCGTTCGTATCTTGGAATCGGTTTATCGGCGGTTTGGCGAAATCCGCGCAATCGAAAGTGAGACGAATATTTTTATCTATCCACCCTTTCAATTTCGGGCGGTCGACGTGCTCCTGACTAATTTTCATTTGCCTCGTTCGACATTACTCATGCTGGTGAGCGCGTTTGCAGGTCGCGATTTTGTCCTCTATGCCTATGAGGAAGCGGTTCGCGCACAATATCGTTTTTTCAGCTACGGAGATTGCATGCTGATTTTTTGAGCGTGCGTCAGGCGTGATGCTGGCGCTAATTTTTTCGGAAGTGGAAAAACCTAAAGGCGAGGTCGTCATTCGCACCATTGCCATGCCGGCGGATACGAATCCGACCGGCGACATTTTTGGGGGTTGGGTCATGTCGCAGATGGACCTGGGCAGCGCGATTCTTGCCGGAAAGACGGCAAAGGCGCGCGTGGTAACTGTGGCGATGGAAGGGCTATCCTTTCTGCAACCGGTAGGCGTTGGAGATACGGTGACCTGTTACGCCTGGGTGGAAAAAATCGGGCGCTCTTCCATGAAAATTCCCGTTGAGGTGTGGGTTGAGCGTTTTCGGCAACACGCGGATCCGGTTTTGGTCACGCGCGGAGTTTTCGTCTATGTCGCAGTGGACGAAACCGGCCGGCCGATCCCGGTGGAGCGCAGATAGTGGCGTCTACGGCGAGACCGCTTCGGTGCCGGCCGTGACTGATTCCGGTCCGGATCTGGCCGTCATCGTTGGCTCGCTTATCTCGGGCGATGGGATCTTTAAATGGTGGGAGTGGAATTTTTTCTGCATTTTGACCCGGGTGTAACTCGAACGCCGAACATAGCGAGCATAGGCAGCCTGTTGCCGCCCGCTGCTGGTGAGATACGAGCAACCGCTGTCTGCCAGCGCGATCAATACCACCAGAAGGAAGGTTCTTTTCATGATGCTTTTGCCAGATGTGCCGTCTCGTCCACGATTGCAATTTGCCCGGTGTGCAACATCTCCCCGATGGCGCGGTAAATTTTCAATTCGCACACGGAGTTTTGCCGGAACAGTTGATCGATCGTGATGCGACGGTGATCGATTAAGCGCCAGATTCGTTCCGCCAATCCTTGTAATCGCTCGTCGGCATCGCCCGGCCATTCGAACTCATTTGCAAATCGCTGGAGCGGAGTCCGCGGGTCGGGCATGGCTTTCTTCAGCTCCGCCAGCTCATCACGGTATTGCATTGCCAAAAGGAGCAGGTCGTGGGGCGTCTTTTCGATTTCGGCTGATTGCAAACAATCGGTGATGGGCCGGGCTCCCGCCGAAAACGAGAACGTTCCCGGAATATTTTCGCAGAGGAATAGCTGCCAAAAAGCCTCTTCACCGGTTAGATGCTGGAATTGACCGCTTCGGGGAGAGCCGTTTTCGAAAAAGAAGGTCGCAATCCGTTCTCCGCTTTCATTTAAGACGCAGAGCTCGCCGGTTTGTCCCGAGCTGATGATTGTCTGGTGAACAGTGACGAGATCAAAATTAGCGAGATCACCACGCAATTGTTGGCAGACGCTGGTCGCGGTGATCGCACTTGACTGTTGCAGTCGGAGGGCCATCTGCTCGCACAGAAACATGAAAAACGTGGGTACCCGGCGCGCGATTGCGGTAAAATTTTGACGCTCAAAACACTGAACGCTCACCAATTCCTGCGCGCGGGCCGAATGTGATCGGGTCAGATCAGCCAGCGTTTCGGCCAATCCAAAAATGTCCCCACGGGAAAGGTAAGTGCGTTCGTCAGAGGAACCACTGACCAGGCTAGTCAATTCCACTACTCCTCGGTTAACACTGTAAATGGCATCGGCGATGTCGCCGGATTGGTAAATCATTTCGCCTTTTTGCAAGTGCCGGACACGCGACAATTCACCCAGCGCCTTGAGTTCCACCGGACGCAAGGTCGTGCAAAAAGAGAAGAAATCCCGCCGAGGCATCCAGGTCTGTACAGCAGAAGTCGTGCAGAGCACGATCTCAAGTGAAAAGGAGACCCGATTTCGCACCCCCTTCCCCGTTGGCAAAGGAGGTTTACAGCGTTAAATCCGAGGGTGCTGGCCTACGTTTTCGAGCGGTTCCCGAAGTTTTCCCAAACCTTTTGTTATCGCGAAGTCGCAGAGCTGTTTCGGCAAGGCGAAAAACCGGCGGTCTTTTCGCTCCGCTCACCCGATTTCGGTCCAGAGCAATCTTGGGACAACGAGATTTTAAAAGTCGTCCACGTTTTGCCGGAAGGAGATGAGTTTGCCAAGGCGGTCGATGCTGAGTTGCGCAAAGTTCCCAAACCGGCCCGAAAAATACTGCGCGAATGGCGGGGCAGACGCGACTCGCTCCGACTTCATCAGGCAGTCTATATCGGTGTACGCTTACGCGAACTGGGCGTCACGCGCGTGCATGCGCATTTCGCCGGAATGGCTGCACGAACAGCGTTCTGGATCCGTGAATTCTTTGGCATCACCTACAGCGTCACCGTTCATGCCAACGATATTTTTACGCCGAATGATTTCGAGATCGGGCTCGATAAAATTCTCTCCTCAGCCAGCGCGATTATTGCCGTGAGCAACTTCGGAGCGGATTATATTCGTGAAGAATTTTCCGAGGCAGCGAACCGGGTCTACCGCGTTTACAACGGAATCGATGTCGAGCAATTTCAGCCCGCTAAATTCGATCAGCCGCCCCTGATCCTTTCGATCGGTCGCTTAATCAGCAAAAAAGGTTTTGATATCTTGATCGACGCTTGCGCGATCTTGCGCGGAGAAGGTTTGGACTTTCAATGCGAAATCATCGGCGAAGGGCCTGTGCAGCGTGAACTCCAGGCGCGGATCGATCAGCATCAACTTGCCGATCGCGTGACTCTCGCCGGCCCGAAGCCGCAACGCGCCATCATCAGCCGGCTGGCCGAGGCAACGATCCTCACCTTGCCTTGCCGAGTGGATCCCGATGGCGCGATGGATAACCTGCCGACAGTGATCATGGAAGCGATGGCTGCTGCGCTGCCTGTAGTAACAACTGATGTTGGCGGCGTCCGCGAGATGGTCGGCGATGGCGAAACCGGTTTCGTCGTTGACCCCGAGAACGCTTCCGCCATCGCCCATGCCACGAGGCGATTTCTGACTGACCGAATATTGGCCCAGAATTTTGGTCAAACTGGGCGGCAACGTGCGATCGATCTCTTCTCGATCAGCAGGAGCGTGCGGGCACTACGCGAGATTATCTCGTAAATATTGCGGTTTGCGGCAGCAGGTTTTTCTGCCGCTTGCGAAGAGCGGGAGCTATAAGAGCGAGCGAACTTTCTCGATTGCGCTCAAATAAACCTGATGCGGTCCGCCGCGCATCAATTCTTCGGTTACCAACGCGACCGGATCGCTTTCTCCGGATGGAAGCAGTTGATGCGTATGATTTTCTCCACGAGCGCCGCGGCAAACTTCCAGCAAATCCCCGCAGCTCGCTATGTTGACGCAAAACTCGAGCCCGCCTGACTGCGCCATAAACGAGCTGATCGCTGGACCTTCTTTTTCCTGCAAATCGATGCGGAGGCTTTTGCCCGCTCGATTTTTTAAGTCGAGTCTTTCCGATGTAAGAGCTTGGGAGATTTCCCAGCCGAGTCGAGCGGCGAGCCAGCCGACGAATAGGATCGCCGTTGAGCGATAACCGCGTCCGAAAACAACCGAGCCGTTCTCGATTTCATCAAAATGATGATGTGATGCGGGATGATCAAAAAATTGCGCGAAAGCGAGCCGAAAATGGACGAGCCGCGTCCAGTTTAGATCGCAGAGCACGATCCGCTGCTTGGCTTCGCGTTGGGCCGTTTCGACTAATTGCATCTGTCCATCGAAATCACGCCACGTTTGGCTATCGTAAATCAATCGGTCAATCCAAGCCCAGAGCTGCGAGTCCATCGGCTGGGCAAAATCGGATTGCCACCACAGGTAAAGCGGCAAGTCCGAATCGAGCTGAGAGAAGACGATGCTGGGCAGCAGTTTGACCGAAGCACCTTCCAGCAAAAATGAAATCTGTTCCGAGCAAATTCGTTTCGCGCCGCTGCCACTGATATGGCAGTGCGCACTGATCCACGCCTCCACCCGATCCTGTTTCGTCGATGAATCAGCTCCGATGACAATTGCACGGCAAGCGTGGTTCTCGGTAATCTGCGAAAGGATCTCCGTGTTACGCGCAAGCGACCCAGGCTCCTCGCTGTAAACGGCCAGGTTAATGTGCGAAGCGCGCGTCATCGCACCTTCGCCTTCCGCCCAAAGTTTTTTTAGCTCCCGGTCAATTTGTCCAATTTCAACCGGGAGTCCGACCGAGTACGTTTCCGCGGGCATCTTATAATCTCCTCCAGGTCCGGCCGTCATTCGCGAGCAATTCGTCGGCTTCCTCTGGCCCCCATGAGCCGGCCGGGTAAAAGGAAAGTGGCGGTGCATTTTCCTTCTGTGACCAGGCATGTTCGATCGGATCGATAAACGCCCATGCTTCTTCGACTTCATCGCGTCGGGCGAAAAGCGTGGGATCACCACTCATCGCATCGAGCAGCAGACGCTCGTACGCTTCCGGACTGGCTTTGCCGAAGCTCGTTCCGTAATGGAAATCCATTTTGACCGGCTCGATCCGCAGACTCGTTCCCGGAATTTTGGCCATCATCCGCAGCGAGATGCCTTCGTCGGGTTGAATTCGAATGACCAATACATTTTGATCGAGCGCAGTCGAATCGCGATTGAAGAGAACCATCGGCGCCCTTTTAAAATGGACCGAGATTTCAGTGGCAGACTTCGGCAAGCGCTTGCCCACGCGTACGTAGATTGGAACGTCCGACCAGCGCCAATTATCGACCAGCATTCGAAGTGCAACGTAAGTCTCGGTTTCCGAATTCGGGTTTACTTTTTCTTCTTCGCGATATCCTACCACCGGTTTCCCGCTAACCGCGCCGGCTGTGTACTGGCCGCGCACCACGTATGTTCCGACCTGCTGCGGGGCGTAGCGGCGAAGCGAGCGCACGACCTTCACTTTTTCGTCGCGGATGCTATCGGCACCGAGGTCGGTCGGCGGCTCCATGGCCACGAGACAGAGCAATTGAAGCATGTGGTTTTGCACCATGTCCCGGAGCGCTCCCGCGGTTTCATAATAACCAGCGCGAGCTTCCACGCCCAACGTTTCGGCCGCCGTAATTTGAACGTGATCGATGTAACGTGCATTCCAGATCGGCTCGAAGATCGCGTTGGCGAAACGAAGAACCAGGATGTTTTGCGCTGTTTCCTTGCCGAGAAAATGGTCGATCCGGTAAGTTTGATCTTCGCTGAAAGCGTCACGTACGACCCGATTCAATTCGCGGGCGGAAGCGAGATCGCGGCCAAACGGTTTTTCAATAATGACGCGCGCCCAACCGCCGCCTTCCGCCGCTTTGTTCAACCCGGCCGCCTTCAGGTTTTTCAGGATCGGCTCGAACTGCTCCGGCGCGGCCGCGAAATAGAACAACCGATTACCGCGCGTGCCGCGTTCCTTGTCGACTTGCTCGAGTCGTTTCGTGAGCGATTGGTAGCCTTTCTCGTCGTCGAACTCGCTTTGATGATAAAAAAGCGATTGGGCAAACGTCTTCCAAATTTCGTCCCGCACCGGTTGACGCGAAAATTGTTTCGTTGTTTGGGCGAGATCGTCGCGAAACTCATCATCTTTTTTGGGCCGGCGAGCGAAACCGATGACCGTAACCGCTGGTGGAAGCTCACCCGCGGCGGCTAAATTGTACAACGCCGGAATCAATTTTCGATGGGTCAGATCCCCAGTCGCACCAAAGATGACCAGGGCACACGGCTGCGGAACTGCCCGCGTGCTTAATCCCATACGGAGCGGATTCGATTGCGAAATCTCGGCACCTTCGGACATGCCGGGACCTTACGATGGTAGCGGAAATCTGCGCGTGAGATCGCGCACCTTCGCTCGAACACGCTCGAGCGCGGCTGGATCATCGCGGTTTTGTAGTGCCTCGGCCACCAGATCGCCAATCTCGAGCATTTCCTCTTCCTTCATCCCGCGAGTCGTGACCGCAGGCGTTCCAACGCGGATGCCGCCCGGCTTGAAAATTGGATAGGTGTCGAACGGGATACCATTTTTGTTTACCGTAATGCCGGCGCGATCGAGGACTTCTTGCGCTTCTTTCCCGTTGATTTCCTTCGGGCGCAGATCGACCAGCATGAGGTGATTGTCGGTGCCGCCGCTCACGATTCGGTAACCGTGCTGGCTCAAACCTGCAGCCAGAGCCTTAGCGTTAATCACAACTTGGCGTTGGTAGTCGCGAAATTGCGGTTGCAGTGCTTCATGAAAACAAACCGCTTTCGCAGCGATAACATGCATGAGCGGGCCTCCCTGAACACCAGGGAAAACCATCGAATCGATCTGCTTGGCGAATTGCGCCGGGCACATGACGATTCCACCGCGTGGGCCGCGCAGACTCTTGTGCGTTGTCGTCGTGACGAAATGCGCGTGCGGCACGGGCGTGGGATGCTGGCCGGCCGCGACGAGTCCGGCAATGTGCGCCATGTCGATGAATAACAACGCGCCAACCGAGTCGGCAATTTGTCGCAGTCGCGGAAAATCGATAATGCGCGGATAGGCGGATGCGCCGGCGGTGACCATAACCGGGCGAACTTCCTCGGCCTGTTTTTGAAGCGCGTCGTAATCAATCTGCTCCGTCTTCTCGCTCACGCCGTACTGCGTGACATGGTAGAACTTGCCGGAAAAGTTCGCGGGATGCCCATGCGTAAGGTGGCCGCCATGCGCGAGATTCATGGCCAGGATTTTGTCACCAATTTTGAGTGCGGAAAAATAGACTGCCATGTTGGCCTGAGCGCCGCTGTGCGGCTGAACGTTGACATGTTCGGCGCCGAACAATTGCTTGGCCCGATCGATTGCCAGCTGTTCAACAGTATCGACATTCTCACAGCCGCCGTACCATCGTTTGCCCGGATAGCCTTCCGCATATTTGTTCGTGAGGACGCTGCCTTGTGCTTCCATCACAGCGCGGCTGGTGAAATTCTCCGACGCGATCAATTCGATATTTTCGCGTTGCCGTTTTTCCTCCGCTGCGATCGCGTCGAAAACTTGCGGATCGACTTTGCGCAAGCCCCCGCTCGGCGGGCTCAGGACGGAAGGGATCGAATATGGACTATCGCTCATCGGATATGCAGAAGCGCCGCCGCTCCAGGCGGATGATGGCACTGTGACCTCACTTTCTTCTACGAACGCAAGCACGCTCGGCAAGGCGTTTTTGATTGTCTGTGCGCAAGTTATGTAGACATCGCGTCCAAGACCGATCGGATCGGCCACGTCCCGCCATGAAGTCGCACCCGTTTCTTCAAACTCGCGGAGCAAGAAAGTTTTGTCGGCGGCATTCGGGAAGAGCATCGAGATCGCTTCCACATGCGCCCCGGTCATCGCGAAAATATGGCTGGCGCGATTGATGAGCGCAGGGGTCAGCGGCTGGCTCCGCAACGCTCGAATATCGACACCCTCCTCGGCGCAGACTTCGATGGCGTGAGCACTGGGAGGTTGACCACGAACGGCGTGAATGCCAGCCGAACTAACCTCAATATCCTTGCGATTCCCAAGAAGACGGCGAAAAAGACCTTCCGCAATGGGACTGCGACAAATGTTCCCCGTACAAACGAAAAGGACGCTCTTCACAATTTACGGCCGCCCGAAGGGTGCGCGGTTACGAATTAGATTCGCACAAAAATTGCCAAGCGCGACTACGGCGCATTAGTGAAGAAATGTGGAAAAAATTTCGCTACCAACTCGAGCATGGCGGTTTACTTATTACCGCGAAACTGATCCCGCTGCTTCCGCGCATGTTCGTTCTTCTGATCGCGCGTGTGGGAGGAAGGATTGCCTCGGTTGCAGACCGCACCGGCCGGCGCATCGCCCTGGCTAATCTCAATGCTGTATTCGGCAAACGATATTCCGCTTCGGAAAAACGCGGCATTGTCCGCAAGTCCTATCAGCATTTTGCGCAGACCATGCTGGACCTGATGTGGAGCTCGCGACTGACCTCCGGCAATTTTCATCGCTACATTGACTTCGAGTGGCCTCGGCAGTTACAGCCGGGCGAAAACGTAATTATCGCCTGCTATCACTACAGCAACTTCGAATGGCTTAGCCTCGCCTGCGGATTTCAAGGTTTGAGGGGAACCATTCTTGCCCAAGAATTCAAGAATTCCGTTTTGGAGCCAATTTTTCGACGCTTGCGACAACAATCGGGGCATTTCTTTATCCCACGAACCGGCGGCATCCTTCGCGTATTTAAGGTGCTCCGGCGCGGTGAGAGCACCGCCATGCTCATCGATCTAACTGTCCCACCGGGTTCATCAGCCGTCGCGATCAATTGCTTGGGCCTGCAAAAGAGCGTGACTCCAGCGCACGCTTGGCTTCATCAGCGAACCGGGGTGGCACTGATTCCGGCGCATTGCGAACCGCTAGAGGGTGGACGTTACCGTATTGTGTTCCATCCCCGCGTTGAACTCGGCCCAAACGCGACCGTGGCCGAGGTCGCACAGGCTTGCTGGGACGCCTTCGAACCGGTGCTACGGGCAAATCCATCGCCCTGGCTCTGGATGTACAAACATTGGCGCTACCGGCCGATGCGTACCGATCGCTCCTATCCGTTCTATTCAAGCCCGCACGCGAAATTCGAACAAATGCTGGCGAGGAAGTGAACGCGACGGTTTTCCGTCACAATTTCACAGGATTGCCGCTTGCAATTGCGCGCGCAGGGTCGGACGCCGCCGCAGTTGCGAGGTGAGGGCAGCGATTGCCCGCAGGGTCGGTAAGCTGATGTGGTGCTCCATTCCTTCCACATCGTGACTGATGACGCGATCGTTTAAGCCCAGGAGCTTAAGAAAATCAGTCAGAAGCTTGTGTCGATGCGCGATTTTTCGAGCTAGTTTTTCGCCAGCCTCAGTTAAAACAAGGCCGCGATACTTTTCATATTTGAGCAAGCCTTCGGCGTCGAGCCGTTGCACCATGTTGGTGACGCTCGCCTGGGAAATTTGCAGGGCAGCAGCAATATCGATGACGCGGGCGTAGCCCTTCGATTTAATAAGCTCGAGGATACGCTCGAGATAGTCCTCCACCGTGGCGGAACTACCGAGGGCGGAATGAGATTTCTTACGTACCACAACCCTGAAGTTAGGCTTAAAGTCAGTCACATCAATAATTTATTTGCTAATTATAGAGTTGTAATGTGATACAACTAAATTAGATTAACCTAATTTAATAAGGATTCGATACCGTTTCAGGAACGCAATATCCAGATGAACCCAGCGAATCGCACCGTCGAGTACACTCCTGGCCTCGGGTGGCGGCGAAAAACCGAACAGGTCTCACTGCCGGAGGTTCATCGCAGCGTGGTTGTTCCACGGAGTGCTTCATTTTGGCGCAAACTGTTCGCTTTCTCTGGCCCCGGTTTTCTGGTCGCGGTTGGCTACATGGATCCTGGCAATTGGGCAACGGATTTAGCCGCAGGCGCCAAGTTCGGCTACGCCCTGCTGTCGATCGTCATGATCTCGAACTTGATGGCGATCCTGCTCCAGCATTTGTGCATCAAGCTCGGGGTGGCGACAGGCCGCGATCTTGCTCAAGCCTGCCGCGATCATTACTCACCGATCACGGTCTGGTTTCTATGGATTCTTTGTGAGATCGCGATCGCCGCATGCGATTTGGCTGAAGTAGTCGGCTCGGCCATCGCTTTGCAGCTTCTTTTTGGTATTCCCCTGGTATGGGGATGCATTATCACGGCGTTCGATGTGCTGGCGGTTCTCTTCCTCCAGACAAGGGGCTTTCGTTACATCGAAGCCCTGGTCATCACCTTAATTGCGACTATCGCCTCTTGTTTCGCAGGCGAATTGCTTTTCTCTAAACCGAACCTGGGCGGTGTTCTTTTCGGATTTGTCCCGACATCGCACATCGTGACGAATCAGCAGATGCTTTATGTCAGCATCGGCATTCTGGGGGCGACGGTGATGCCGCATAATCTCTACCTGCATTCGTCAATCGTTCAGACGAGGAAATTTGAACAAACGCCCGAAGGGAAACGGGAAGCGATCAAGTATGCCAGCATTGATTCAACGGGCGCGCTCATGTTCGCACTGTTCATCAATGGGGCGATTCTGGTGCTGGCCGCGTCTGTCTTTCATTGGTCTGGACACAAGGATATCGCTGAAATTCAGGAGGCTTATAAGCTGCTCAGTCCGCTGCTCGGTGTCGGTTTTGCCAGCGCTCTCTTCGCCGTCGCTTTGCTCGCATCGGGTCAAAATTCGACCCTCACCGGCACTCTGGCCGGTCAGATTGTGATGGAAGGATTCCTTAACTTCCGCATCACGCCCTGGCTGCGCCGGCTGATCACGCGTGCGCTTGCCATTATTCCGGCAGTGTTGATTATCGGTATCTTCGGCGAAAGCAAAACGACGCAACTGCTGGTCGCGAGTCAGGTTGTGCTGAGCATGCAACTCGGCTTTGCCGTCTGGCCGCTGATGCGCTTCACCAATGAGAAGGCGAAGATGGGGGAATTCGCCAACAGGCTATGGTTGAAAATTCTGGGCTGGATCACAGCCGCAATCATTATCGTGCTCAATGTGAAGTTACTCTTCGACATGTTTGTGCCGGCCTCCATTCTTAAGGCATTCTACGGGTTGTTCGGGCTGCCGGCTCCAGCGCAATAAAGATGTATCACCATATTCTGGTTCCACTCGAGAACAGCTCCGCCGACCACACCATCCTTGATCACGTCAAGATGCTCGCGCGCATAACCGGGGCCAAGCTGCTTTTGGTCCATGTCGCCGACGGTTGGGTCGCGCGGAATTTTGATCAGCTCCAGCTTGCTGAAAGCGAAGAGATGAAGCAGGACCGTGATTATTTGGAAGAGAGGCAACGCGAGCTAAGCAGCGAAGGTTTTTCCTGCGACGCCGTTCTGGCCTTGGGCGAACCCGCTGACGAAATCATTAAACTAGCCGAGACGCGGGACGTGGACCTTATTGCCATGTCTACACATGGTCATCGGTTCATCAGCGATATCTTGTACGGCGCGACCGCGGACAAAGTCCGTCACGCGGTGGAAGTGCCGGTGCTCTTGCTTCGCGCAGGCAAGTAAACTGCCAAGTTTGCCGTTTGCCCGAAAGCAGGTCAGCCCCAAGCCGGAACTTGCTCTAATCTGGGCGTCCGACTAGGAGGTTGCTGGGTGAAGGTCCTGCTTCTCACAAATGAATACCCTCCCTACACCTACGGGGGCGCGGGCGTGCACGTTGAATATTTGTCGCGGGAGCTAGCGAAGCTCATGGCTGTGGAAGTTCGCTGTTTCGGCGATCAAAACTACACCTCTGGCAGTCTGAAAGTGCACGGTTTTCAGTTGGATGCGACTAACTGGAATTGTCCGAAGGCTCTTCGTTCCCCGTTTGGCGCAGTCCAACGCTGTACCGATTTCAACACCGCCGGTATCGACGCCCAGATCGTGCATTGCCACACCTGGTACAGTCATTGGGGTGGAATTCTCGCGCGCCAAAACTACGGAATCCCACTCGTCGTTACCGTGCATTCGCTAGAGCCGCTCCGCCCTTGGAAGCGAGAGCAGCTCGGCGGTGGCTACGATTTTACCGTTTGGTTGGAAAAGACCGCGTTGGAAATGGCTGATGCTGTAATCGCGGTCTCGCACGAAACGAGGAGCGATATTCAGAGACTTTTCAACGTTCGTCCGGAACGCTTGCACGTGATCTATAACGGGATTGACCTCGACGAATACCGACCGACTTCGGCCGATGACGTGCTTCGCCGATTCGGGATTGATCGCGGCAAGACTTTCCTACTTTTCGTTGGCCGCATTACGCGGCAAAAGGGGATCATCCATCTCATGCACGCGATTGAGTTCATGGACAAGGACTTCCAAGTCGTGCTTTGCGCCGGCGCTCCCGATACAACGGAGATCGCGCAGGAAATGAAAGAGGCGGTCGCACGAGCGCGAAAACTACGCGACGGCATCATTTGGATCGATGAAATGCTCGAAAAGCCGAGCGTGATTCAGCTCTACTCGCACGCGGCTGTCTTTTGTTGCCCTTCCATTTACGAGCCGTTTGGCATTATCAATCTCGAAGCGATGGCGTGTGAAACTGCCGTCGTTGCGAGTGCGGTGGGGGGGATCAAAGAGGTCGTCGTCGACGGTGAGACCGGTTTTCTTGTTCCACTCGAGCAAATGACCGAAAGCCCATTTGAACCGCTTTATCCGGAAAAGTTCGCTCGGGATCTGGCCGAGAAGATCAATCTTCTCATGCATGACGAAAAATTACGCGAGCGTTTCGGTCGAGCGGGTCGAATACGCGCCGAGCAGAAGTTTAGCTGGCGTGCCATCGCACAAGAAACAAAGGCACTGTACGAATCGCTGCTATTCTGAGTCGAGGACGGTGATTCTTAACCGGAATAGCTAGCAGCGAACAAACCTCAATCGCGATATAGTCCTGACGCGAT
>WNGI01002149.1_pt1 | contig 18271 bp, 12 predicted proteins | sample 5400621 | NCBI WGS metagenome assembly WNGI01 (sample SAMN13153374, study PRJNA577476) | soil metagenome | isolation source: 20 cm soil or saprolite under Garry oak tree replicate 1 | place: USA:California | collected 2016-06-15
TGTCCCGGTAGTACGGGTGCAGGTGGATGGGAATGAAGTGCACCGACGTGCCGATATTGCGCTGCTTCAGCTCGTCGATGAACACGTTGCGATCGATGCGGAGCGCCTCCTCCCGCAGCCGGAGGACATAGAGGTGCCATGCATGCTCGACGTCCGAGCGCTCGACGGGCACTTCCAGGGCGTCCTGGCCCGCGAACGCCTCGGTGTACAGGCGCACCACCGCGCGACGTCGCTCCTGGAAGGCGGCGAGCTTGCGGAGCTGCCACATCCCCAGCGCCGCCTGGATGTCGGTCATGTTGTACTTGAAGCCGGGCAGCACGACCTCGTAGAACCACTGCCCGCCCCGGTCGTACCGGCTCCAGGCATCGCGGGTCATGCCGTGCAGGCTTACGGTTCGCGCGCGCTCGAGCAACGCCGCGTCGCCCGTAAGCATCCCGCCTTCGGCGGTCGTCATGTTCTTCGTCGGGTAGAAGCTGAAGGCGACGGGGTTCGCGCCCGAGCCGATGGGGCGCCCCTTGTACTTGGCGGGCAGGGCGTGGGCCGCGTCCTCGATCACCGCGAGCCCGCCGGGGCGCGCGATGTCGCCGATGGGGTCGAGCGCGGCGGGGTGGCCGGCGTAGTGCACCGGCAGGATCGCCCGCGTCCGCGGCGTGAGCGCCGCGGCCACGAGCCCGGGATCGAGATTCAGCGTGTCCGGCTCCACGTCCACGAGGACGGGCCGGGCGCCGACGTGCTCGATGACGTTGACGGAGGCCGCGAATGTCATGGGCGTGGTGACGACTTCGGCGCCGGGCCCGATCCCGAGCGTCACGAGCGCCGTGTGGAGCCCGGCAGTGCAGGAGCTGAGCGCAAGCGCCCCGGGCGCGCCCAGATAGGCGGCGAACTCCTGCTCGAATCGCTTCGCTTTCGGCCCGGTCGTGATCCAGGTCGATCGCAGTGTGTCGACCACCTCTTGGATCTCCTCTTCGCCGATCAGCGGCGTGGCGAACGGCAGGAAATCGCGGAGCGGGGCGGTGACGTGGGGCGGCGCCGTCGGGAGCTCGGAAACCGACGTGGGCTCGGGTCGTGTGGTCATGCCATCCCAGTGGGTGAGTGCGCGGCGCCATCTTTGCACTTCTTGTGCGCAGGCTGACGGCTTGTCGCCGCAGGGCTTACGCGCGCCGCCGTCGGGTCCGACGGGGAGAGATGACGCGACCGACTTACAACTGCGCTGGCGTTGTGCGACGATGCGGCGGCGCCCGCCTCGCCCGATTCACGTGGACCCTCTTGAGCCGCTCGCCGAGCCATTCGAGAGGCGCGTTGCAGGCTGCCGCCCACATTGTGGCAGGTTCCTTACAGCGCGTGGGCCGAGCCGTGACCCGAGTAAACACGGTGCCCGCTATCTGCCTGTTGCACGGCAGGTTGCCCCTGCGGCTGCGGCGGGGCCCGCGGTACCGAGCTTGCGCCATCTGCCCTGTCTGAAAGGGGACGGCAGCGCATGACGACCGGCGGTTTAGCGACACTGTTGGACACAACGAAGTCGCAGCGACTCCCCACGGTCGGGGACCGCAAAGCCGCGGAGCGCCGCGCTCGCCCGACGCCGCCGGACGGCGGTGACTGGATCGGCGAAGCGCAACGCTACCTGCGCTCTGTCCGGCGCCATAAGTGGCTGGTGCTCAGCCTCACCTTGTTCGCCACCGCTGCCGGCGTCGAGCTGTCCATGTACGCGCTCCCACCCAACTACGCCGCGCGGGCCACGGTGTGGATCCAGGTGCCGGCGCGCCAGGCTCGCGATGAAGGCCCGATCTGGTCGGGCCAGCTGCCGATCTCGTCGGGTTGGATCGACCTGATCCGCACCAACATCGTGCTCGAGGACGTGGCGCGGCGGGAGCGGCTCTACCTCACCACGGCCGCAGGCGACGCAGCCCCGCTGACCACGTTGGCCATCAAGGAGCGGGTACGTCCAGGCACCTACCGTCTCGCGGTGGACACGGCGGGGACGGCCTTTACGCTCTCCGACGCCGCGGGCGCCGTGCTCGACCGGGGCGCCGTCGGCGATTCGATCGGCGCGCCGCTCGGCCTCGCGTGGGTCGCACCCGCAGGGATGCTCCGGGCCGGGGACGTGGTGAACTTCACCGTCACGACGCCCGCCGAAGCCGCCACGCGGCTCCGACGCGAGCTCAAGGTGAGCTCCGATGTGGATGGCAATTTTCTGCGGATCGAGCTCGCCGGGCCGGACGCGGCCGCGGTGACCGGAACCGTGAACGCGGTCGCCAACCGTTTCGTTGCCACGGCGGCGGACCTGAAGCGCGACAACTTGACACAGCTGACCGGCATCCTCGCCGCGCAGCTGGAGCAGGAGGAGACGAAGCTGCGGAGCGCCGAGGGTGCGCTCCAGCGCTTTCGCGTCACGGCCGTCACCGAATACGGCGACGGCGCTGCGCCGGTGACCTCGAACATGCGGTCCCCGCAGGATCCGGTGTTCGCAGGCCTGCTCGACGTGAAGGTGCGGCGGGGCGAGCTGCTCCGGGACCAGGCGGCGATCAAACGAATCCTGGCCCAGCCGCCAGAGTCCGGGCTAATCGTGGATGCGCTCGCAACGATCGGCTCGGTGGAGCGCTCCCCCGAGCTGAGCCAGGCCCTGCGCGACCTGACTGCGAAGCAGGCAGTGCTGCGGGCGCTGCAGGCGCGCTATACGGCCGAGGCTCCCGTCGTGCGGCGGGTCGCCGCGGAGGTGGCTACGCTGGAGCGGCAGACGATCCCGATGCTGGCGACCGCGCTGGCGCGGGAGATGGGGCTGCGCGCGGCGGAGCTGGAGCACCGCGCGGACTCGGTCGCGCGCGACTTGCGACGGATTCCACCGCTCGCCGCGGAGGAGAATCGGCTGCAGCGCGACGTGACACAGTCGGCGCAGGCGGTTGCGAACCTGCAGCGGCGCTACGAGGAGGTGCGCCTGGCCGAGACGAGCAGCATCCCCGACGTCCGGTTGGTGGACCCGGCTCTCGAGCCGCAGGAGCCGACCGAGAACTGGGCGCCGGTGCTGGTGCTGTTCACTTTGATCAGCGGCCTCGGCGCCGGGGTCGGCAGCGCCGTGGTGCTGGACTACCGCGACCGGCGCGTGCACGACCCCGAGGACTTCACTCGCACCATCGGGCTCAAGATCCTGGGCGTCGTCCCGCACCTCGAACGCAAAGGGCGGATTCGGGCGCCCGAAGATACGCTCCACGTGCTCGAGGCGATGCGGGGCACCTGCCTCAATGTGCTGCACGCCCACGGTACCGGCCCGGTGATGGTGACGGTGACGAGCCCCGGCCGTGCCGACGGGAAATCGTTCGTGGCGTCAAACCTGGCAGTGGCGTTTGCCGACGCGGGATACCGCACGCTGCTGGTCGACGGGGACGTGCGCTGCGGCACGCTGCACCGGACGCTCAAGGTCGCCCGCAGACCGGGTCTTACGGACTTGCTCCAGGGGCGCGCCGGCCAGGAGCAGGTCGTCCGGCCCTCGGCCTACGGCACGCTGTCGTTCCTCGGCTGCGGCTCGCGTACCCATGACGGGCCCGCGCTCGTCAGCTCGGCGGCACTGCCGCGCGCGCTGGCGGGGCTGCGGTCGAGCTACGACGTGATCATCGTGGACAGCTCGCCCCTGGCCGCCGGCACGGATGCCTTCGCGCTCGGCACCGCGACGGGGACGCTGCTCTTGGTGCTGCGGACGGGTGTCAGTGACGGCGGGCTGGCGCAGGCGAAGCTGCAGGTCATGAACCATCTCCCGATCCGGGTCTTGGGTGCCGTGTTGAATGACGTCCGGCGCGACCGCCTGTACCGCAACTACTCGTACTACTTGGAAGGTTATGAAGCGCAGGACGAGCCTGACGGGGCACGCGGCCAGGTGCTGCGGGCGCCGGTGTGAACTCTTGAAAGGATCACCTATGCCCCGACCCGTCTCACTCGTGCCCACGACGCTCGCCGTCGGGTTCCTGGTGTTGTGCGGTCTCACCCGGTCCGATGCGCAGACGGCTTTGCCCGCGGCGTCCACCCACCGATTGACCCAGCGCCGTGCTGACTTGGAGCAGCGGCTGCAACGCCTCGTGGGGATGGCAGAGACGGGTCACTACGACAAAGGGGTGTCTCCCGATGGCGTCCGCACCGAGACGACCTACATCCAGCGGCGGCTCAAGGAGGGAGACTTCCGGGTGGGCGACCGGATTCTCCTCGTCGTCGAAGACCCGGAGCCACCGGCGGGAGCGGGGACGCCAGTCGTCAAGTCGAGCGAACAGCAGCTTTCGGACACGTTCACCGTAGGCTCGTCCCAGGAGCTCACGCTGCCGGTGGTCGGCGTCGTGTCGCTGCGCGGCGTGCTGCGGACGGAGCTCGAGCCCCGGCTCACCGAGGAGATCGTGCGCTACATCCGCGATCCGGTCGTGCACGCCCGGGCTTTGGTGAGCCTCGCGCTCACCGGAGAGCTGGCCCGCCCCGGGTACTACAGCGTGCCGGTCGACGCCGTCATCCCCGCCGTGCTGATGGCGGCGGGAGGGACGACGCACGACACCAAGCTCACTAAGTTGAAGATTCAGCGGAACGGCAAGACGATCTGGGAAGGGGACGCGCTGCGCCAGGCCATGGCCGCCGGGAGTACCGTGGACGACCTGGAGTTGCATCCGGGGGATGCCATCGTCGTGCCGCGCGGCGGCTCGATCAGCGGCCTGTACGGGCCGGCCCAGCTGGTCGCGGTGCTGCTTGGCATTCCGGTGACGATCTATACACTGACGAGGATCATACACTGACGAGGATCTTCTGACCGGCTGGCGGCTGGGCGCGACGCTCCTTGCGGCGCTCCTCGTGGCGGGGTGCGGCGCTGCGCGGGATAGCTGCGTCATCGGGGTCGGCGGAGCGGCGGGAGCAGCAGGGGGAGGAAGACGAGCCGCTCGCGGGCCGTTCGGGCACGTCTTCATTATTGTAGAGGAGAACGCCAACTTCAGCGACGTCATCGGCGACTCGTCGATGCCGTATCTCAACAGCTTGGCGCGGCAGTACGCCCTGGCGACACAGTACTACGGCAACGCGCACCCCTCCATCGGCAACTACTTCATGATGACGGTGGGGGACACGATCACCAATAATGACGGGTACTCCGGGATCGTGAGCGACGCCAACGTGGTGCGCGCGTTGGTCGCGGGCGGCAAGACGTGGAAGTCGTACGCCGAGGATCTGCCGTGCGTCGGCTACAGGGGAGCCGGCGTCGGTCGCTACGCTCGCAAGCACAACGTGTTTGCCCTCTTCTCGGACGTGGCGCACGATACCGCGCAAGCGAAGAACCTGGTGCCGTTCACCCAGCTCGCCGCCGACCTGGCGACGCATGCACTGCCGGACTACGCGTTCATCATTCCCAACCTGTGCAACGATGCGCACGACTGCCCGTTGCGCACGGCGGACAGGTGGCTGAAGACCAACATCGATCCGCTCGTGCAGAGCGCCACGTTTCAGCAGGATGGCTTGTTGCTCATCGTGTTCGACGAAGCGGGCCCCCGCGACTCCACGAACGGCGGCGGTCGGATCCCCTGCGTCGTCGTGAGCCCGAAGGCGAAACGCGGCTATCAATCGACCGCCGTGTATCAGCACCAGAGTCTCCTGCGGTTGTCACTCAGGGCGGTCGGCGTGACGACGTTCCCCAAGGCCGCCGCCAGCGCGCCGGACATGGCAGAGTTTTTCGAGGGCGCACACCTCGCGAGTAGGTAGCACTAGCGTTTCTCCGCACCGCGCCGCATCCTCAACTGCACGTGCTGCGCATCCCGTGTGCATAATGAAACGTCCTTCCGAGAGTCCGCCCAGCTCGCGCGAGCAGCGGTTGCGGGAATGGTACGTCCGCTGGATCCATCCACGCCTGCCCCGGGAGCTCGATCGGCAGCGCGTCAAGTTGCTCTACTACATCTGGGGTTACTGGCCGCTGCTGCGGCTTCAGGCGCTCACCGTCGTCGATCGTCTCAAGCTGCTGATGCGGTTTGTCCGGATCGACTGGAATGTCTTGCATTCGCATCAGCCCGGTGAGATCGCGAGCGTGTGTACCGTGTTGGCACAACGGCCGGCCCGCCGCGGGGAGGTGATGGTTGAGGCCGGGTGCTGGAATGGGGGAGCTTCCGCCAAGTTCAGTCTTCTCTGCGCGCTGTGCGGCTACCGCTTGCGCATTTACGATTCGTTTGAGGGCGTGGAACCGATGACCTCTGCGGAGAAGCAGCGCGGCTACGACTTCTCCGGCGAGTATGTCGCATCGGACGCAACGCTCCGGGCCAACCTGCAGCGGTTCGGCGCGCCGGACGTGTGCTCCATTCACAAGGGATGGTTCGCGGCGACCCTCGCTCGCAGCCCGGTAAGCGACGTCGTCCGCGTTGTCTTCATCGATTGCGATTCGGCCAAGGGAACCCAGGAAGTGTTGCTCGGCGTGGTTCCCAGCCTGGCCGGCGATGGCGTGGTGTTCTCGCAGGATTTTCACATCGCGCCGGTGCGCGAGCTGCTCCTCGACCCGGGGACGTGGGAGCGGTACGGCCGGGGCGGCCCGAGCCTCGAGCGCCTGTGCGGCCACCTCGCCATGCTCCGCTGGCGGCGACAGAGCGAGCGTCGGGTGCTCGCCGATCGTCGCCGCGCCGCGGAGCGACGGGTGGCCGGGCGCCGCCTCGCCGCCGGGGTGGCGTGAGCCGATCGAGTCGATAGGGCTCCACCCGGCAACCTTGTAGCAGTTGCGTTACACGTTGCGAACGAAGCAGGATGTAGGCGCGCGGGCCGCCGCTGGTACCGACCTTGCGGTGTTGGGAGCCGGTTAACCAGGAGACCCTGAGGGGCATGACGACCGGCGACCTACCCGTACCGTTCGAGCCGACGCGAGCGGAGTTTGTGGCGCGCGACCGCCCGCCCCCACCGCCTCCCGACCCTGAGCCACTGGCCGAGTGGCAGCGCTATCTGCTCGCCGCCCGGCGCTACCGTTGGCTGGTGTTTGGCGTCACGCTGCTCGGCACCGCCGCGGGCATCGGGCTGTCATTGTTGCTGCCTCCGACCTACCTCGCGCGCGCCACGGTATGGGTCCAGGTGCCCTCCGGCCACGCGCGCGACGCCCGGGACCGAGGGCCCATCTGGCAGGGCCAGCTGCCGATCTCCTCCGGCTGGATGGACCTGCTGCAGACGAATGTCGTGCTGGAGGACGTGGTCCGCCGGCAACGCCTCTACGTGACGGCGCGCCGGCCCGGCGACTCGGACGCGCTCGCGACGTTCGAGATCAAGGATCGGGTGCGACCCGGCGTCTACCGGCTCGTGGTGGATACGGCGGGAAATACCTTCACCCTCACCGATACGAAGCATCTCGTGCGGCTGCATGGCACGGTGTCGGACTCGGTCGCGCCGGCACTGGGCTTCGCGTGGGTGCCGCCATCCGGTGTGCTCACGCCCGGGCGAACGATGGAGTTCACGGTGACCGCCCCGTACGAGGCCGCGAAGCTGCTCACGAAGCGCCTCAAGATTACGGCGGACGCGGATGGGAATTTCCTGCGGCTCGAGCTGGGCGGGTCTGATCCGGGGGAGGTTACGGCGGTCGTGAACATGGTGGCCGAGCGCTTTGTCTCGGTCGCCGCGGACCTGAAGAAGCAGAACCTCCAGCAGCTCACCGGCATTCTCGGCGGGCAGCTCGAGCGAGCGCGGGACAAGTTGCAGAGCGCCGAAGCGGAGCTCAAGAGATTTCGCGTGGGCGCGGTGACGCAATACGCGGACGGCTCGGCACCGGTGACCCCGAACATGGAGTTCCCACGCGATCCCGTGTTCGCCGGCTTGGTCGGTATGAAGGTGAATCGGGAGGAGTTACGTCGCGATCGAGAGGCGATCGGCCGCATCCTCGCGCGTGGGCCGGACTCGGCGCTGGCCGTGGACGCGCTCGCGACGATCGGCTCCGTCCAGAAGTCAACCGAGCTGAGCCAGGCGTTACACGATCTCACGACAAAGCAGGCCGAGCTGCGCGCTCTGCGAACCCGCTACGCCGACGCCAACCCGGCGGTGCGCCGCGTCGCCGTCGAGGTGCAGGACCTCGAGCGCCGGACGATCCCGGACCTCGCCGCCAGCCTCACGCGGGAGATGCAGTTCCGGGAAGTGGAGCTGGCGCAGCGCGTGGACTCGGCGGCGAGCAACTTGCGGCGCATCCCGCCCCTCGCCGTGGAGGAGACCCGGCTGGAGCGTGAAGTAACGCGGGGGGAGCAGGCGGTTGCGAGCCTGCAGACGCTGTACGATGAAGCCCGCCTCGCCGAGGTGAGCGCCATCCCGGACGTGCGCCTCGTGGATCCTGCGGTCCAGCCGGAGGAACCGACGGAGAACTGGCGGCCGGTGCTCATCGCGCTCGCCTTCCTCGCCAGCCTCGGCGCGGGCGTGGCCGGTGCGGCGGTGCTCGATCACACCGACCGGAGCGTGCGATACCCCCAGCAGGTGACCGGTGCGATGGGACTACCGATCCTGGGCGCCGTGCCGCACCTCAATCGCAACGGCGGCAGCCGCAAGCCCGACGGAGTGATGCAGGTGGTCGAGGCGGTACGCGGTATTCGCCTCAACGTCCTCCACGCCCATGGCACGGGCCCCATCGTCGTGACCGTCACCAGCCCGGGCCGGAGCGATGGCAAGTCGTTTCTCGCCTCGAATCTGGCGCTGGCGTTCGCCGACGCCGGGAGCCGCACCCTGCTCGTCGACGGCGACATCCGCTGCGGCAGGTTGCACCGCGTCCTCCAGCTGGCCCGCAAGCCGGGGCTGACCGATCTGCTGGCTGGGGAGGCGGCGGGGGAGCAGGTGTTACAGGCCACCGCCTACCGTACCCTCACGTTCCTCGGGTCGGGAACGCGCACCCACGCGGGGCCGACCCTCATCAGCTCGGCGGCGCTGCCGCGCGCCCTCGCGGCGCTGCGGCCCGGCTACGACGTGATCATCGTGGACAGCTCGCCCCTCGCGGCCGGCGCGGACGCCTTCGCGCTCGGCACCGCCACCGGGAGTATGCTGCTGGTGCTCCGCACGGGCGTGAGCGATCGCGAGCTCGTGCAGGCAAAGCTCGAGGTGCTCCAGTACCTCCCGATCCGCGTGCTGGGCGCCGTGCTGAACGACGTGCGGCCGGGAGGCGTGTACCGCTACTACTCCTATTACTTGGAAGGCTACGAGGCGAAGGATGAGCCCGCCGAAGCGGCGGGGCAGGTGCTGCAGGCGCCGGAGCAGCAGGTGCTGCAGGCGCCGGAGTGAGGGACCGGCCCGCTCAGGCAGGATCGGCGGGCGGGAGCTCCAGATCGAACCAGAACTGCGTGCCCCAGCCGGGGCGCGTCTCGAGACACAGCTCCGAGCCCATGGCCCGCACCAGGCGGCGCGTCAGCGCCAGGCCCAGCCCCGTGCCCGAGAAGAGGTAGCGGCCGGCGTTGGCGCTGCGGCGGAACGGATGAAACAGGCTCGCGAGCGCTTCGGGGTTGATGCCCGGCCCGGTGTCGCGCACGAAGAACGTGGCCCGCGTCGGCGACTGCTCGGTGACGACGATGTCGACCGACCCCCGCTCCGTGAACTTCAAGGCGTTGGTCGTGAGGTTCAGGAGCACGCGACGCAGCGCGAGGGCGTGGCCCAGGCGCAGGTCGGTGGTGGGGAGCGTGACGCCGACGGTGAGGCCCTTCTCGGCCGCGATGGGGCGGACGATGTCGCAGACGGACTCGAGCAGCTCGCTGACGGACAGGGGGGTCGGCCGGTCGTCCGCCAGCTGGTCGCCGCCGCGGGCCAGCTCGATCGTATCGCTCGTGAGCGAGCTCAGGCCGAACGCGGCACTGTAGATCAGGCCGAGCTGGCGCTCCTGCCGCTCGTTCACCGGGCCCGAGCGCTCCTGCATCAGCGTCTCGGCGAGGAACAGGATCGACGTGAGCGGGGAGCGCAGGTCGTGTACGATCTGCACGAGGAAGTCCAGCCCGTTGGCGCCCCCCAGCTGCGCGCCGAACTGCTCGGCGGCGTCGTGGTCCAGGGCGTCGCGCACGTCTTCGAGCGCCTTGAGATGGCGCAGCAGCCGGAGCGGCGACGCGGGCGACGCGTCCGACCAGGAGCGCAGCAGCTCGGATTGTACGAGCAGCAGGAGGCGCTGCGTCACGAGCCGCGGGGGGCGTGGCTCGAGTGAGAGCAGGTAGCTCGGGAACCGCCGGTCCACCGCCAGTCCGATCGCGGCGAGCACGCGAGGGATGCCGTCCGGATCGTCGTCGTCGGCGTGGTCGCTCACCCAGCGCTCTTCCGCGCGCCGAATCGCCGCGGTGAGCAGCGAGCACGTCACGCCCACGAGCGCCCGCGGCGCCGCTCGCGGCCGGCCCGGGGCAGAGGGCAGGGGCGGGGGCGAGGGCGACGCGGACACGTCGGGATCGGTAGTGGCCGCCGGGCGCGCCACCTTCACTCCGAGCCGCCCGTCAGCAGGTCTCGCTGGAGGCCGTGCCGTTCCATGAGCCGGTAGAAGGTCGTCCGATCCACCTGGGCCAGCCGGGCGGCCTTGGAGAGGTTGCCGCCCGCCCGCATCACCACGCGCGTCAGGTAGCGCCGGTCGAAGCGGGCGAGCAGGCGGTCGCGGGCCGCGTAATAGCTCGAGTCGTCGGCCTCCGGCTCTTGGTCGGCCACCTTCTCCGGATCGGCTCCCCCGGACTCGATGAAGGGAATGTCCTCGGGGCGCATTTCGGCGCCGGGCTCGACCAGCACGACCGCGTGCTCGATCACATTCTGGAGCTCCCGCACGTTCCCAGGCCAGGCGTGAGTGCCGAGCGCCCGCAGCGCGCCCTTGCTGAGCTTTGGCACCGGGGTCGTCGGGTCGCGGTGGCGGCCCCAGTAATGCGCCAGGAACCGCTCGGCCAAGATCGGGATGTCTTCGGGACGCTCGCGCAGGCTGGGGACGTGGATCGGCACCACGCGCAGGCGATAGTACAGGTCCTCTCGCAGCCGGGCGGACTGCATCGCCTGCTCGGGATTGGTGTTGGTCGCGGCGATGAACCGCACGTTCACCACCGCGTCGGTCGTCTCGCTCCCGACGCGCCGCACCACGCCGTCCTGGATCACGCGCAGCAGCTTCGCCTGGATGGACTTCGGCATCTCGATCAGCTCGTCGAGGAACAGCGTGCCGCCGTTGGCCATTTCGAGCAGCCCCGGCTTGTCGCGCACCGCGCCGGTGAACGCGCCCTTGCAGTGGCCGAACATCTCGGATTCGAGCAGCGGCTCGGGCAGCGCAGCGCAGTTGATAGCCACGAGGGAGCGACTGGAGCGCCGGCTATTGTCGTGGATGAACTGGGCGAACAGCTCTTTCCCGGCGCCGCTCTCTCCGGTGAGGAAAACCGATGCGTCTGTGGCGGCGACGCGGCGCGCCAGGGCGATCGCCTTGCGGAACAGGGGCGCATCGCCCAACACGGCGATCCGGTCGCCGTCGGCGGGATGCTGCGCGCGCTGCTCCTCGAGGGCGCGGGATTCACGCGCCACGACCACCGCGTGCGCCGCGCGCCCGACCAGGATCTGCAGCTGCGTACCGGAGAACGGCTTCGGCAGGTAGTCCCAGGCACCCGCCTGCAGCGCCTCCAGGCTCGAGGCGACCGACGGATTCCCCGTCATGATGATGACGATCGTCCCGGGATTGGTACCGAGGGCCGTGTGTAACAGCTCGCTGCCCGGTACCTCGCCCATGAACCAGTCGACGAGCGTGATGTCGAAGGGGCGGCGCCGCAGCGTGTCGCGCGCCTCGTTGCCACGCCCGCACACGACGACGTTGTAGCCCTCCGCCTGGAGCACGCTGTTGCAGCTTTCCCGCAGCGTGCGCTCGTCATCCACGACCAAGATCCGGATACTCGAGCGGGAGGCCGAATCGACCGGGGGCAGCGACGGCATCCGCCGTGCCGGGAGGGGGGCGAGTGTGCGGATCATGGGGTCGGGGTCGAGGTGTGTCGCTGGCGCATCGGTCCCAATCCGCACGTCAAAGTTGTGACAGTATTGTTGCAACTAGTGGGCCGAATTTACCTCATGCAAGCGCATTTGTCGAGGACTTAGAAAGTGCTGCACCGACGCCACAACCGGGGCTTATACGCGCCGCGATCCGTTTTCGTATTGGCGGATCCGGCCGCCGGCGGGATCGCGCGTCGCGGTCGCGAGCGCGGCGCTCGCGTGCGCGAGCAGAGTGGCGGGATCGAATTTCGGCGCCGCGGCGTCGGCCACCGCGTCGTAGCCCGCCAGGAACTCGGCGCGCATGACCGTGGCGCGGCGCGGCCGGTCGACGAGCGCTTCGGCCAGCCGCTCCGCGAGCTGGCGCGCCGCGTCCGCACCGGTTCCGGGGGCGATCACCGCGAACTCCCGCGGTCCGATGCGACCCACCGCGTCGGATGTGCGAGCGGCCTGCCGCAGGACGCGCGTGACCCGCTCCGCGGATTGCCCGGCGTCTTCCTCGACGGCGAACGCCACACAGGCGAGTGGGGCGGCGCGGCGCCGGGCCTCGGCACCGAGCTCGCGCACGCGCCGGGCGAGCCCGCGCGCGTTGTACAGCTGGGTCGTGGCGTCCACGAGGCCCTCGGCCCAGGCATGGTCGGCGTGGGCTTTGGCCCTGAGCTGGGCCGTCAGCCGCAACAGCAGCTCTTCGGCGTCGAGCTGCTGGCCCCACAGGTCGCCCGCCCCGGCGCGCAGGGCGGCGAGCATCTGACGACGTGTGGTGGGCGTCGGCTGGGTGAGGATGATCGGGGTGCTGGGGGTGACGCGACCATCGGCGCGCAGCAGGCGGCACAGGTTCAAGCCGTCGCCCCCCGGCAGGTCGACGGCGAGGATGAGGGCGTCGGGCTCGCTCATCTCGACTTGCCGCAGTAAACCCTGCGCGGTGTACGCCTTCAGGACGCTGTAGCCGCCCGGCACGAGCACCGTCTCGATCGCCCGGGAAAACCACTCATGGGCGTCGGCGATCAGGACCAGCGGGGCACGGGTTGCGGCTCGGGCGCCCGGCACGGGGGGAAACCTTCCGCTCGGCATCGGAGAAACCCTTCCGCACGGATGACCGGCGTCGCTCCCGCCGGAAGCGAGCAGAACCCGCGCTCGCGGTCGTGCAGTACGTGCAATCAGCGTGCACCGAGGGATACCCCAGCCAACTCGTTGGACCAGAATGGGTTTTCTCGGGACAGGGGCCCCCCCGGGCGCCAAGTCGCGGGAGAATGCCCACAAGCCTGTAGCTCACCTGCCGCGTCCGGCGCGGCACGGGCCCGCGGGCGAAGCGGGGACCGGCGGCCCCGAACTTGTATCGCTGCGCGAACCGATGCTGTGTCCACGCTGCGAGACCCCGGTTCCGGCGACGCCCCGGCCGGCGCGCGCCGGTGCACTGTGCCCGCAGTGCGGCGCATTGCTCGCGCCCCCCGGGCTGGCGCGACGGCTGCTCGCGAAGGTCACACAGCTCGCCCGCTTCGGGCTCGCGGATCACGCGGACCCGATTCTCAAGCCGTCAGACCCGCCCGCGGACAGCGCCTAGTGAGGCACTAGCATGTGCGGCATCGTCGGCTACGTGGGCGCGCGCGAGGCCGTGCCCATCCTGCTGGAAGGGCTGCGGCGGCTCGAGTACCGCGGCTACGACTCCGCCGGGGTGGCGGTGATGAACGGGGGCAGCGCCGGCGTCACCGTGCGCAAGCTCGCCGGACGGGTCCAGGGGCTGCGCCAGGCCCTCGAGGGCGAGCCGGTGCACGGCTCGACGGGCATCGCGCACACCCGCTGGGCCACGCACGGCGCGCCGACGACCCGCAACGCCCACCCGCACGTCGACTGCACCGGTCGCCTCGCGCTCGTCCACAACGGCATCATCGAGAACGCCGATGCGTTGCGGGCCGCCCTGCAGGCGAGCGGCCACCGGTTTTGCACCGAGACCGATACGGAGACGCTGGCACACCTGATCGAGGACGCCGGCGGCGACACGCTCGAAGCGCGGGTGATCGCCGCTCTCGCCCCCGTGGTCGGGACGTACGGCCTCGCGGTGGTCTCCGCCGACGATCCCGGCAAGGTGGTCGTGGCGCGGCAGGGCTCGCCGGTGCTGCTGGGGATCGCGGAGGGCGAGCTGTTCGTCGCCTCCGACGCGTCGGCGATCCTCGAGCACACCCGCTCCGTGGTGTACCTGGACGACGGCGACATCGCGGTGCTGACCCCGACGGGATATCACATCATCGACACGCAGGACCACGTGCAGCTGCGCCCCGTCAACGACATCGACTGGGACCTGCAGGGCATCGAGCTGGGCGGCCACCCGCACTTCATGTTGAAGGAGATCTGCGAGCAGGCCGAGACGGTGCGCAGCACGCTGCGAGGCCGGCTGCTGTTCGCCTCGGGTGCGGCCCGGCTCAATGGCCTGAACCTGAGCCGGGAGCAATGCGCCGCGATCCGGCGCATCGTGATCGTGGGGTGCGGGACCTCGTGGCATGCCGGCCTGGTTGGGCGCCACCTGATCCAGGAGCTCGCCGGAATCCCCGTGCAGGTCGAGTATGCGTCGGAGTACCGCTACACCCGCCCGCTCGACGAGCCCGGCCTGGTCGCGGTCGCGATCTCGCAGTCGGGGGAGACGGCGGACACGCTCGAGGCGATGCGCGCCGCCCGCGCCGCGGGCGCCGCCGCGGTGCTCGGGATCGTGAACGTGGTGGGCTCCACCATCGCGCGCGAAGCAGACGGCGGGATCTACCTGCACGCCGGGCCCGAGGTCGGCGTCGCCTCGACCAAGGCCTTCACGTCCCAGATCGTCGCCCTGGCGCTGCTGGGGCTGTTCCTGGGACGGCAGCGCGGATGGCTGTCGCTCGAGGCGGGACAGGAGCTGGCCTGCCGGCTGACGCAGCTGCCCGCCCTCGTGACCCAGACGCTCGCCCTCGAGCCCGAGGTGAAGCGGATCGCGCAGGAGTTTGCCGGCGCGCGCAATTTTCTCTACCTGGGGCGCGGCGTGAGCTTCCCGGTCGCGCTCGAGGGCGCGCTCAAGCTCAAGGAGATCAGCTACATTCACGCCGAAGGCTATCCCGCGGCCGAGATGAAGCACGGACCCATCGCGCTGATCGACGCCGACATGCCGGCCGTGTTCGTCGCGCCGCGGGACGACGTGTATCGGAAGGTCGTGTCGAACATGCAGGAGGTGAAGGCGCGGGGCGGGCGGATCGTCGCCGTCACGACCCAGGGGAACGGTGAGCTGCGCGGGTTGGCAGAGCACTTGTTCCGAGTCCCCGCCACCGCGCCGCTCCTGTCGCCGGTGCTCACGACACTGCTGCTGCAGCTCCTCGCGTACCATATCGCGGTGCTGCGGGGGTGCGACGTGGACCGGCCGCGCAATCTCGCGAAGAGCGTTACCGTCGAATAATCGTGAGCGGGGAACGGGGAGCGGTACCTTCCGTTGCAGCGGAGGGTACCGCTCCCCGCTCCCCGCTCCGTTTGAGGGTGAAGATCGGGAGCTCCGACGGACAGAACAGCCGCGCCGGGATCGTCACCGTCCCGATGCCGCGCGACACGTACAGCGGCGCCAGGGTATCGCGGTACCACCCCGCGACGAAGCGGCCGCTGCCGTAGGGCGTGTACGGCGTATAGAATGGAAGCCGCACCTGGCCGCCGTGGGTGTGGCCCGAGATGATCGCCGCGGGGCGCGGCGTGATGGCGGGTGAAACACCGTCCACGTAGCCCGGCGCGTGCACCACCCAGATGCAGGGCTCCCGGCCGTCGAGCCCGCGCGACGCCCTGACGACGTCGGGGCGCCCCAGCACCGGATCGTCGATCCCCACGACGGTCAGTGCCGCATTTCCGACCCGGATCCGCGTGTTCGAGTTGTACAACAGCTCCACGCCTGCCACACCGTAGGCTTGCTCGGCGGTACGCCGATCTATCCCGGCGTCGTGCTCCCAGTTGCCCAGGGTGGCGACGGTGGCGACCGTGCCGCGTGCCTGGTGCGCGAACGCCGCCAGGTGCTCGAGATCGTGGTGGTGGTTACAGATGTCCCCGATCAGCGCCACCAGATGCGGTCGCTCGCGCGCGAGCCGCTCGATGGTGGCGCGGGCGGGGCGGTGGATGCCGTGGTGCAGGTGGACGTCGGTGATGCAGGCGATGGTGAAGCCGTCCAGCTCGTGCGCCAGGCCGGGAACGGGCACGTCGTGCCGCGTGACCTCGATGGCGGTTGGCTCGATGAGAAAGCCATCGCCCAGAGCGGCGGCGCCGAGCGCGCCGGCGGCGCCGATGAGAAATCGGCGACGGGAGAGGGGGAGAGGCATGGGGGGAAACTAACGGGAGCGGGGCGCCTTCCCGAAAGACGACTTACCTCGGGACGTTCACTGACCCCGGGCGCCAGCCCGGGGATCACCTTGAGGATGGATTACCACTGACCGCGGGCGGGATCACCCCTGACCCCGGGCGCCAGCCCGGGGATCACGGGAGGGCGGCCGCACGATTCAGTGCCTAAGAGCAGCGATCGGGTACAGCACACTTACACAGTCGGCTGACCTTTGGTGATCCCCAGGCTTGCGCCTGGGGTCAGGGGAGACGACTTGTGAGGCCGTGGATGTCGAATCACCGAGCGTACCAGTTATACGCGCACGTCACCTGGCACACCTGGAAGCGGGTTGGCTGCGTCGACCAAGCCACGGTCGAGGACGTGAAGCGCGCCGTCGCACACGCATGTCGCGAAACGGGTGTGCATCTGCTGCGTGGAGCCGTTCTCGCCGACCACGTCCATCTGGTCGTGAGTTACCGACCCTCGACCAGGCTGAGCGACTTCATACGACTGGCCAAGTGTGTGACAGCGCTCCGCGCGAACCGGCGCGTGCCGGGAGCCGTAAAATGGGCGCGCGGATTCTTTGCGACATCGTATCACAGGCAGGACCTGGCCCGAGTCATGAACTACGTCTCGCGCCAGCTCGAGCGACTGCCTCGGGACGTTCACTGACCCCGGGCGCCAGCCCGGGGATCACCTTGAGGATGGATTATCACTGACCGCGGGCGGGATCACCCACTGACCCCGGGGGCCAGCCCGGGGACTACGGGAGGGCGGCCGCACGATTCAGTGCCTAAGAGCAGCAATCGGGTACAGCACACACACACAGTCGGCTGACCTTTGGTGATCCCCAGGCTTGCGCCTGGGGTCAGGGAAGACGACTTGTGGGGCCGTGGATGTCGAATCACCGAGCCAAGTGTGTGACAGCGCTCCGCGCGAACCGGCGCGTGCCGGGAGCCGTAAAATGGGCGCGCGGATTCTTTGCGACATCGTATCACAGGCAGGACCTGGCCCGAGTCATGAACTACGTCTCGCGCCAGCTCGAGCGACGACCTGGAAGAGGCACCCACTGACCCCGGGCGCCAGCCCGGGGATCACCTTGAGGATGGATTACCACTGACCGCGGGCGGGATCACCCACTGACCCCGGGGGCCAGCCCGGGGATCACGTGAGGACTGATTACCCCTTAAACCCCTGTATCCACTCCGGCCCGCCCAGCCCCTTGGCGGCGCGTAGCGCCGTGGCGGCGCGCGCCAGCAGGTTCTTGGGCTCGATCGGCGTGTAGCGCGCGTTGCCGACGGCGTCGTAGCCGGCGCGCAGGCCCGGTGCCGACGTGCTGCCGCCTCCCGCCGCCGTGGTGACCGCTCGCGCCAGCCGCTCGGCCAGGAGCACCGCGCCCGCCCGGTCGGTGCCGGGCGCGATCACCGCGAACTCTCCCGGACCGACCCGGCCGATCGCGTCGGAGCGACGCGCGGTGGCGCGCAGCACTCCGGCGAGCAGGTCCACCGCGTCGCCATTGTGCCCGTCCAGCGGGGCGGGGGCGAGCGCGACGCAGGCGAGCGGCTCGGCGTGGTGGAACGCCTGCAGCGTGAGCTCCCGGGCGCGCAGTGCCAGGCCGCGCACGGTATAGAAGCCCGAGGCGTCGGCGACGCTCGTGTCGCGGCGCGCGCGGTCGCTGTCGAGCTTCAGGAGCACGTAGGTGTCGAGCTTGGTGGCGATCTCTTCCGCGTTGAACGGATGGCGCAGGAATTCCCACACGCCGGCGCGCAGCGCCGCGTGGTGCTGGGGCGACGAGGGGCGCTGGGAAGACATAAGAAGGAGGGGAGTGCCCGGGCCCACATGCGGGTCGTCGCGCAGGGCGCGGCACGCGGCGAACGCGTCCACGTCGGTGAGCGACTCGTCGAGCACCACCAGATCGGGCGGCACGGCGTGCGCCTGCTCGAGCGCCTGCGCGCCGCTGTGCGCCCGGCGCACCGTGTAGCCCCGCCGCTCGGCGAGCGCCAACAGCTCGGGTCCCGGACCGTGATTTTGCGTCGCGACGAGCAGCTG
>WNGI01001782.1_pt1 | contig 18270 bp, 12 predicted proteins | sample 5400621 | NCBI WGS metagenome assembly WNGI01 (sample SAMN13153374, study PRJNA577476) | soil metagenome | isolation source: 20 cm soil or saprolite under Garry oak tree replicate 1 | place: USA:California | collected 2016-06-15
TGCGTGCTGGCCAAGTTTCTAGACGCAGAAAGACGAGCACCACGACCGACGCGATCATGAGCGCGATCAAGGCGAAAGCGATCGGCCAGGAAAATCGTGACGCCCTCGCAGAAATTTTCTTCATACGGCTCAGAGTTACCGCAAAAAAGTACCGCCACCCACGCCCGATGGGCGTGAAGGGCGGCTGTTCCCCCCAGAACAATCGTGGAAAACTTTGACGCTAGTAAACGAGCTTACGGCTAGTGGCAACAAGTTTTTGCCTGAACTTATCCGAGGCACTGTCGGGGATTGCAAAGAAGATGTCGATCTTTCGCGCTCACCTGTTAAATCTCGGCTCATTGTGTGTTCGAACGCAATGTGGCGCTTGCGCGTTCTCGCTTGAAGGGTTCTAGTTTTGAATGCGTAATTTGGGTGGCGAAACGCCACGGAGTCTCGCCGGTTCATTGCTCGTCGCTCATCCGAATATGCTCGATCCAAATTTTCGCCGCGCGGTCCTCTTCATTTCTGCGCACGATCTAAATGACGGCGCACTTGGTGTCATCATCAATCGCCCGCTGGATAAACAAGTGGCGGATCTCGTAAATGAAACACCACCCGAAGGACTGGCGGATGTTCCGGTTTTTCTGGGCGGACCGGTCGGGAAAAACCAACTCATGTTCGCGGCGTTGGAATGGGAAAAAGGCGAGGGGCTTAAGCTAAATCACAACGTCGATTTTGAGCAATCGAGCGGGTCGGCGGGTCAGAAACAAAGCTCGATCTGTGCATTTGTAGGCTATGCCGGTTGGGAAGCGGGTCAGCTTGAGGCCGAGATGGAGCAGAAAGCCTGGCTCCTCCAAAAACCCAATCGTTCTGTCCTCAAGCTTGATCGCCTGCCGAAACTTTGGTTCGACATCATGCGCCGTCTGGGGCCGTGGTATAAAATGCTTGCGGCGGCGCCGGACGATCCGTCATTGAATTAGTGAATAGTGACTGGTGATTGGTAGATTCTGCTGGTCGCGCATTTCGCCTCGTTTTATCACTATTCACTCATTTCACTGATCAGTTATCGCCATTCACTTTGTCTCATGGTTATCGGCGTTCCGAAAGAAATTAAAGAGCAGGAGCAGCGGGTTGCGTTGCTGCCTTCGGCGGCGAATCAACTCACCCGACGCGGGCATTCGGTGCTGGTGCAAAGACACGCCGGCATCGGCTCGGGATATCCAGATGAAGAATACGCCAAAGCCGGCGCGGAGATTGTCGATCAAGCTAAGGACGTTTTCTCTCGCGCCGACTTGATTGTGAAGGTGAAGGAACCACTGGAGGCGGAGTTTCCGCTGTTGCGCAAGGGGCAGATCCTCTTCACGTATTTACATCTCGCTGCTAGCAAACCGCTCACGGAGGCGTTGCTAAAATCCGGCGTGACTGGTGTTGCCTACGAGACGATTCAAGTTGGCAACAAGTTGCCGCTGCTCGAGCCAATGAGTGAAATCGCTGGCCGAATGTCGGCCGTGATGGGGGCGTATTTTTTGGCGAAGCACAACGGTGGCAGTGGCGTGCTGCTGGGCGGTGTGCCCGGGGTTTTGCCCGGACGCGTTGTTGTACTCGGCGGAGGAACTTCAGGCATTAACGCCGCGCGGATGGCGATCGGTCTCGGAGCGGATGTTACGATCCTTGAGGTAGATCTCGAACGTATGCGCTTTCTCGACATCACAATGAATAATGCGGACACTCTTTATTCCAACGAAGCGAACCTGCACGATTTGATGCCGGGATGCGATTTGTTGATCGGCGCTGTGCTTGTTCCGGGGGCGAAGGCTCCAAAATTAATCACGCGTGCAATGTTGAAAAAAATGAAGCCAGGCAGCGTGCTGGTGGATATCTCGATTGACCAAGGTGGTTGTGCCGAGACGTCGCGACCAACGACACATCTCGATCCGGTTTATATTGAAGAAAACGTGACCCATTATTCTGTCGCGAACATGCCCGCGGCCTATGCGCGCACCGCCGCACAAGCACTTACAAATGTCACCTATCGTTATGTTGAGTTGCTAGCCGATCTGGGTTTGGAGGGGGCGTGCAAAAAACAACCGGCCCTCATTGGTGGAATCAACACGCGCGATGGGCGGCTCACCTGCCGGGCCGTGGCCGAGGCGCACGGCCTCAAGTATGAATCATCGCTTTAATCCCCAAGCATCAACAATTTGCTGCTGAAAAGAAACTCGGACAGGGCCAAAAAGTGCCTTGCCCCGATTAATCAATTAAAGCAATATCCCGTTTCCAACTATCACTATGAAAAAATACATCTGCATCCTGGCCAGTGTCGCGCTCCTCGCGGCGTGCGAGCAAAAGACCGAAACTACCGAGCCTGCGGCGAGTCCAACTGCCACCGCTTCGGCGGAAACAACAACCACAACGACCACGAGCCCCGCGGAAACGACTTCGCCGTCGCCGACTCCTTAACCACGGCTAAGCCCGTTCGGAAATTCGATTTATATGTATGAAGAAATACATTTATCTTCTCGCGGGATTAGCGTTGCTGTCGGCTTGCGAGCAAAAGGAGACGACTGTGACTAATCCGCCCGCCGAGAAAAAGGAAAGCAATACGACTGTAGTCAATCCATCTCCAGCTACTTCGAGCAAAACGGAGACGAACACGACGATCAATACGTCTTCACCCAGTAGCGAAACGAAGACGGAGTCGAGCACGACTACTTCTTCGCCAACTCCCTAAGCTTCGAGCGGGATTATTTGCAGAGTCTTCTCCCGAATTTCTTCGGGGGAAGACTTTTGCTTGTACCGGCAAAAAGTGCCACCGCATGTCGTGAACCGATAGATCAACCATCGATAATGTCAGAAGCCCGCATGCTTTCCTTCCCGAAAAGCCGGAGGTTAACGCGCACTTCGGAATTCGAGCGGGTGAAACAGGAGGGGTCCGCGCAGCGCGGGAAGTTGATGTTGCTCGCCGTGCTCCCGGTGCAAAATGCCGGCGCGTCTCGGGCCGGACTGGTTACGACGCGATGCCTCGGCAGCGCAACGGTGCGCAATCGTGTTCGCCGCCGTCTGCGGGAGATCGTACGCAGGCACCAGCACGATCTACGGGAGGACTTTTGGATTGTGCTCATCGCCCGGGGCGATGCTGCGGATGCCAGTTATCGCGCGCTGCAAGATGAGTGGTTGCGTCTGGCAAAACGCGCTTCTATTCTAGCGCTCTAATGCTCGGATTGCTTCGCTTTTTCATTCGCTTTTACCAATTCACACTGTCGCCGCTGCTCTCCTTGATTTGCGGTCCCGGTTCCGGCTGTCGATTTAACCCAACCTGCTCGGCGTATTTTTTGGAAGCGGTGGAGACGCACGGCGTTCTTCGTGGAAGCTGCCTCGGATTGAAGCGATTAGCGCGATGTCAACCGTGGGGTGGGGCAGGTGATGATCCGGTCCCGTCGCGGAAACACAGCACGCTTCATCGTTCAAGCAGGCAGTGCGTTTGTGAATAACCGCGTCGGCATGACTTTTTATGGATCGAACTGCTTGGATCGCCGTTGCTCTTTGCGTGGTTGGACTCGTGGTGTGGGAACTGTACCTGGTAAAGCAGACGCCACCAAGGCGCGCTTCGATACCGACCGCGCCGCAACAGATTTCTCCCGTCCCAACCGCTGCCGCTAGTGGTTCGCCGCCTCCTGTCGTCGCAGCTCCGGAAATCCCATCCAAAGCTGCGGAAACGACCCCAAGCTTTCCCGAGAAAATAGAAACGCTGCGCAATTCAGACGTCGAACTCCACCTCACAAATCGCGGAGGTGGAATTAAAGAAGCGGTTTTGCTCAAGCAAGTCGCGGAAAAAGGCCAACGCGTAATCTTGAACTCAGCGGAATGCGCGCCTATCGGTGCGATCATTGAGCAGCCGTCGGCGCCTGCGTTTCCGGAGTTCACCGCGTCGCCGCAGTCGAATTCGGCGGTTCAATTCGAGCGCACCACGCCCGAGCAGATTATAATTCGAAAGAAGTTTTTCTTCGAGAAATCGCCGGAGGAGAAAGACAACTTTGTCATTGAAATGGATGTCGATGTTGAGAATCGCGGCCCGAATCCTTACCAAACCGCTGGTTACTTTGTCGCGCTCGGATCCGCCGCCCCAATTCACCAGAGGGATTACCCTTATTACACGCGCCTTGTCTGGTGCATCAATGGAACGGCGAAAGGAATCGATGTTGGTTGGTTCGGCAGCAGCGGCGGATTTCTCGGTATGGGACAGCGCGCCGCGCGACCGGTTTATCAAGAAAATATCGCGGGTGCGGAATGGGTTGCGGTAAGCGATCAATTTTTCACGACATTGGTCGCGCCTCTACCTCCTACTGCCAAGGCCAGCGGCGTTTGGGGCCGGCGTTTCGATATCGAGCGCTCGCCCGATCAAAAACTACTCGGCGTTGAAGGAGCGTTCGGCATGCCAGGATTTCAACTACAGCCTGGGCAAACTTACAGCGCGCGCTTTGAAATCTACGCGGGTCCGAAACTTTACCATCGTCTCACGCAACTTACGCACAATGAAGCCGAGGTCATGGATTTCGGGTTCTTCAAGATCGTATGCCAGTTTCTCCTCAACTTCATGAATTTACTGCACAGCTGGCTGGGAAATTATGCGGCCGCCATTCTTGCCCTTACGACCATCATTAAGCTTGTGCTTTGGCCAATTCAGAACAGGGCGAACCGATCTATGCGGCAGATGTCCGCCCTTTCGCCGAAGATGCAGGAGCTGCGCGACAAATATAAAGACGATCCGACCCGGATGAACCAGGAGGTGATGAAGCTTTACAAGCAGTACGGGATCAATCCCGTCGGCGGCTGTTTGCCGATGGTGATTCAAATCCCGATCTTCTTCGGCCTCTACAAAATGCTTAGCCAGGCGGTTGAATTGCGAAACGCAAAATTTTTGTGGGTGCGCGATCTCTCGCAACCGGACACTGTGGCGCACTTGCATTTGCCCTTCCTGCCTTGGCCGGTGCCGATCAACATTATCCCGCTTTGCATGGCAGCGACCCAGATTTGGTTGATGCAGATGACGCCAAAGACCGGCGACGCCACCCAGCGCCGGGTGATGATGTTCACACCTCTCATCTTTCTATTTATCTGCTACAATTTTGCGGCAGCTCTGGCATTGTATTACACAACCCAGAACCTTTTCAGTATTTTGCAATTCTATCAGAACAAGAGACAACCCATGCCGACGCTCGAAAAAGTTGCGCCCGCCGGAAAACGGAAACGATGACGCCGAAGGAATTACTCGACACCATGCTCGGTTATCTCGGTTTTGTTGTCCAAATCGAGGAGATGAAGAACGAAAGCGGCAATTTGACGCTCCAAATTTATACCGAGGAAAGCCGTCGCTTGATTGGTCGCGATGGCGAAACGCTCGAGGCTATTCAGTTTCTGTTGAACCGTCTGCTCCAGGCTAAAGACAAAGATGCCAGAAAGGTCATTGTCGATTGCGAACATTACCGCTCGATGCGCGAAGACCGCATCGTGCAACGGGTGCGAGATTTGGCCGATCGCGTACGCATCACCGGTCGCTCGCTTCAACTCGAGCCGATGAATTCGTACGAGCGGCGGCTCGTCCATAACGCGTTCAAAGACGATCCCGACGTGGCGACCTGGAGCCCGTCCGACTCCGCGCGCATCAAGCAGATTACGCTGCTCAAGCGCCAGCAAAAAAAAGAACCCGCGCAGAAAGAAGCGTAGTGGCGCGACCATTCGCCACGGGACGGATTCGCCGTGGGGAATCGGGTGCGCCGATGTGCGGTAGCGTCGCATTGGGCGGCGCTGGCAGACCGCGCTACAGATCCGGATTGAAACGCGCCGCTTCTTTTTGTTGTCCTGCTCGTATCTCCGGTCGCCAGCGAAACTTTTCTAGCAGTGGATTGGATTTACCTTCGGCAGCGTCCGCAATGATTTCGCCCAGCACCGGCGCGAATTTAAACCCGTGTCCGCTGTCGCCTGTCGCGACAATTAACCCTATGCGCTCTGGATCAGGTGCAATCCAAAAATGTCCGTCGTGTGTGTCGCAGTATAAACAAATCCGGGAATAGACAATCGGCGCGTCGGCGAGCGTGGGAAATGTCCACGACAGAAACTCGCGTAAATCTTTTTCCTCCTGCGGCGTGACCGCGCGTTCGGGCGATTCCGGCGACATCTCCCGGCCGGGACCATGATTCGCGATTTTCACGACGCCTTCGCGGCTGAGCGGGAAACCATAATAGCCTGTTGTTGAAATATCCGCGCCGAAAACCGGAAAACGCTCAGACGTGAAAAGCTCGGGTTTCGGCGGTCTAAGATGGAACACCGGCTGGCCGGTGGCGCGGAAAAATTCCCGCGTGAACGGCAGAATGTACGGCGTCCATGCACCGGCTGCCATTACGACCAGGTCACCGCGGGACCGCTGTCCATTGTCGAGGACAATACCCTCCACCCGACCATCAACTACGTCCAACGTGGCGAACTTGCTACGCTCGTGCAATTCGACGCCGAGCTCTTTTGCGCGATCGATAAGCAACGCGACCGCGCGTCCACTTTCAACGTAGCCTGCTTGTTGCTCTAGGAAACCATCGCGGTAGCGTTCCGCGTTCCATGCCGGAAAACGCTCCCGTAATTTCGCCGAATTGATGCGCTCAACTTTGTGACCGTGTTGTTCCAGTACTCTCAAGCTATCGAATTCAAAATCGCCGGATTGCATTTGCTGCTGCCGCAAAAACAAGAAGCCGACTTCGTGATACAACTCAGTGCCGAATTCTAGGTTCCACTCGCGCCAGAGTGGAATCGCGCGCTCCGCCAGCGCGGTATATTCCTGGTCCGCGCCGTAAGCTGCGCGAGCCGCTTTACTGATATCGGTGGACGCAGCTAGTGGATGCGGCAGTGGTCCCGGATCGACCAGAACGACTTTGTGGCCGCGCTTCTTTAATTCGATCGCAGCTGTAACGCCATTAATCCCCGCGCCAACGACAATTACGATCACGTGCCGAATTCGAAAATGATTTTGCCGGCGCGTTTTCCCTGTGCGGCATGCCTCACTGCGACTTTTAGCTCACTTAGCGGATACGCTTTCTCGACTTTCGTTTTCAGCAATCCGCGCTTCGCCATCTCGAAAAGCGCCCGAAACGCTTCCATTCGCTCCTCTATCGTCGCGTTATCGTACCATTTGTTGATCCAGATTCCGCGGAAGCGCAGATCTTTGAAAATGAGCAAACCATTTGGGATTTTCAGCGCCTGCAAGCTCATCGCGCCGAACGTTACTATTGTCGATCCGGGTGCGAGAGTGTTTGCCAGGCGCAGCGCACTAGCGCCGCCGACGGCATTTAACCCCAAATGAATTGGCGCGTTGCCTGTCGCATTCTTTACTTCCTCACGAAGATTTTCTCCGTCGACAAGCACCACGTCGCCGCCTTCGGCCCGCAATTCATCGATCAATTCCTCGCGGCGAACGACATCTATCGTTTTATAACCCAAATCCCGCGCGATTTGAATCACCGCACGCCCTGCTGCGGAATTCGCGGCGTTCTGAATCAGCCAGTCTCCACTTTTTAAATCGACATAATCATGCAGCAATCGCCACGCCGTCATCGGATTGATTTTTAACATCGCTGCGTCAACTGGATTGAGCTCCTGCGGAACGATCACCAAGTCGCTCGCTTTTACCGCAACAGCTTCACGCCAGGTACCGAGATTATGCGGCAGGATCACCAGCGCGCCGGCGGTAAGACCTTTGACGCTCTTGCCAATATCGACAACTAAACCCGCGCCTTCGAATCCGGGCGTCGCCGGGAGTTGCGGCCGGACGGGGTATTTTCCCTCAATCTGGTTCAGGTCCGCTGGATTGATCGGCGCGGCGCGCATTTGCACGACCGCTTCGTCCGACGACGGTGTCGGCCACGGGTGCGTCTCCATGCGCAACACATCCGCCGGATTTCCGTGCGTTTCATAAACGGCCACGCTTATATTTTCTTTCATCGATGACCTTGCCGACGCATCCTCACGCTTCTGCCAACAATCTGCAAACCGGTGCGCGCGTCGCGCTTTTCGGCATGCTCGTGAACTTGATTTTCGCCACGGCGAAAATTCTCGGTGGTTTGTTCGGCCACGCCTACGTCCTGATCGCCGACGGCATCGAGTCCGCCCTCGATGTCGGTGGCTCGTTCGTGATTTGGGGTGGATTGAAACTCGCGGCCCGTCCGCCGGATGAAACGCATCCTTACGGACACGGTAAAGCGGAACCGATCGCGGCGGCGGTCGTGGCCTTCGGCGTGCTCGCAGCCGCGGCCGGTTTGGCAATTCAAAGCGTGCGCGAAATTCTGACGCCGCACTACGGTCCGGCGCCGTTCACGCTCGGGATTTTGATCGTAGTGATCGTGGTAAAAGAAATTTTGTTTCGTTACGTCAACCGCATCGGACGCCGCGTCGAGAGCACGGCCGTGCAAACCGATGCCTGGCATCATCGCAGCGACGCGCTTACCTCCGCTGCCGCATTTATTGGCATCTCCGTTGCCCTGATCGGCGGCCGTGGTTGGAAAAGCGCGGATGATTGGGCGGCGCTTTTCGCCTGCGCCGTCATCGCCGCAAATGGCATTCGCCTTTTGCGACCCGCCTTGTTCGAAATCATGGACACGGCGCCGCGCGGCCCAATTGTGGATTCAGTTCGAAATGCTGCGGCTGCAGTCCCGGGAGTCTTCGAAGTCGAAAAATGTCTGATCCGGAAAATGGGGCTGGATTTTTATGTCGATCTTCACGTGGGAGTAAACGGAAGCATTTCCGTACATGAAGGGCACGAGATTGCACACCACGTGAAAACGGCGATCCGGCAGGGCGATTCGCGCATTGCCGACGTGCTTGTTCACATCGAGCCGGCCAAGGCCGTAACCTAGCTTGGCACCCGAGCGGAATCGTCCCCCCGTAGGTCTACGAAGGCAATTCGCGAACAAGCGCGATGATTGCATTGGATAATCGCTCGCGTGCTCTTCCAATCCCACGAGCGAAGGAAATCAAGCGCCAAATCGCTGTCGGATTTTTTGCCATGTAGAATGCGAGCCTGCCGAAGTGTGTCCTCTGCTCGTCTAAATCAAAGAGCACGCTCGGTGGCGCCGGTAGCGGGTGGCGCGGGGTGTCACTGATCACGCGAAGCGAAAGCAGTGGAACGCCGTGCTCGGCGCAGGAGCGCGCGATGAACTCCGTCTCCATATCCACAGCTACGGCGCCCGTCGTTTGCGCAATTCGGTTTCGTTCCTCGCTGGAATCGATCATCGACGGGACAGTCAAGAGATTGGCGATATGGATCGGGAAGGTTGCGAGAGAATTAGGCGTCCCGCTTAATTCAACAGTCGAGAAATTTTTCGCAAGCAAGAGATCGCCGACACGCAATTGATCGTTAAGCGCGCCTGCAAATCCGGCGCTGATCAAACAGTCGAGCTGTCGATCTTGGAGAAACCTCGCCATCCGCGGTCGGCAAGCGTTTCCTCCGACACCTGTATGAAAGACTTCCACTGTGCAGTCGTCGATCTTGCCGGCGATCGTCGTGATACCATTATTTCGACGTTTACTTTTGTTCTGAAGCAGCCGCAAAAATCCTGAACTTTCCGCCGGCAAAGCGAACGTGATCGCGATCATCCTATGATTTTCCTTTTTCGAAACGCTTAGTGTGGCGTTGCCGGCGCCTCGATGATTTGCACAACGAAGCTCTTCTTCTCGGCTGTAGCCGGGATCGGTGATCCCGGTTCTTGTGTTGTAGCTGCCGGTCCCGCCGTTCCGGCAATCGACGAAATCGCAGTGCGAAATCCCGTCTCGTGATTCGACGGAATATCGACAAGAACACTGAGACGATTTTTGTCTGGCAGCCCTTTCGTCGCGGAACCGCCGAGTTGGCCAGCGATTGCGACGACTTGGTTGGCAACGGCATCCAATCGTCCGGGCATCGTAGGGATCGTAATCTCGTCCACACCAAACTGCGCAGGCGTCAACGGCGTTGCAGCGTGCTCGAGCGCTTTGGTTATTTGCTGCCTCATTTGTGTTTCCAGCAATGCCCGGTTGGGATTCTTCGTTTCGTGTCGTGCGATCAACCAAAGGCCGATTCCAACATTGACGCCCATGAGAACGATAAACGCCGCGCCAACGCGAAGCGCCATTTTCCGGCCGCGGGCAGAAACATCTACTTCGGTCGGGAGCAAAACTTCGCGAGAATCGCCCTGCGTGCCCGCATGAATTTGTCGCGCGATCCCAAGCTCGCGCTGCAACTGCCGATCGGAGATCAATCGCTCCTCCAACGCCGCACGTTCCGCAGGCGACAATCGGCCGTCCAGATAATCGAAAAGCTTATCAGGATTCATTCGACGCTGCCGGAAGCGTGATGCCGGATGTAGCAGCGTGCAATCGTGAACTGCGCAATCTCGTAACCGATCGGCTTCAACTTGTATTTGTTCGATATTTTGGCGGGGTAGGCAGTCACTCCGACAATTAAATCCACTTCCGCCCCACCATGGCGTCGCCTTGGAACGCGGCGGCAGGATTAGTTTATCTCCCAAGGTGCGCCCGAGAGCGCTATTTACTCTTTCCCACGGTGGAAATACAGTCGCCCTCGTGGGCGAAGACCGTCAGGCAGACGCGCAGACGCACAAACGTTGGTGGCACATGGTGGTGGCGGCGGTTGCGGTCTGTGCGCTGCTTCTCGCAATCTTTCATCGTCCAATTCTGTTAGCGCTCGGGCGGCAAATCGCGTTGCACTACGCTGCCAAGGAAAATTTGAAGGCCACTTTTCGCCTCGAAGGAAATGTCTTCACGAATCTAACGGTGCGAAATCTTCATGCCTTTCCAACCGGACCTTCTGCAATCGAGTCAATTGATATCGACCTTTTGTATGTTGATTACAGTTTATTTGGACTCGCGCGTCACGGTCTCTCTCATTTTCTGGATAACGTTGAAGCGCGCTCGGCGCGGATTGTTTTGAACCCGGCCAAGGCGCCGCTTAGACCGCACCCGCCGAAGGCGAAAATGGAATTGCCTTCGCTCTTTCCAGAACGGATTCGATTAACGGATGCAACTCTGGTGGTTAGAAACCAACCGCACGATTTTGTCGCTGAAGCTGTCGATCTTGATTTAAATCCCCGCACTCCGGGTGACCTGCGGATTGAGAAATTGCAGCTGCCAGCGGGAGACAGCTGGTCCAAAGTCTCGGGGCAAACTTCGTACGCAAATAAAAATCTCATTATTCGTGATCTCGTTCTGAGTGACCAGGAAAAGATCCGTCTTCTGAACGTTGATGCATCCCATATCGACGCGAAGACTCTTGCCATTAATCTCGATTGCGCAGTCGGCGGCGGCCAGCTTTCCGGGTGGATTACATTAAGCGAAACAAAATCCTCGCTGGATACCAAAGTGCACTTGGCCGCCGAAAACATTGCCGTCGAGTCGCTGAACAAATTCGTGATCTTGCCGGAAGGATACCTCTCCGGCCGCATCGAACACCTCGGTCTGGATGGAACAGGCACCGCCGACGCTCCGCGCGCCTGGAACGGAACGATCTCTCTGCGAATGAGCGATGTGCATGGGCGAGAAATCAATTTCAATACTGGTGTCGTGGAAGTTTCTGCGAATCAGGGCAGAGCCACTCTTCGCTCAGCGGACCTCGTGCAAGGTCAAAACGAGTTTCACCTTCGCGGGACTGCCGAAATGCCTGCCGATTTCAAAGATTTCGGTCGCAGTCCCGCAAGTTTGGAAATTGCCGGCACCGTAGCCGATCTCCAACAGCTAACAGCTGGACTAGCTCAGCCGATAACCGGTTCGGCTCAATTTGATGGCAAGGTCGATATCGTTAAGGCCCAAATTGAAGCAAATCTCAACGTCACAGCCGATTCGGTTGGGTTTTCGAACGGTACAATTGAAAAACTAAACGCGACTACGAAGGCTTCAAAAATAATGCCGCCAGGCGATGTCAAGAAGCCGTGGTTCGCGGACCTTCGCTTACGTTCAAACCTAAACATCTCTAACGCGCATTATCGAGATTACGTGATCGACTCCGTGGAAGGTGCAATCGACGTATTTGACGATGTCGTTAGCCTCGAACCCCTGAATCTACGACGGAACCAGAATGAAGCAGTGATCCGAGGCCAATACCGTTTGCCAGAAGAGGTCGGAAAAGCTGCTTCGCAACCAGCGGCTCTGGATTTTTCCCTGAATGCGCCCGAAGCCGGCGATTTCTGGACCTCGGATTCACTGGATAAACTAAGTGGACCATTGCAAATCGCAGGGCAGATCACCTGGAAGCAACAGATTGCGAACGGCCAACTATCGATCTTCGGATCGAACCTGAAGATGCGTGATTTGGTTTTCAAACAACTGAGCTCGCAGTCTTCAATCTCGAACAACGTGATTTATCTAAACGATCTCACCGCAAGTTTGAATGAACGCGATTTCGTTGGCGGGCACGGGAGTCTCGACCTGCACGTACCGTATCATTACAGCGGAATCGCCTCTGCGAGCATTTCCAATTTATCGACGTTTCAGCCGATGCTTCGCGCCTTTGGCAATCAAAACGAGTTGGCCGGCTCGCTCTCCTTCGACTGGGAAGGGAGCGGCAACGCGCAAACATTCAAAAATTCGGGGAAGTTGAAGCTGGTTCTCGAGAAAGGGCGTTACGGCGATTTGAAGTCGCTCCGGGCCAATGTCGACGCGACGTATTCGCCTGATGGTCTCGATGTACCAATCATTTTTTTCGCCAGCAACAACATGGATTTTCAAGCAATTGCTCAAGCCAAAGGCGAAACGCTGGAGATTAGCAAGATTCAACTCGATCAAGGGGCGGCGAAATTTGCTGCCGGCTACGCTTCCATCCCTTTCGTGTGGCGAAATCTCGGCACGAGTGCATCGGTATGCCCGTCCAACGGAAAAGTCGTTGCGAACTTTCAATCGGAGAATCTCGACATAAAGAAACTTTTCGAGGACGTGGGCGCCAAGCCGGTGACTTCCGGTATCTTGAATATCAAGCTCGATGCGCAGGGAACGGTCGCCGATTTGGACGCGCGCCTTGACGTCCAGATGCGCGATCTACGTAGCGAACGATTCCCGAAACTAGAGCCGGCGACGTTTGATCTGAGCGCGCAAGCCATACGTGATCAACTGACCGTCTCTGGAAAGCTGCAACAGGCCCGGATTCAACCGCTGGAATTGAGCGCGAATCTGCCTTTTGACATTCCGAAAATTGCTCGCGCGCGAAAACTGCCGGACGACACGCCGATTACGGGAAAAGCTCGCCTGCCGCGCAGCTCAGTGAATTTTATTCGACAATTTGTGCCCGAAGTGGCGCAACTCGACGGCGATCTTGGGCTCGATGTCGATGTGAGGGGGACGATCGGGCAACCTGTGTTAAGCGGCTCGGGCGACATGACGATTAATGTAGCGCGGGCCAATGATCCGACGCTGCCGGCGCTGAATAATTTCAAAGCCCGACTCAATTTCAGCGGTGATGCGCTAACGATTCAACAATTCGGTGGAGAACTTTCCGGCGGGAAATTCACGATCACGGGCGGAGTGAAATTTCCGAAATTAACGCAGCCCATGGTCGATCTGCAGTTAAAGGCAAATAGTGCGCTTGTCGCGCGCAACGACACACTGACGGCGCGCGCAGATGCGGACATTAAAGTGACTGGACCATTTCTGACCGCAACCGTCACCGGAAACGTCGCGATGACGAACAGTCACTTCTTGAAAAATATCGATCTAATTCCGATTGGTCTTCCGGGCAGACCGGCGCCGGAGCCGCCCTCGGCACGACCGGAATTTTCTTTCCCGGATCCGCCAATCCGCGATTGGAAATTTGATGTCGCAATTAAAACCAAAGATCCCGTGCTCATTCGCGGTAACCTCGCCACTGGCGGAGCAGTTAGCGATCTGAAGCTAACCGGCACAGGGCTGCATCCGGGATTGCAGGGCGTGGTGCGGCTAGAGGACGTCGAAGCGACATTGCCATTCAGCCGGCTTCAGGTCTCCCAGGGATTGCTCTATTTCGACCCGGGCGATTCAATGAATCCGCGAATCGATCTGCATGGCACTTCGGTCATCCGCGATTACACGGTGCGCGTTTATGTCTACGGAACTTTGCTCTCGCCCGAGGCGATTTTCACGAGCGAGCCACCGCTGGCGCAGGAAGAAATCATTTCTCTGATCGCAACCGGCGCAACCAGAGCAGAACTCTCAGGAAATAACAACGTCCTGGCCGGACGGGCTGCGACGTTGTTGGTGCAACAACTTTACCGGAAAATTTTTAAAAAAGGCGAGCCGACCCAGAGTAATGCATTTTTTAATCGCTTGGATCTAGACGTAGGCCAGGTCGATCCTCGAACGGGGAAGCAGCAAGCCAGCGCGCGGTTCAAGATTAATGACCAGTTTGTAATTGTCGGCGATCTCGGAGTCGCAGGTGACTTTCGCGGGAAGTTAAAATATCTGATTCGGTTTCGCTGAGATGCGTCGCAGGGCCTTTTTCTGTCTTGCAAGTGTGGCCCTGATAGCAAACGCGGTGGCCCAGAACGCGGTGGACGTTGTCCCCCCTGAAGAAAGGCAAAAAACTCAGCAAGCGATAGTCAAGCAGCAGGAAAAGCGGGCGCAGCAGGCGAGCGTCATCGAATTTCGCGGCCAGCAGGCTTTCAAAGAAAAAGAACTGCGTACCCAATTGAAGGAGGAGATTACAACGATCGACGATTACGGCTTAAGCCCGGCACGAGCAGACGATCTCGCGTTCTTCCTGGAAGTCTTCTACCGCAAACATGGCTACGCAAAAGTAAACGTGCATTATGTGATCGAGTCGAAAAATCGCGTCCGTCTCGATATCACGGAAGGGCCGCTCATGACCCTGAGTAAAGTAATCTTTGATGGAAACACCAAGGAATCGGCCGACAAACTCTTCGAATACGTGGTTGGGCCGACGCGCGAGCGCTACTCGAAATTGCAAAAAACTTTACCTTTCGTTGCCGCAGACATGCAGGAGGGAGCAAACCTGGTCCATCGCTTTTACGTTGCGGAAGGTTTTTTGGACTCTGTTGTCGATCCGCCGCGTTATGTCTTTCACGACCAAACCAATCAGGTGGACGTGGTCATCCCGATTCACGAGGGCCGGCAATATTTTTTCGGCAGCATCTCCTTTACCGGGCAGACAATTTACGATGCCGAAACGCTGCGCGGGCAAATATTCGATCTCTTGCAGCGGCCTTATACCGATGCGCGTGTCGCCGATATCCCACGGCGGATCGAGGCATATTACAAGACGCGTGGTTATTTCGACGTAAAAGTCGACGCGACCGCCGCGCCGGATCAGGCAGTGAATGAACGAGTGCCGGTGCAAATCGTCATCGCAGCGGGACCAGTTTACCACTTTGACGGTGTAACTGTAAGCGGTCTCGCTCGGCTGCAACCCAGTTATGTCATCAAGCGTTTTAGCAAGTTGCAGGGCAAAACTTACAGCCCTGACGTCCTTGATGAGAGATTTCGAACGCTCATGAAGACAGGACTTTTCAGTCTCCTCCAAATCAAGCCGGTGCCTGTGGATGGACATTTGTTGCGGCTCGACATCTCGGCGGAGGAAGCAAAAAGCAAGGAGTTCGGTTTTTTAATTGGCTATGGCACATACGAGGGCGGGATCGTCGGTGTGCAATATCGCGACCGCGATCTTTTCGGTTACGGGCGTCCGGTCACGACGTCGATTGAGGTCTCGCAGCGAGGCTACAAGGGCGAAATTTTGTACGAAGATCCATTTTTTCTTGATACTGATTTTGCCTTCAAAGCGCGGCTCGCCGCGATCACCTTTGATTACGACGGCTACACAAAATTTGAATTGGGCGGACGACTCGAACTCACGCGCAAGATTACGAAACAAGATGAAGCTGGTCTGATCTTCGCGGTTCGACACGTAAAAATAACCGATGCTGGCATCAAGCCGATATTCCTGGGCGACCAAAATTATTTTGTGAATACTGTCGGTTTGACGAACACGCTCGATATGCGGGAGAGCCCATACGTGACGCCGCGCGGTTTTCTCATCAACAACACTCTGGATCTGGCTTCGAATGCGTTCGGAAGCGACATCGAATTTATCCGCGGCACGATGCGGGTGGGCTATTACCTTCCTTTCGGCCCGAAACCGCTCACGCCGGGTGTGGTCGAAGATAAACCGGGTACTCCGTTACAGCGCTGGTTCCAGCAATCCTGGATCGGGTTCGGCGCTCGCGCGGGCATTATTCATTCGCTTACCGTGAGCGGGCCGGGAGAGGCAACGGCAATTCCGATCGACGAACGGTTTTTCAACGGGGGAAGCGACACCGTGCGAAGTTTTGGTGAACGGGATCTTGGCCCCCACGATCGAAAAGGTAATCCAATTGGAGGTGAATTTTTCACCGTCTTTAATATCGAATATACCTTTCCAATTTTCGGCGAATTACAGGGCGCGCTTTTCACCGATGCAGGCAATCTACTGCCTACGTCGGAAGAGCCTGGCCTTGACGATCTGCGCTACGCGATTGGCGCTGGGTTGCGGTATAAATTACCAATCGGTCCGATCCGACTCGACTACGGAGTTAATCCCGACCCGCATCCTGACGAAGATTTCGGCGCGTTCCATTTCAGTTTTGGTTTTGCCTTTTGAGAAATGTGAGACGCTGCACATATCTGCTGCCGATTCATTACCGTGCCCATTCAGCGAACGAAATTGATCGTGATCGCGCGGAGCTTGGAAAGATCGAGTCGGAAAATGGCGAACGTCCGAATCCGCTGGAATGAAAGATCGAAAACCACAACCGGGCGGCGATGTCGGCGAGCTCGGGGATATTTCGCCGGAACTTTTTCGCGAGCAGCTTCGTTGGCTTGCCGATTGGATCGCCGATTACCGGGAAAATATCGGTCAGCGGCGGATTTCGCCTAATGACGAACCGGGCGCGATCATCGCGCGGTTGGATGCCGCGGCACCGGAAAGGGCTGCGTCGCTCGACGAAATCTTCGCCGAGGTCGAACGCGTAATTGTTCCCGGCGTTGCGCACTGGGCGCATCCGCAGTTCATGAGCTACTTCGGCTGCACGACGACGAGTCCGGGCATTCTCGCTGAAATGATTACTGGCGCCCTAAACGTGAATGCCATGACCTGGCGGACTTCGCCTGCCGCAACCGAGCTCGAAACGCTCGTGCTCGATTGGCTTCGGCAATGGCTCGGTTTGCCCAACGAGTTCTCGGGCGTTGTTTACGACACGGCTTCAATTTCGACGATGCACGCGCTTGCTACCGCGCGCGAACAAGCTGCACCAAATACACGGAAGCTCGGTTTGAGTGGACGCAACTTGCCCGCGTTTCGCATTTACACCTCGAATCAAGCCCACAGTTCGGTAGAAAAAGGCGCGATTGCAATCGGTATCGGCGAGGACAACGTCCAGCGTGTTCCGATAGATGCCGAGTTCCGATTGGACGTGCCAGCATTGCGCAAAATGATCGCGTCTGATCTCGGGAAAAACTTCAAACCGCTTGCCGTCGTTGCGACTGTCGGGACCACGTCAACAGCGAGTGTCGATCCAATTCCCGAGATCGTGCAGGTATGCCGGGAACACAAAATGTGGCTCCATATCGACGGCGCATACGGCGCTGGACTCGCCCTTCTGCCGGAATGCAAATGGGTGACCGCAGGCTGGAGCGAAGCCGATTCCATCGTGATTAATCCACACAAAATGCTTTTTGTTCCACTCGATTTCAGTGCGCTCTACCTGCGCGATATCGGGCGTTTGCGTCGGCTCTTTGCCCTCATGCCCGAATACCTGCATCTCCGCGACGCAGTCGGCGCTGAAATCAATTACATGGATTACGGGGTGCAACTCGGCCGTCGTTTTCGTGCCCTCAAGGCGTGGGTCGTTTGGCGCGCATTCGGTCGCGAAGGACTGGCGGCGCGGATTCGGGACCATTTGCGGCTGGCAAAACTTTTGGCCGACTGGGTTCGTGATGACGAGCGTTTCGAATTATCAGCGCCTGTTGTCATGGGCGTCGTTTGTTTCCGGTTCAAAGCTGGCCGTGACGATGAAAAGAGCGACATGATCAGCAGCAAGATTGTCGAGCGAATCAACGCCTCCGGACACGCATATCTCACCCAAACGAAATTACGCGGTCGAACGGTCATGCGAATCGGCTTGGGAAATGTTCTCACGACCGAGCAACATTTGCGGAATGTCTGGGAACTCATTCAGCAGACGGTGGAGGGATGCGCTCCGCTTGCCGCGCCGAAGGTCACTGCAGCGATCGAAGGCGGGT
>WNGI01002989.1_pt1 | contig 18270 bp, 17 predicted proteins | sample 5400621 | NCBI WGS metagenome assembly WNGI01 (sample SAMN13153374, study PRJNA577476) | soil metagenome | isolation source: 20 cm soil or saprolite under Garry oak tree replicate 1 | place: USA:California | collected 2016-06-15
CTCATCTGTTGATCGGCGTTTCTCCTGATGTTTCGTTGTCACAACTGATTCGCGACTACAAACGAATTACCGCGCGATTATCCGGCGTGAAATGGCAGAGAATCCAATCGCCACGAGGGCCCCGCGGCCACACACAGGACAATGGCGGTTCGGTGAACCGCCGCTACCTATTACGCGTGCGCGCCTGACAGCGCGATGTCTCTATACCTTTTAACATTTTCTTTTTTGCCGTGTTTGCGCAATCGTGCTTCGTGCGCAAGCCACGGTCTCGCCTGCAGGTTCAAAAAACCTACAAGCTTTACATCGGCGGCAAATTTGTGCGCGGAGAAAATGGACGTGTGCTCCCGGCTCAGGGAAGAAATGGTGAGGTTCTCGCCAATTATTGCCGCGCCTCGAAGAAGGATTTCCGCGACGCGGTGGTGGCCGCGCGGGCCGCGTTTCCTAACTGGTCGAAACAGAGCGCTTACTTACGCGGACAAATCTTATATCGAGCGGCCGAGTTGCTGGAAATGCGCCGGACTGAATTGGAAAATGAACTCGCTCGCGCCAACGGCACGCGTGCGTCGACATCATCATCAGAAGTCACCGAGACGATCGATCGGCTGGTGCATTATGCGGGTTGGACAGATAAATTTGCTCAAGTTTTCGGCTCGGTTAACCCGGTGGCGAGCTCGCATTTCAATTTCACCACGCCGGAACCGACCGGTGTGGTCGTGGCCCTTTGCCCGGACAAACCAGCCTTGCTTGGCCTCGTCTCGTTAGTCGCGCCCGTAATTTTGAGCGGCAATTGCGCGGTCGTTTTAGCATCAACCACCAATGCGCTGGCCGCACTCACATTTTCCGAAATCATCGCGACGAGTGATCTGCCCGCGGGAGTGATAAACGTCTTGGCCGGCGATCGCGCCGAGCTCGCACCGTATTTTGCCAGGCATATGGATGTAAATGCCATTGTCGATGCCAGCGGCAATGAACAGATCGGTCGAGAGTTGCAAAAGGGCGGAGAGTTGAACGTCAAACGCTACACGCGCCGTGAACTTACGGCTGCACAATGGCGCGGCCACGAGGCAGAAAATCCATATTGGATCCTCGACACGGTCGAAATGAAAACCGCCTGGCATCCAATCGGGCTCTAGCAAACAAAAGCAGGGTGGAGTAATGAACAGGTGATTCTCAGATTCCATCACTCCATTACCTCACCACTCCATTTCTCCGCCTGACTCGCAATGCGCGCTCTCGTCATTGTTCTAGATTCCGTTGGCATTGGGCATGCGCCGGATGCGGCTAAATACGGAGACGAAGGCGCTAACACCCTCGGTCACATCTTTGCGCGATATCGGGACACCTGGTTACCTAATCTCTGCGCCCTCGGATTGCCCAAGATTCTCGACGAAAAATATTCCTGGACGCGAAAGAGTTTTGGCCTGCCCTATCTCGCCAGCTTCGGCAAAATGGAAGAACGCTCGGTTGGCAAAGACACGACCACCGGTCATTGGGAGATCGCTGGCGTGATTGTCGATGTTCCTTTTTCGGTCTTTGCCAGATTTCCCTACGAATTGGTCGACGCGATCGAGCGTGAGGCGGGCGTGAAGTTTATCGGCAATTATGCTCGTAGCGGGACGACGATTCTGGAAGAGCTCGGCGCGGAGCATACCTACACGGGCCATCCCATTCTCTACACCTCCGCGGATTCGGTCCTGCAAATTGCCGCACATGAAAAAATCATTCCTTTGGAACGACTGTACGAAATTTGCCGGATCGCCCGGCGTCACGCGGACAGGTTCCGAATTGGTCGGGTCATTGCCCGGCCTTTCATCGACACGAATGGAAAATTTACGCGCACGGCCAATCGACACGATTTTTCAATAAGGCCGCCTGCTACCGTCTTGAATGCAATTGCCGATGCCGGCTTCCCGACAATCGGCGTTGGCAAAATCAGCGATATCTTCGCCGGGCAGGGAATCACCGAATCGCATCCGGCATCGTCAAACCGCGAAGGCATGGGCTGTATCGATAAATTATGGTCGAAGACCAATCGTGGATTAATTTTTTGTAACTTTGTCGATTTCGACACGGTTTACGGACACCGGCGGGATGCCGCGGGTTATGCTATGGCGCTATCGGAATTTGATGAGTGGGTCGGGCCGCTCATCGACAAAATTTCCCCCGAGGACCTCTTCATTATTACGGCAGATCATGGAAATGATCCGACCTTTCACGGAACGGACCACACTCGCGAACAAGTTCCACTTTTTGTCCTGCATAATCGTGAATCCCGTGATCTGGGAACAAGATCGACCTACGCGGATATAGCGGCTTCGTTGGCAGAATTTTTCCAGCTACCGGAGTCCTGGCCCGTGGGTTGCTCTTTTTTGAAAGGTGGGACCCGCTCGAAGGCGTGCCTCCATGAACCGGCAGCGGGAGGGGCGACCTCTGTGTCGTCCAACTAAGCCGATTCGTCCAACTCGCCATGCATGTTCCGGCACTCATTGAAGCGAAACGCGATGGTCACGAATTGACCGAGACCGAAATTAAAAGGTTGATTGACGATTTTACGCAAGGCCTCATTCCCGATTACCAGCTGAGCGCGTGGGCTATGGCCGTTTTCTTTCGCGGGATGACCCCGGCCGAAACGCAGCATTTGACCGACGCGATGATGCGCAGCGGACGAGTCTTAAAATATCCAAAGAATTCACCGCTAAAGATCGACAAGCATTCTACTGGTGGCGTGGGCGACAAAGTTTCGCTCGTGCTGGCGCCTTTGCTGGCGTGCGATGACGTCTGGGTACCGATGATTTCGGGGCGAGGCCTCGGCATCACTGGTGGCACGCTCGATAAACTCGAGAGCATCCCCGGATTCAACATCAATCTGGATGAAAAACGCGCCCTGCAACAGCTTGACCAAATTGGCGTCTTCATAATTGGTCAAACAGAGGATATCTGCCCAGCCGACAAGAAGCTTTACGCTTTGCGTGATGTCACGGGCACAGTGCCATCACAACCACTGATCGTGGCGAGCATCATGAGTAAAAAGCTGGCGGAAGATCTCGACCGGCTCGTCCTCGATGTGAAATTCGGTAGCGGCGCGTTCATGAAAACGAAAGCGGAAGCGATGCAATTGGCCGAGTCGATGACCGCGGTGGGCCAGCGCATGGGCGTGAAGATGTCGCATCTGCTAAATCCCATGGATGAGCCGCTGGGTCGCACCGTTGGCAATGCGCTCGAAGTAGCCGAGTGCGTCGATGCCCTGGAGGGAGGTGGACCGAGCGATTTGGTGAAGCTGGTTATCAATCTCGCTGAGAAGGTTTCAGATACTCCGCGGGACCAACTTGAACGCCGTCTGAGAGACGGAAGCGCATGGAAGAAATTCGTTGCTCTCGTGTATGCTCAGGACGGTGACGCTACCGCGCTGGAAGGAATGCTCGATCTGCACCGTGCGCCGATTGTCCGTGCAATCCAGGCTGGGACGAGCGGCACGGTTAAAAAAATGGACGCGTCCTTAATCGGCCGCGCCTCCGTTCTCTTGGGCGGTGGACGTCAAAAAGCGGGCGACGCCATCGACTTTGCGGTCGGGATTTCAGCCATCAAAAAGATTGGTGAAAGCGTGCAACAAGATGAGCCGCTAATGTTCGTGCACGCCCGCAATGAATCCGGTTTTCAATCGGTGTTGCCGATCCTCAAGAAAGCAGCTCAGGTTGATTTGAGGCCCAAATGGAGCTCCGCTGGACAATTAGATGTTGCATATGCCACATCTAATTGTCGGGATTTTGAAGCATCAATTGCCCGACCAAGCTTGCGATGCTTTCACACGTAGTTCTGCCCTTTTCTCTTAGTTGAGTCGAGAGAATTGATTGACGGGTTTTTACTTTTTGTCCGAAATCCCTCTGCCTTACCCTCTATTTGTGAAGGAGGAGAGGCGGCTATCAGTAAAGCTGACCATGAAAACTCTCGTCGCTATTCTCATTGTGTCCGGCCAGATTGGTTTCGCCCAATCCCCCGATTCGTCTGCGGCATCTCCAACGCTAAAATCTCCAGTCGACCAACTTATTCCTTGGCTGCTAAATGAGAATCAGCAGCTGCGTGGTCTTCCCTTTAGCGAAGTGATCTTAGATACGACCGGCAAACACGTTTTGGCAGTTGATCGGAAGAATGAAGTTGACCAACGCGTGATCAAGCAGATTAGCGCTGCGCTTGATGAGGTGATGAAGAAATTGAACTCGTCAGCGAGTCCAATTCAAAACATCGAGCGTATCAACGAAGTGAGTAGTTACTTCGAAAATTCGCTGCGCGAATCTTTGAATACGATCCCGGCGGTGAGCTGTGATTTTCCCCGGACAGCAGACGGGAAAATTCAGCGCTCCGGTTATCCTGATCTACGGCTGGTCGACCTTACTAGTAAGCGCGTTTTCTATCTTGACCCAAAGCTTTACGCGGCGGGAAGTCGCGACAGTAGTTTTCGCGCTTTTTATTTCGAACCAAAGATCGCGACCAACAAAGTGCGTGAAGACGCCGTCCATCTGGTGGCCGGGTTCGAGCACGAGCCGCACAAGGATGGCCGCTGGAATTTCACTCGTTGGGATCTGGTCGACCTGTCGCAGTTGAAGGTGAAGTTGAAAGCCGAATTCCAAGGCAGCAATCGCGACATGTACCGCCCGGAGGCGGTTGTGGCGACGAGCGCCAAATAATTCAGTTTTAAGCTTTAAGTTTTAAGTGTTAAGCGCGGAACTAGGGTTCCGCTGTCCACCAAAGCCCACGGCGCGAGGGCTGATTGAATCACGCCGAATCAAGACGTTAAATGTTGAAACTAGAAACGTCTGGCCGTTAAATCGTGCAGTCATTCAATGGCCGATTTACTTGTTAAACTGTATAACCTGCAGGCGCCAAAACGGCCGCCGCCGGATGGAATAACTGTGCGTCGAGCATTCGCGGCGGAAAAGCGCCTGGTTGCGCAGTGGGTAGCGAAACATTTCGGCGAACGTTGGGCCAGCGAGTGCGAAATCTCATTCATGCGTCAGCCGGTCGCCTGTTTCGTAGCCACAAACGAGTTGGATGTATTTGGATTTGCGACTTACGACGCCACGGCGCGGGGATTTTTTGGGCCGACCGGAGTGGATGAGAATGCGAGACACAGGGGGATCGGCAGGGCGTTACTCGTAGCCACGTTGCAGGATATGGCGTCGCAGGGTTACGCCTACGGCATCATCGGAGCGACAACTTCCATTGACTTTTATCGGAACGAGGTGGCCGCGATCGAGATCCCGGAGTCCACCCCTGGGTTTTATCGAGGTATGCTCAAACCCAGCCGGCTGTGAGCCGCTTGGGCACGCGGCATAACGGCGCGGCTTTGCAGCCATTCTCGGTTCGTCTGAATTTCAAAGGCAACCTGACTTTCTTTCTCAAGCGCTCTGCCAGAGTGCCCGTGATTGAGCGAGCGCTAAAAGAGAAGACTTCGGTTAAAGATGTAATTGAGTCGTGTGGTGTGCCGCATACAGAGGTTGACATAATCGTAGTCGACCGCGCCCCGGTTAATTTTTCATTTGTTTTGCACAAGAATAGCTCAATTGACATTTATCCCGTTGATTTTACGAATGAGATCTACGCGGAGCACCGGTTGCAGCGCTCCGCCGTTGCAACCTTCGTGACCGACGGCCATCTCGGCAAGCTGACTCGCAACTTACGCCTCCTTGGATTCGACGTCGTCTCCCCCGCTCCTGCAGACGACCGGCAATTACTCGACGTCATGCAACGCGAAAATCGGGCGCTCTTAACCCGCGACCGCCGACTGCTAATGCACGCTATGGTGCGCGATGGCTTTTACCTGCGTTCGCAAGACGCAAATGAACAAACCATCGAAGTTATCCGTCGTTTTCAGCTTGTCTCTCTCATGGCCCCATTCTCGCGCTGCCTTCGCTGCAACGGGTTGCTAGTGGAAGTTGGCAAAGCTGCCGTGCTTGAATCTCTTGAGCCGCTGACCCGCATCTATTATGAGCGATTTTGCCGCTGCAATAACTGTGGCCAGATTTATTGGCCAGGCACGCATTTTGACAAGTTACGGGCCCGCATCGAAGAGTTCCGCGCCAAATTGCCCTAGATGCTCGATTCGACTCATCTTGTTTGGCCGTCGCCGATCAGTCGCCTTTGCTCGGTCCTCAGCATCAAGAAATCCATTCCCACGGTTCTGGTCGCTCTGTTTCTTGCCCCGTGCAGTTCGTCCGCATACGGGCCGCTGGGACATGAAATCGTTGGTGCGATTGCGGACGAACGCCTGGCAAATACCCCTACTGGTCAAGAGGTGAGCGCGTTGCTCGCTGGGATCAGGTTGGAAAAGGCAGCTGTGATTGCTGATGAAATCAAAGGCTGGGACAAAGGAGGTGCGGATGATCCGAAAATCTTTCATTACTCGGCGCACCCCAAGATCGACGCCCAACTGCGTGATTTCTGGCGGGCAAATCAGCCGACGCACGACATGAACTCGGTAATGCCATCGCATCATTGGTTTCATTACACAGATGTTCCGTTGTTGCCGGTTCAAAAATACGCCGATGGAAAAACGGGCCGCAGCCAATGGGACATTGTCCATATGATTAGGTACTGCGTTGAAGTGCTGCGGGGAAACCTACCGGAAGACAACGAACGCAAGATCACTAAACCAGTAGCGATCCTACTATTGGCGCATTACGTCGGCGACATGCATCAGCCGCTGCACGTAGGGGCGGAATATTTCGATCAGCAAGGCCATGTTGCCGATCCAGCGCATGTCGAATCAACTTTGCCCGATGAAGGCGGCAACACCCTTATGTTGCGACTCAACGGCGACCCGCTCGACGGCCATTTGCCCCACACGAAGAGTCTCCACGGTTTTTGGGATCTCGACACGGTCAACGCGCTGCTGCCGCCCATGTCAGACACGATGCCGATAGAGGAACGTCGCGCCCGGATCGATCCGGCGAAAAAGGCTCTCGCGCATGAGATGGCTACTCACGAGCCTAAGAACTGGCAAATGCCGGAGAATCTTGACGTGAAGAATTATGCCGAAGCCTGGGCGGACGAAATTATCCCGATCGCGCGCCAGGCGCATGAGCGACTTTCATTTAGAGATATAAAACCACTCCAGCAGGAGGATCGGGTGGTCGCAGCCGGGGAAGCAGATGAGAATGCCGCACCGGATCACGTCGCCTATCAAGATTGGGCAACCAAAATTGTACGCGCCGAATTGCACAAGGCCGGATGGCGGCTGGCTGATCTGCTGCAAAAGGGCCTTGCGCCAAAGGGATCATCGCCGCCACCGACAAAGTAATCGTAGGCACGGCACAAAGCGCAATGGTTACATTCCGGGAACGCGCCAACGCGAAAAAAAAGGCGAGAGATTGCTCTCTCGCCCGAACTAAAACTGATCTGCCTACTAAGTTTCCGTCTTGGCCTGTCTAGAGTTCTTCTTACATTCCGCTTTCAGCTTTGCGAACTGCTCGGCGGAAAGGATCCCTCTGGCTTGCTGGAAGAATTTGTGTCGACTGTCTTTAGTGCAGCCGGCTTTCATGCACTCAGCCTGCCAAGCCTCGATTTTAGCCGTCTGATCGGCTGTGAGATTAAGCGCGGTTAAGTCGGCGCATGGCTGCTTTTCGCTGTTCGCGATCTTTTGCGCACAACATGCCTTATCTCCCGCTGCTTTGTCCGCTGCGAACGCGCCCGAGGTAACGAGCATCGCAGCCGCGACTAATACTGTTGCTGTGATTTTCATCATGGTGAAACCTGAGACAGCTCTAGGCGCAGAACGTTCAATCTGTTTGTTTAACGACTAACGCGCTTTAAACTCAAGTGCCCCGCCTTTTTCGTCTACGCGGATCGTTTGGCCCTCGTGAAACTTGCCTTCCAGAATATCGAGACTGAGTGGATCAAGAATGTACTTTTGAATGGCGCGTTTTAACGGCCGCGCCCCGTAGACTGGATCGTACCCTTCGCGCGCGATAAACGCTTTGGCACGATCGGAGAGCTCGAGGGTGATTTTTTGATCCTCAAGGCGTTTTGTCAGTCGACTGAGCTGAATCTCGACAATTTTCTTCAAGTTCTCTTCGCTCAACCGGTCAAAGATGATGACTTCATCGATCCGGTTTAAAAACTCAGGTCGGAAATGTTGTCGCAACGCGTCCATGACAAGTCGCGCCCGCGCTTCCTTCGACTCTTCCTCGGTAATGAACTCCGAACCAACGTTCGAAGTCATGATGATCACAGTGTTCTTGAAATCAACCGTTCTCCCCTGCCCGTCCGTGATGCGGCCGTCGTCGAGCACCTGCAAAAGCACATTAAAAACGTCGTGATGCGCTTTTTCGATTTCATCGAAAAGAACAACCGAGTATGGACGGCGCCGGACTGCTTCGCTAAGTTGCCCGCCCTCTTCGTAACCCACGTATCCCGGCGGCGCACCGATCAAGCGTGAAACCGTGTGCTTCTCCATGTATTCGCTCATGTCGATGCGGATCATGGCGCGCTCGTCATCGAACAAAAACTCCGCGAGCGCACGTGAAAGCTCCGTTTTGCCGACACCAGTTGGTCCAAGAAAAATGAAAGAGCCGATCGGACGATTCGGGTCTTGCAGCCCGGCGCGGGCGCGCCGCACGGCATTGGATACCGCTTTAATCGCTGCCTCCTGATCGACCACCCTTTGATGAAGATGTTCCTCAAGCCTGATCAGCTTTTGTCGTTCGCCTTCCTGTAAGCGCGAAACCGGAATGCCTGTCCAGCTGGAGACGATTTGGGCGATGTCTTCTTCCGTGACCTCTTCGCGCAACAGGCGGTTCTTGGTGTTTTCTTTCGCCGTCAGTTCATCAAGTTTTCTTTCGAGCTCAGGAATCCGTCCGTATTGAATCTCGCTCGCTTTCGCCAGTTCACCGCCGCGCTGCGCGCGCTCGAGTTCGGTGCGCAATCGATCTAGTTCTTCCTTTACCTTGCGTTGCTCATCGAGCAGAGCCTTCTCCTTTTGCCATTCAGCCTTGAGCGCGGTGGACTTCTCCTTTAGCCCGGCCAGTTCCTTTTCCAACTTCTTCAGCCGTTCTTTGCTGGCGGGATCTTTTTCTTTTTTGAGCGCCTGACGTTCCATCTCGTGCTGCATGATCGCGCGCTCGATCACGTCGATTTCCGTCGGCATGGAATCGAGCTCGATCTTCAGGCGTGAGGCCGCTTCATCGACCAAATCGATCGCTTTATCGGGAAGAAACCGATCAGTGATGTAACGATGCGACAACACCGCGGCCGCGACCAGGGCTGAGTCCTGAATGCGCACACCGTGGTGCACTTCGTACCGTTCTTTCAAGCCACGCAAAATCGCGATCGTGTCTTCGACGCTTGGCTCGTTCACCAGCACCGGTTGAAATCGTCGCTCCAGCGCGGCGTCCTTCTCGATGTGCTTGCGATATTCGTCGAGCGTGGTCGCGCCAATGGTGCGCAGTTCGCCGCGAGCCAGCATCGGCTTCAGCATGTTGGCGGCGTCGACCGCGCCTTCCGCCGCGCCCGCCCCGACAATTGTGTGCAGCTCGTCAATGAACAAAATGATTTCGCCCTGCGAATCGATTACTTCCTTAAGAAAAGCTTTGAGCCGATCCTCAAATTCACCGCGAAACTTTGCACCAGCGATCATCGCGGAAATATCCATGGCGATAAGGCGTTTGTGTTTTAACGATTCGGGCACGTCACCGCTGACGATGCGCCGCGCCAATCCTTCCACGATCGCGGTCTTGCCCACCCCGGGATCGCCAATGAGCACCGGATTATTTTTTGTGCGTCGCGACAGTACTTGCATGACACGGCGGATTTCATTGTCCCGGCCAATGACGGGGTCAATTTTGCCGCGCCGTGCCAGCTCTGTGAGGTCGCGACCATACTTCTCAAGCGTTTGATATTTGCCTTCCGGATTTTGATCGGTCACGCGCTGTGATCCTCGCACCTGCTGAAGCGCCTGCATCAGCTTGCCATGCGTAACGCCGAACTCTCTCAACAATCTCGCGGCCGGAACATTCGCGCCCGCCAAACCCAGGAGATAGTGCTCCGCGCTGGTGAATTCGTCCTTCAGCTTCGCCATTTCCTTCTCGGCAGCGTCCAGCACCGTCCTCAACTCGTTTCCGAGGCGCAGCTCGATGCTGGCGCCTTGAACTTGTGGGCGTTGTTCCAACTCCGTGCGCAGGCTGTCCTGCAATTGATCGACGGCAACGCCCATCTTCTCGAGCAACGGACGCGTCACGCCATCCGTCTGATCGAGAAGTGCGGAAAGAAAATGTTCATTCCCAATTTCCTGATGATTAAACTGCGCGGCAATATCCTGCGCGGCTTGCAGCGCCTCCTGCATTTTCTGCGTGAACCGGTCAATGCGCATGCTTCAAAATAGAGAACGTCGCCGCACGCGCAATTGGCTGTGGCAATCGAGCAGCGCTGCTTTTTACGCGCGGCTCGGTATTTCGGCGATTTGGAAATCGCCGGCCCTTGTCTGATGCGCGCTTTAAGGTAGGGGCGATTGACTCAATCGCCCGCGGCGGTTGCGGTGTCTGTTTAGGGTACGCGTGCTGTCCTAGTTTGCCTCCCCAGGGCTCGCGACCGGGCGAAGCGCTGAGAGGATTTAAGGTGAGGGATTATTTCTTCGTTTGCTCGCGAATTGACCAGCAAAGCGCTGATGCAGTTCGACTCCTCGCCGTCCCCCTCTCCTCGAGCGAGGAGGAGAGGAAAACCCGCCCGCCTAACCGCCGTCAAATAGGTGCCAGCCTACGCTAACGGGTCTGTTGAACGCCCCTACCTAGTCCATGAAAAGTTTTATCGACTAATCCAAAGTTCCATTCACATTGTTGACCCCATGCCAGTTTCAAAAGACACACTTAAAGCGATTGTTGTTATCCTAATTTCTTTGGCGGTGCTGTGCTGTCTGCTGGTGTTCGCAAACCACGTCCGGCCGCACCCTTAGGAAGTAGAAGCGGCTTCCAGCCGCTTTTCATTTACTTACGCGGCTGGAAGCCGCTTCTACTTTGGTCCGGCCAATTGCGGGAAGGTTGCTTCCCGAGTATGAGTCTGTGCCTATGAGTGCGGAGAATGAACTAATCGATCGAAATACGCTCGGCGTTTTACGTCCGGGCCCTTTTCGCCGCTTCATCATCGGCAGCGTGATTTCCGATACAGGCACATGGATGCAGGTGACGGCGCAAGCTTATGTCATGAGCACGCTCACGAACAAGGCGCTTTTGCTCGGGATGGTTCAATTTGCGGCCGGTTTGCCGATGCTCGCTTTGACCATGATAGGCGGCTCAGCTGCCGACCGCTTCGATAAGCGCAGAATCCTCCTCAGCACTCAGTATGTTCAAATCGCGCTGGCAGTCGCGATTGGGACTTCGCTCATGACCGGTCACATCGCGATTTGGCAGATCTTCATCGCAGCATCTCTTCTCGGCATTTCCAACTCATTCGAAATGCCGGCCATCTCGGCGCTCGTGCCGGAATTGGTCAAGCATGAGGAGATCGCGAGCGCGGTGGCGATTGATCGCGCGGTTTTTCACGGATCGCGCGTCGTTGGGCCGGCTCTCGCTGGTATTTGCATCCGCATATGGGGCGCAGCCTCCGCCTTTTTTGGCAACGCCATTTCTTTCGTCGCCTTGATCATCGCGTTGATTTCACTCCCGGCCCGCCCGATCGGCACCCCTGAAGAAGAAGAGCAGCGTGGCAGCGGAATCAAAGAAGGCTTTCGTTACGTCGCAAAAGACAAACCGAGTTTGGCCATGATTGCGTTAATTGCGACGACCACGGTTTGCATTTTTCCAATCCTTACCGTCATGATGCCCCTTTACGTGAAGAACATCCTCGGCCTTGGCGGTGACCGGCTTGGATATCTGCTCTCCGGTTCGGCCATCGGCTCGGTGGTTGGTTCGATTCTCCTGCTGCGCGTCCCGCGTGATCGTCGTCCGACCGTCATGATGGTTTGCGTCGGCATGGTTACGTGCGCGATTTTTGGTTTGTCGCGTACTTCGGATTTTGCGGTTGCGACGGCACTACTCGTGGTCAATTCACTCGGTCTCTCGATGAATTTCGGTCTCGCCAACACGATTGTGCAGGAGCGTGCGCCTAATTATCTGCGTGGACGTGTATCGGCCGTTTTTACGCTGAGCTTTGTTGGGCTAATGCCGATTGCCGGTCTCGGCATCACCGGCATTTCCGATTTGATCGGAATGCGGAGCGCACTCGCCATTGGAGCTGTTATCTACGGTTTGATCGGTTTCTTTGTTCTCGCGCGTGTGCGCCGCCAATGCATCGTGCGACCTCTGTCCGTCGTCGAGGTCGAGCCTCCGCCCGCTGTGGCTGCAATTTAGCGATGCTCTCCTTTTCAACCTGCTGGAACTCCGGACGGCATACCGCAGGTGACGCGATGCTCCACGAGATCAAGGAACTCGGATTCGATCATGTCGAGCTTGGCCACGGAATCAGACTGTCGCTCATGCCCGGAATTCAGGAGATGTTTGACGCCGGCGAGGTGACTTTCTCCAGCTTGCACAACTTCTGTCCGCTGCCGGTGGAGGTCCTGGGCGCATCGCCGGACTGCTATCAGTTTTCTTCCGCTTACGCCAAGGAGCGGGAGCGGGCCATCAGGCAAACGCTTCAAACGATCGACTTCGCTGCCCGACTCGGCGCTCCCTTTGTCGTTCTGCATCTCGGCGAAGTGCCGATCGGACCAGTGACCGATTCACTCATTGCCCTCGTCAAGAACGGCAAGCTGCTTTCTCGGGAGTTCGTCCGTAAGAAAATACGCGCCGTGGAAAAGCGGGAGGCTGCCGCGCCGCCTTATTTGGAGCGGGTTAAAGATGCTTTACGCCGCGTCATGGAATACGCCGCGGCCAAGGACATCCGGCTTGGCATCGAAGGTCGGCGCGGCTATGAAGAAATTCCGACCGAACGCGAGATACCAGCTCTGCTCGACGAGTTGAATTCTCCTGTGTTCGGCTATTGGCACGATCTCGGACATATTCAGATCAAAGAAAATCTTTGCTTCGTTAACCACGAGGAGTGGTTGCGGACGATCGCGCCGCGCACGCTTGGATGTCATGTGCAGGATTGCATTTGGCCGGCCCAAGATCACCAACCGCCCTTCGCCGGCGATATCGATCTCGACAAACTGGTTCCTCTCCTTCCTTCTGACTGCCAAATGGTTTTGGAATTGAGTCCCCGCAAGCGGCCCGATGAAATCCACCGATCGACCGACATTTGGAAGGAGCGGTTCGGAGAATGAAGAGAATTTTGCTCACCATTTTTCAACTGGCGGTCACTGTCGCAATGCTATGGTGGGTCTTTCACGATCCAGATCAACGCGCAAAAATGGCCATCGCGCTGCGAACGGCCGATTACCGCTGGGTCGGCGCCGGCGTACTTGCCTACGTTATTGTTGAAATCGCCGCCGCGGTTCGTTGGAAAATCCTGCTCGAGGTTCAGAAAATCCATCTCAGCATGCCCCGCGTTTCCGGACTGTTTCTAATCGGGATGTTTTACAATCAATTTTTGCCCGGCGGCACGGGCGGCGACATCATCAAGAGTTACCTGCTGCTCAAAGAGACGAAGGCAAAAGCCGGGGCGCTGCTCGCTGTTGTTTTCGATCGTTTAATCGGATTGGTTGCGCTGGTCACTATCACCGTCGCGTTAGTAAGTCTCCGGTTCGATTGGTTGTGGCGAACTCCGGTCACGGTTGAGTCTGGCGTCACGCCGCGGCAATTACTCGTGTTATTGCTCGTTCTTCTTGGCACGTCCTTAGCCGGACTGCTCACCAGTTTCATCGTCAGCGGCTTCAACCTTTTTCATTGGCTTCCGCAAAGGTTTCCAGGACGCGAAAAGCTAATCGAAATTGCCGCGGCCTATCATCTCTACGCTCGCCATTGGTTCGCTACGCTGTTGGCGTTCGGCGCTTCGCTTGTTGCGCATCTTGCCACCTTTACAACCTTCCTTTGTGTCGCCTACGCCTTTCGTGCTGGCGTTTCCGTGATTGATTTTTTTGCGGTGTTGCCGATGGAACGCACCATTACCGCATTGCCAATCAGCTTCGCCGGCGTTGGGCTGCGTGAACAAATTCTTCAGGTATTGCTCAGCAATCTTTGCCATGTCGACGTTGCCGTAGCCAAGCTTATCGGCACGATGAGTTTTCTGATCATCCTGTTTTGCAGCGCACCAGGCGGCATCGTTTATTTTTTCTACAAACCGACCGGTGTTACGCGACATGTGGGCCTGCGTGAGATGGAAACCGAGGTCGCGACCCTGGAACACGAGATCAGTGAGAAGGAATGATCGAGAAGTAAGGAATCTCAGGATTTCGCCCCGAATGACACCTTTAAACATCCAACGCTCAACGCTCAACGCTCAACGCTCAATTCAGAACGTTGGACGTTGGACGTTGGACGTTGGACGTTGAGCGTTTTTCTTTGAATGAAGCGTACGCGTCCATTCGTCATGGCCACCTTTGCCATGACGATCGACGGCAAAATTACAACCCGGAATTCTTCGCCCGTCGATTTCACTTCGCGCGAAGACAAGCTCCACTTGCTGCGACAGCGCTCGTTAGGCGATGCCGTCCTGGTTGGGCACAGCACGCTCAAGCACGATAATGTTCGGCTGGGTTTGCCGCACTCTGAACTGCGCGAAGCGCGAATCGCGCGCGGCCAAACTCCCTATCCGTTGCGCGTGATCGTCTCCAACGAAGGCAGAATTGACAGCCGATTGAATATCTTCCAGTCGGAGGTCTCGCCCATTCTCATTTTTTCGACTACACGGATGCCGCGAAAATACCGGGTAGGGTTGCTCAACAAGGCCACCCTGCACTTGAGCAAGGCGCGCCAGGTCGATCTTGCCCAAATGCTGCACCGGTTATTCGTTGAGTACAAAGTTCGGACGATTGCTTGCGAAGGTGGCGCGACGCTTTTTCGCAGCCTGCTCGAGCGCGGTCTGGTCGATCAGCTTAATCTTACCATTGCTCCCTATCTTTTTGGTGGAGTGAATGCTCCGACCCTGACCGGCTTAAGCAAAAATTTTCTGCCGGCCAGCGTGCCTTGCACCCTCAGAGAGATGCGTGTCGTCGGTGACGAATGTTTCTTAACTTACCGGATTAGACACAAAAGGTCAGCAGGCAAAAGGGCCGAGCGATAAACATCTGACGGCTACACCACAGCGACTGCTCCCCGGAAACCGCCGCCGCGCTACAGCGTCGGCCGTTTTTCTTCCCGTCGTGGTCGTTGGACCAATTCGCCCTCGCAATTCGGGCAGATCCGATTCATCTGTGCGGTGCAGTCAGCGCAAAATGTGCATTCGTAGCTGCAAATATAAGCCTCCTCTGCTGTTGCCAGCGAACGCCCACACTTTTCACAAGCCGTTTTCATTTCGAGTGCCATCTTTGTCTTCGCGTTGTCGCGCTGTCAGAACACCGTAAACTAAGTTTCCGAGCAACCGAAATGCACAAAGTGAATTCAATCATTATGCAGGCGCCCAAGATACTCATCTTCGAAACGGCAGCGAACCTCGAATTTTGGCCGAAAATTTTGCCACACTATCGCTACATTCGTTATCTCGAGCGGGGGTCTGATCGAAACGTAGTTCTGATGGCAGCGAAACGCTCTGGAATTCCGATCTCCTGGACGTCGGAGGAAATTATAGATCGCGAGCGGGTGCAGGTGCACTTTCACCATCTGAAAGCGTTTACCAAAGGGATGCACGTGGTCTGGACCTTCGAGGAAACACCTTCCGGTGTCGCGGTGAAGATTGCCCATGACCTGCAATTTCGAGTCAAGTTTTTGGCAGCACTTGCCGACAAAATCATCGGCGACTTTTTCATTCACAACATTGCGAACAAGACCTTGCGTTGCATGAAGTCGTATTTAGAGGCAAGGGCGAACCAGGTCACGGCATGAGCCGGAGACGCGCCGTAATCACGGGCATCGGCCCCATCACCTGCATCGGCAAAGGTGTTGAGCAATTCTGGAACGGTATTTTAGCGGAAAGAACCGGCATTAACCTCATTTCGACATTCGACACCACTGCATTTAACGCACATTGCGGTGGAGAAATTCGTGATTGGAATCCCGAGGAATTCTTTCCGCCGCATCGGTTGAAACGCCTCGATCGTTACGCCCAATTCGCAGTCGCTTCCGCCAAGATGGCGCTCGATGACGCGGGCATCGAATACTCGCGCGAAAATCCACAACATCGTATCGGCGTAAGTTTTGGGACGGCTCTGGGCGGAGTGTGCCAGGCCGAGGATCAACACATTCGGTTTTTGAAAAAAGGAACCAGGGGAGTAAACCCGACTTTGGCACTGCAAGTTTTTGGCGGTTCCGCTCACTCGAATATCGCCATTGAGTTTGGATTTCGCGGTGTCGGTACGACGAACTCAAATAGCTGCGCCAGTGGCACCGTCTCCGTAGGCGAAGCTTTACGTTATATCCGGGACGATTTTGCCGATGTCGTAGTAGCAGGCGGCGCTGAGGCGCCCTTGGCGACGCTTACCTACGGCGCTTTCGCCATCATCAAAACCATGAGCCGGTGGACGGGCGACCCAGCATTCTCCTGCCGGCCATTCGATCGACTCCGAGACGGCTTTGTCATGGGCGAAGGCGCGGCTTCGCTGATTGTTGAGGAACTTGAGCATGCTCAAAACCGCGGCGCCCACATCTACGCCGAAGTGCTTGGCTACAGCTTGAACAACGACGCGTTTCACATGACTTCCCCTTTGCCAAGCGGCGAAGCGTGCATTCGCACGATGCACGATGCTCTGACAGACGCACAGCTCGCGTGCGAGCAAATTGATTACATTAACGCGCACGCTAGTTCGACGCAGCTGAACGACGACACTGAGACTAAGGCGATCAAACAGGTTTTCGGCGAACAAACGCATAGAATTCCCGTCAGCGGCACGAAAGGTTATTACGCACACCCGCTCGGTGCGACCGGCGCAATCGAAGCTGCTCTTTGCTCCTTGTCATTAGATCGCCAGTGGGTCCCTCCCACAATTAATTACCGAAATCCTGATTTGGGGTGCGACCTGGACGTCGTCCCAAACCACGGACGCGCCGCTCAGCTCAATTATGCAATGAGCAATTCGTTCGGCTTCGGCGGGATTAACGCCTGCCTGGTGTTAGGCAAGCTCAGCTAGGAGTTGTTTTGCCGACAACTCCGGGCTCTTCAACGTCGACGCAATCGCCAGGCCAGGAGAGCACCAGCGGCGCCCAGGGCGAGAAAAACAACCGAAGAAGGCTCGGGCACGGCAACTCCCAGGAACAAAGTATGAGATATACCGGCGAATTGCGCCGACCTGCCTGTCACCGGCGGGTGAATGATCGCCGAGCCCGAAATCATTTGTGCGGCGTCTGTAACCTTATAGAGATTAGCGCCGTTGCTTCCGCCAAAGATGTAAACGGCCGACAATTCGAATCCGGTACCGGTTAAATCCCAGAAAATGTCAGCCGTGTTACTGGCAGGATACGTAATTTCAAACGGACTGCCTTTTGGCGCCTCATTCAAGTCCTCCAGTCGCAACAAGCTTATCAAATTGGGGTCGCCAAGCCGGTTCCTGGCAACTGCCAGAATGTGAGCGGTGTTTTCGGGAGTGTCCTTGTAGGTGTCAAAAAGCGCCAAGTTCGCCATCGCATCGGAGCAAAATCCGGCCGACAGTAAGACCGTCAAAAGCAGAGCACATTTCGGCGGGTTCATGATTTCTGGGCGGATTGTCCTCCTCCCTCTGCTGATGCGAGGGCCATCCCTTATGGTTCGGGTTCAATGGGTTGGGCGGATGCCTCGCGCGCACATTTAAAGCGATTTCGTCGTTGTCCAGACCACGCATACTGGACGTGCCGACTGATCTCGAGTGGGGGGGCGATCAACCCCGGCGATGAGATCCGCCCCGTTCTGCTTTTAATACTATTTCAGCAAATCCGGGCGATTTTTCTGCGTTCGTTTCATTGCCTGCTCTTGTCGCCATGCCGCGATTTCAGCATGATTGCCAGAGAGCAATATTTCCGGGACTTTCCACCCGCGAAATTCTGCCGGCCGTGTGTAGTGCGGCGCTTCCAATAATCCCCCGCTGAAGCTGTCCTCGGCGGCAGATTGTTCATGGCCCAACACGCCTGGCACCAAACGCACAATCGCATCGACAAGCACGACCGCTGCGATGGCGCCATTCGTCAGCACGTAATCGCCAATCGAGACTTCAAGATCAACTAACTGTTCGACCACACGGTGATCTATCCCCTCGTAATGACCACAAATGATGATGAGATGCGA
>WNGI01001783.1_pt1 | contig 18268 bp, 14 predicted proteins | sample 5400621 | NCBI WGS metagenome assembly WNGI01 (sample SAMN13153374, study PRJNA577476) | soil metagenome | isolation source: 20 cm soil or saprolite under Garry oak tree replicate 1 | place: USA:California | collected 2016-06-15
GTCGAACCAGACGACGCCCGCGATCGCGCCGGTTTGCGGGGTGGCCGTCGCCGTGGTGGTGCTCGGCGTCGGAGTCGGCGTGGAGGTGTCGGTCGGCGTGGAGGTGTCGGTCGGCGTGGAGGTGTCGGTCGGCGTGGAGGTGTCGGTCGGCGTGGACGTGTCGGTCGGCATCTCGGTATCGGTCGGCATCTCGGTATCGGTCGGCGTCCCGGTATCGGTCGGCGTCCCGGTATCCGTCGGCGTGGACGTGTCCGATGGCGTGGACGTGTCCGAGTGCGGGAGCAATGTCGTCGTGTCGTCCTGCGCCGACAGCGGCTCGTCGGCACCAGCAGACGAGGCCGTCGCGGTGCCCGCGCTGTCCCAGTGCCCGGCGTCGAGATCGCCCTGGGTGACGACGTGGCTGCCGGTGCACGCGACCGTTTCGCCGGGCGCGGCCGTGGCGCTCGCGCACGTCATCGTCTCGCCGGAGACCAGCGTGACCGCGATATCGGTCAGCGTGGTGTTGCCGTCGTTGGTGACCGTGTACGTGACGTCGACCGAGTCGCCGACGACCGGAGAGTCGGGCGAGCCGCTGAGCAGGGCGTCCCCGGAAACGGAAAGCTCCGGCACGCGGGCGAGTGTCACCGGCACGCTGGCCGAGTCCGTCGCCGGGCCCAGGGTGCTCTCCGCCGAGACGTCGGCCGAGCCGTCCACCTCGCCGGCATCGATCTCCGCCTGGGTCAGGACGTGGCTTGTCGTGCAGGTCGCGCTGGCGCCGGGCGCCAACCCCCCGCCGAACGACTCGCAGTCCGGAGTGCCGTCGGGCGAGGTCACCGACACGTCGGTCAGCGTGACGTCACCGGTGTTGTGGACGGTCCAGGTCCAGGTGACCGAGTCGCCGGCCACCGGCCGGACGCCCGGATCAGACGCCGTGCCGCTGATCGTCACGGCCGGGGCCTCGACGGGCGGGGCGTCGCCGACCGTGACGGTCACCGACGAGTCGACGTGCTCGCCGGACACCGGGTCGGTGACGCGATATGTGAACGAGTCCGGGCCGGTGTACGACGACGCGGGCGTGTAGGTGAACCCGCCCGTGCCGTCCGAGTCGATGTCGGCGTTCTCCGGAGCGGTCAGCAGCGTGACGACACAGCCCGGGCATGAGTCCGGCGCCAGCACGTTCACGGTGGCGAAACTGCCGGTCGTCACGTCAACGTGCCGCACGTCAGGCGTCACCAGGATCCGCACGGTCGACGAGACCGTGTGCGAGTCCCCGTCGGACGCCGTGTAGCCGAACGTCACCAGACCGGCGAACGGCGTGCTCGGTGCCCAGCTGACACCGACGCCGTCGAACGACGAGGTTCCGGTCGACGCGTCAGTCACGGCGGTCACGCTGCAGCCGGCGCAGGTGTCGTTCGCCAGGGCGTCCAGGCCGCTGACCGAGCCGCCGTACGTGGTCGTCGCCGAGTCGGGTCGCGCATCGCTGACGGTGACGGTGAGCACCGCGGACGCGCTCTGCCCGGTGGCCGGGTCGATGGCCGTGTAGTGGACCGTCACGACGCCGGCGAATCCGGAATCCGGCACGAGATGGATCGCGCCGGAGATGACGCTGGCGACCGCGCCGTCAGACGCCGAATCGACGGTCAGGTCGCACGCGGTGCAGTCGTCGTTCGCGAGCACGTCGACGGTGGTCGGGTCGCCCTCGCCGGTGGCCGCCACGTCGTCGCGGGCGACCGGCGTGACGGTGACGGTGACCGTCGCCGACGCCCATGCGCCCGTCGACGGATCCGTCGCCGTGTAGGTGAACGAGTCGACGCCGGTGAAGCCCGGCGCCGCGCTGTAGACCGCCCGGCCGAACACGTCGACGGTCACGGTGCCGTGCGCCGGATCGCTCGCTATCGACACGTCACATGCCGCGCACTCGTCGTTGCCGAGCACGTCGACGACCGCAGGCGTGCCACTCGGCGTCGAAGCCTCGTCGTCCGCCAAGGCCGGCGGGCTGACGACATGCACCGTGATCAACCCGACGAACGCGTTGCCGGATCCGTCCTCCGCGGCGTAGCTGAATGTGGCCGTGCCGACCGACGACGGCGAATAGGTGGCGACGTCCCCGTCGCTGCTCGCCGTGCCGGACGTCGGTGTGCCGACGCCGATCAGGGCGCAGTTGGCGCAGAGGTCGTTGTCCAGCGGCAGGATCTGCACGTCCGTGCCGAGCAGCGCGGTGACCGTGTCGTCGACTGCTTCGGGTAGCACGCTGACCGATACCTCGGCGGTCGTCGACGCGTCGCCCTGGGTGAGCGTGTAGCTGAACGTGACAGTGCCGGAGAACCCGGTTGCCGGCGTGTACCGGATCCCGCCGTCGCTCAGCACGGCCGTCCCGGACGAGGGTGCGCTCACGCCGCTCAGCGTGCATCCGCTGCACGGGTCGTTGGCCCGGACGTCGACGGTGACCGGCGTGTCGGCCGGCGTGCTCGCGCTGTCGTCGGCGGCGCCCCGGACGTCGATGCGTACCGTCGCGTCGTCGTTGGCCGAGCCGGAGATCGAACTTGCCACGCGGTAGGTGAACGACGCGATGCCGATGACGGCGCCCGGGGTGTACGTCCATGTGCCGTTCGCGTTGAACACGACCGACCCGGAGGCGGGCTGAGTCAGCAGCGTGCGGGTACACGTCGCCGGGCAGGAGTCGTTCGTCGACACGTCACCGGACACCGGCGTGCCCAGCAGCGTCGCCGCGCTGTCGTCCACGGCGTCAGGGCCGACCGTCACGTTGACGGTGCCGTTCAGGCGCAGCCCGGACACCGGGTCCTTGACCTGGTAGGCGTAGCTGTCGGTTCCGGCGTATCCGGCGCCCGGCGTGTAGGTGGAACTGCCGGTCGAGGCGTTGACGGTCACCGTCCCGTGCGCGGGCGCGGTCGCGAGCGAGTAGGCGCAGCCGCTGCATGAGCCGTTCGCCGGCAACGCGATCGTCGCGGCGGTGCCGTACGTCGTGGTGAGCGTCGTGGCGGGCGGGCCGACGAGTACGGTCACCGGCGTGGTCGCACTGCCGGTGTTGCCGGTGATGCCGTAGGTGAAGTTGTCCAGCCCCCAGAGCGTCGACGTCGGCGTGTAGGTCACCATCGTGCCGCTGCCCGTCGGGTAGGTGACGGCGCCGCGCGTGGGCGCCGTGCCGGCCTGCGGCTTGCAGCCGCCGCTGCAGCCGGGGTCGTTGGCGCGGACGTCGATGACCACAGCCGTGTTGTACGGAGTCGTCGCGATGTCGGGCGCGAGGTCGGCGAGGTTGATGACGACGTTGCCGTCGGCGGTCAGCTGCGTGACCGGGTCGGTCTCGCGGTAGGTGAACGTGACGGTGCCCGTGGCGTTGGTCGCCGGCACGTAGGTGAACGTGCCGTTGCTGGCCATTGTCACAGTGCCGCTCGGGCTCGATCCGATGACCGGTCCGCTCACGAGCGTCGTGCTCACGGTGCAGGACGTGCACGAGTCGTTGTTCAGCACAGCGGTGGCGCTCAGCGTCGTGTTCTTGCCGGTGCTGTAGGTGTCGCGCACCGCGACCGGGCTCACCGTGATCGTCACGGTCGCGGTCCCGGACGTGTACCCGTCCCAGGCGGTATAGGTGAAGGTCGCAGTGCCGGACCGCCCGGTGGCCGGGTTGTACGTCACCGTGTCGTCGGCGTTCAGCACGACGGTGCCGGTGCTCGGCGTTCCGAGCGCGGTGATGTGCAGTGGCAGCCCGGAGGGCGCCGTGTCGTTGGCGAGGACGTCCACGACAACCGACGAACCGGCCGGGGTGGTCGCCGTGTCGGCCGCGAGGTCGAGCGAGGCCGAGCCGCGGACGTTGACGTCCGCGGTCGCCGGCGCCGAGCTCGTGACGTCCCGGGTGGTGTCGAAGGTGACTTCGCCGAAGTGCGCGACAGCCGAGTTGGACCGCGTGCCCGGAGTCGCGCCGAGCAGCAGCGAATAGGTCAGCGTGGACGTGCCGAGCGCCGGCACCCGCAACGGACCGGGAACGACCAGCGTCTGCCCGCTGATCACCGGATCGGTCGCGCTGCGGCCGTCGACCTTCAGGCTGCCGGCCACGTAGGACGAGTCGTCCGGCATGACGTCCGACACCCAGTCGACCGTCCCGGCCGTGGTGCCGGCATTGGCGAGAGTGACGGCGTAGCTCGCCGTGCCGCCACCGCTGGCCAGGATTCCGGACGTCGGCGAGGTCAGCGCCTTGGTCACGGAGATGTTCGCCTCGCTCGACACGGCGGGCAGCGAGTAGAGCGCGGCACCACCCTGGTCGGTGTGCTTCACCTGTGTGCCGCTCGCGATGTACTGGATCGGCTTGATCTGCGCGGCCGCGCTGCTCGGGCCGATCGCCCGGAAGACGTAGTGGGCGGTGTACGCGCGAGCCGGTCCGCTGGCGCCGGTGAGGAACAGCCGGTCGACGTAGGTCACCGGCGGCGCATCGCCGTCCGGCGAGATCGTCAGCTCCGTGCGCTCCAACCTCCAGGCGTTCGCGGGGAAGTCGGCCAGCGCATTCGGCGTGTAGTCGAGCACGCCAGGGTCGTTGCCAGGACCCGCGCCGAGCGTGCCGGTGTTGCCGGTGACGGTCAGCGTGACCGCGTCGCCGATGGTGCCGAACGCGGGCGACGGCGCGGCGGTCACCGAGGTCACCTTGTTGGCCAGCGCCTTGATCGTGTCGACGACGTCGGCGTAGGTGAACGTCCGGCTGCACAAGGCAGTCCCGCTGCCGGGCGGGCCGTCGTAGACGGTGACGGTGTGCGTCTGCGGCGTCGTCGTCGGCGCCGTGGCCGTGAGCAACGCGTACTGCGTGGTGGCACCGCCGCTGGGCAGGTCCGGCAACAGTGTGGACGAGGGCTGCGACCCCGCCAGGCTCAGCACGTCGCCGGTGAAGCTGCTGTACCCGAGCCAGAGGTGGCTTCGGGCCGACGCGCCCGCCCGGATCGTGTAGCCGGCGTAGCCGGAGTAGAGCGTCGCGGTGCTCGCGGTGTCGATGTAGAAGTGGCTGTCCTGGAGCGCGATGACGGTCGGCGTCCCTTCGTCGCCGCATCGCGTGGACGACGTGCTCGGCGGAGTCGCCCACGCACCGACGGCCGGCACCCCGACCAGTACGAGCAACATCGCCACGAAAGCCGCGACAACACGAACGGTCGTCGCGGTTGCTCGCCGCATAGCGTCCTCCTCAGGGCGCCCGGAGACGAGCCCGCCTTGTGCAGAAGATCGACAGCGCGAGCCGTCAGTTGAGCAGATCGCCCAACCAGGACCCATTGACACGCAGGCGGCCGAGGAGTGTTGTCAGTTGCGCCAGCAATCAACCCAAACACTCCAGGAGTGAATGCCATGGGGGCATGGGACGCCACAACCTACGAAGGCAAGGACACGATCCTGCGCGTGGTACGCGACGAAGCGGCCGGCATGCTCGCCGTCGCCTCGCCACCGGACGCCTGGACGCGCGGGACGGCCTGCACGGACTGGTCGGTGGGCGACGTCGTCGGTCACATCGTCGACACGACCGAGGGCTACTTCACGGCCTTCGACACCGCCCGAGCCGGCGCCGATCCCGCGACGCCGATCGGGCTGCCGTCGATGCACGAGGTCGCCGGCAAGCGGGCGCTCGAGTTCCGCCCGTTGTCGCAGGCGGAGATGCTCGACCGGATGAACGGCGACCTCGACAAGATGATGACCACGCTCGAGGGCATCGGACCCGACGAGTGGAGCAGCTTCATGGTGACCCACCCGTACATGGGTCCCGCACCGGCGTTCTTCTACGCGGCCGGCCAGCTGATGGACTATGCCGTCCACTCGTGGGACGTCCGGGAGGGCGCCGGGATGGCGCACGCACTGTCCGGCGACGCGGCCGACCTGCTCGTCCCGTTCATGTTCGGCATCTGGCAGGCGACGATCCGGGCGGACGCCGACCTGTCGCCGTTCGAGATCGGCGTGCGCGTCACGAGCGGCCACAACGCGGGCGACATGCGGGTCGGCATCTCGCCGGAGGGCATGACGTACGCGCCGGGCGCCATCGACGACCTGCCCGCGGTGCTCGAGTTCGACGCCGCGAGCCTCGTGCTGACCACGTTCGGCCGCTGCAACACCGGCACCGTCCGCGGCGACACGGTGCTGGCCAACCGGTTCCTCAACCTCTTCTACCGGATCTAGATCTCGGTCGGTTTTGGCCGCCCGGCGTCATATAGCCGCCTGGGCGGCCAAAACCGCAACTACGGCGCGGCGTCGTACTCGCCGGGCGGGTGACCCTCGGGCAGCAGGTGTTTGGCGACGCGCTGAGTGGGCGTCCGGGGCAGCGCGTCGAGGCGCTGCCAGTAGCGGGGCACCTTGAACGGGGAAAGGCGCTCGGCCGCCCACGCCCGGAGCTCGTCGAAGTCGACCGGCTCGGCGGAGCCGATCGGATCAGCCGTGACGACGAACGCCTTGATCTCCTCCTCGGAGAGCTCGGACGGCACCCCCACCACGGCACATTCGAGCACGGACGGGTGCGCGTCGATGGCCTCCTCGACCTCGAGCGGCGACAGGTTCTCGCCGCGGCGGCGCAGCACCTCCTTCTTGCGCGCGATGAACGTGTACACCCCGGCGGCGTCGCGGGTCACGAGGTCGCCGGTGTGCAGCCAGCCGTCGGTGATCGCCTCGGCGGTCTCGTCCGGCATCCCCCAGTAGCCGGGCGTCACCGCCGGATTGCGCAGCAGCAGCTCCCCCGGCTCGTCCGCGGCGGCGGCCCGTCCGTCGTCGGTCACGACGCGGGCCTCGTTCACGACGCCCAGCGTCGGGTGCTGGCGCACGGTACCGAGCGTGCCGAACGGCCGCGTGCCGTGCGCCCAGATCAGCCCGTACGGGCTCTCGGACATCGCGTACCCGCAGACGATCCGCAGTCCGAAGCGGCGCTCGATCTCCAGGTGGCGCTCGCGCTCAGGTGACGGGCCGGTGTAGCACAGGCGCAGCGGCGTGTCGGCGTCGTCCGGACGCTCCGGCTGGCGCATCAGGATCTCGAGCATCGCGCCGATCGCGTTGAACTCGGTGGCACCGTGACGACGCGCGGCGTCGAGGAACCCGCTGGCCGAGAAGCGCGGCAGCAGGATCAACCCCGCACCGCACGCCAGCGAACCGAGCACCGAGTACGCCGGGGCATTCACGTGGAACAGCGGCAGCGACGTCATCAATCGATCCTCGGCCGTCAGCTCCATCCAGTACGGAAACCCCTCGCCGGCCATGGCGTACGCGCGATGCGTCTGCGCGACCAGCTTGGACCGTCCGGTCGTTCCCGACGTCGGGATCAGGCACGCGACATCGTCGGCGACGGCCGCGCCCATGTCGAGAAGATCGGTGCCGGGTGCCGTCCAGTCGCCGGCCAATTCGTCCACGTCGATGACCGCTACGTCGCTGACGAGATCACGTAGCGAAGCGTCCGTGATGACCGCGGCCGGCTTCGTCTGGTCGAGCAACCCCCCCAACTCGACGGCAGTGGACGCCGGGTTGCCAGGCACCGCGATCGCACCGAGCGACGTGATCGCCAGCCAGCAGAGCAGGTACGGCGGCGTGTTCCTGGCGGTGAGCGCGACCAGGTCGCCGTGGCCGACGCCGTGGCCACGCAGCCGGGCAGCGACCCGGGCGACGACAGCAGCGGCCCCGGCGAAGTTCAGCGCGCCGTCGTCGGTTCGCAGCCACACCCCCTCGGCGTCCCGCTCCGCCGCGTCGGCGAGTAGGCGCGGAATCGTGCGGTACACCGGCGGCTCAGGCGTTCGTACGGTAGATGTCCTCGATGATCCCGTCGACCAGCTTGGTGGGCACCGTGTGGTCGAGCGCGCCGGACTCGCGCAGCTCGACGACGGCGGGCACCGGCTCGTCGTCGGCGAAGAGGCGATCGTCGGCGAAGAGGCGATCGTCGGCGAAGTCGGCCGCCCGGCCGGTGGCGTCCAGGGTCCACCAGGACGCCTCGAGCGCCATCCCGCTCGGGTCGCTGAAGTAGATCGACCGGATGAAGCCGTGGTCGACGACGTCGGTGACCTCGCAGCCGTGGCTCTTGAGCCGGTCGCGCAGCCGCAGCAGGGCTTCCTCGTCGGGCAGGTTCAGCGACAGGTGGTCGAACTGCGAGGCCTTCGCGTACGGCACGCCCGCGGGCTTGGCGTAGCTCTCGAGCTCCTGGTCGGAGTACTCGAAGAACGCCACCGTGTTGCCCTGGCCGATCTCGAAGAAGTAATGCTTGAACGACGGCGTGCCGATCGTCGCGACCAGCCGCGCGTCCAGGACGCCGTGCCAGAAGCGGACCGTTGCGTCCATGTCCGGGGTGATGAGAGCGAGGTGATTGACGCCCCGCCAGTGAACGGTGTCCGGGGTCGCTGCCATGAACCGACCGTACGCCCGGACACCAATCCGGAAAAGAGTGCGCGCGCAACTAACCCGAGCGGTCGCGCTGAACCTCGCCGGCGGGCGCGATGACCTCGTGCGTCGCGCCGCCCGGATCGGGCGCGCCGGCGGCCGCCTCGGCCCGGGCGGCTTCCATGCCCGACACGCGACGCAGCGGCACCTCCTTGAGGAACAGGGCCAGTACGAACGCGATGATCAGCACCAGGCCACCGACGAGGAAGACCAGGTCCATCGCCTGCGAGAACCCGACCTGGAAGGGATGCGCCAGCACATGGTCGAGTCGCTGGACGAATGACGTGTCGTTGAGGCTGCCGCTGCCGCTCTCGATCGCCTTGATCTGGTCCGGATGCGCCCGCGCGGCCTCCTGGAACGCCGGAGTCTGCTGCGCGGATGCGTACTGCGAGGCGATCTTGTGCGGGGCTGCGGAGAACAGGATCGACAGGAAGACCGCAGTGCCCAGCGTGCCGCCGACCTGGCGGAAGAAGATCCCGGACGAGCTCGCCACCCCGATGTCGCGCGGCGGCACCGCGTTCTGCATGGCGAGCTGGATGGTCTGCATGTTCATGCCCAGGCCGACCCCGAACAGCGCCATGTAGATGTCGGTACGCCACAGCGGCGTGTCGGCGCCGATCGTCGTCAGCAGGAACATCGCGACGACGAGGCATGCGCTGCCGGCGATCGGGAACTTCTTGTACTTGCCGGTGCGCGAGGTGATCTGGCCGGAGACCATCGACGCCGACATGATGCCGAGGACGAGCGGCAAGATCAGCAGGCCGGCCTTCGTCGGCGAGGCACCCTTCACGATCTGCAGGTACAGCGGGATGGACGCGATGCCGCCGAACATGCCGATGCCGATGATGAACGACTGCGACGCTCCGATCGAGAACGGCCCGGACCGGAACAGCTGCAACGGGATCAGCGCCTCGTCGCCCATCCGCCCCTCGACCACGACGAATCCCACGAGCCCGGCCAGACCGACGAGGTAGCACAGCCACGCGCCGCCCGAGGCCCAGCCCCAGGTACGGCCCTGCTCGGCGATGATCAGCAGCGGCACGAGGCCGACGACCAGCGCGGTGGCGCCTTGCCAGTCGATGCTGTGGTCGCGCCGCTGATGCGGGACACGCAGGACCCGGTTCACGACGACGAGCGCCACCAGCCCGATCGGCACGTTCACGTAGAAGATCCAGCGCCAGCCGCTGACGCCGAGGATCGAGTCCTGCCCGGACAGGAACCCGCCGACGACCGGGCCGAGCACGCTGGACGTCGCGAACACGGCCATGAAGTAGCCCATGTACCGGGGCCGGTCCTGCGGCGAGACGATGTCGGCGAGAATCGCGAGCGCGAGGGAGAACAGCCCGCCCGCGCCGAGCCCCTGGAACGCGCGGAACGCGGCGAGCATGTACATCGACGACGACAGCCCGCACAGCGCCGAGCCGAGGATGAACACCGCGATCGCAATGAGGAACAGCGGCTTGCGACCGTAGATGTCTGAGAGCTTGCCGTAGAGCGGTGTCGTGATCGTCGAGGTGACCAGGAACGCCGTGGTCACCCACGCCTGGACGCTCAGCCCGTTCAGGTCGTCGCCGATGCGCCGGATCGCCGTCGCGACGATGGTCTGGTCGAGCGCGGCGAGAAACATCCCGAGCAGCAACCCGGTAAGGATGGTCAGAACCTGACGGTGGGTCAGCGCACCCTCGCGGGTGGACTGATCCGCGGTCGTGGCGGACATCAACTCTCCTCTGCGTTCGTCTGGTCCTTACCCGGGTGGAACTGCAGTCCGTAGCGCTCGAAGTCGTCTGTGAAGCGACCCAGTAGCGCGGTGAATTGGCGGACGTCGCGCTCGTCCCAAGCGGCGAGCATCCGCGCGAAATGCTTGGTGCGCATCCCAATTTGCTCGCGGTGGGCGGCGTCGCCCTTCGGCGTGGTGACGAGCAGGCTGGCCCGGCCGTCGACCGGGTCAGCGCGCCGTTCGAGCAGGCCCTCGCGCACGAGCGCCGCGACCTGGCGACTGATCGTGGACGGATCGGACTGCACGTTCTCGGCGAGCGCACTGGCCCGGAGCGGGCCGTCATTCGCGACGCAGGAAATGATCACGCTCGCCGCCCACCTGACGTTGTCCTTGGCGGCGGCCAGAGCGCGCTGCCGCGCCCGCATCAACCGGATGAACTCGGCACTGAAGGCGACGATGTCGTCGGTGACCTGATCGGTGGGTGGTGCTTGGACAGCCTGCTCCGCCGGCACGACCACGCTCCTGGGATGCTCTCAATTAGTTGCTTGGTACAAGCATCCTCGGTTCGGGCGACGAGCGCAAACCCGGCTGGACATAGATCAGCGCCGTGCCAACGGGCCCGCTAGGCGGGCCCCCGACACGGCGCTGATGTCTTGGATTCGGCTGTCTCAGGCGTCCACGGTGGTGTTCGTGTTGCCTTCGAGCAGCGAGCGAACCTCGGACTCGCGGTACCGGCGGTGTCCGCCGAGCGTGCGAATCGAGGTCAGCTTGCCGGCCTTTGCCCACCGTGTAACCGTCTTCGGGTCGACGCGGAAGAGCGTCGCAACCTCGGACGGGGTGAGCAGTGGCTCCGACTCCGGACGGTGACGAGGAGTCGTCATCGTATGGCCCCCCTTCTGGGCACTATGTAACGCCGGTCCTGTTCGGCGTCACGTGACCAGTATGCACACGCCAGGGAAAAGTTCCTACGGAAACTTTCTTTCATGTCCACTCTGTGCCAACGGGTCCAGTACGGGTTCACGCTGCCGATAAGGCCCTGTTCAGGGCTTCGCCCCGCGGCTGCCACAATGTGCTGCCTGCTGACCACCTGTGCCGTTCTTGATCATCTCCGTTGGAAGTGCGCTGGGACGCTCCTCCAGCCGAGTTGATCAAGCTCGTGCGGGCCATGACTCACGACACGGTGTCGTGCTACAAGCAAGGTGCGCGGGCCGTTCAACGCGAGGTACGCTCGCTGTACGAGATGACAACTTTCCCGGGGCATGCCGCAGCCGCTGCCCGGACGACCGTGTGAGCGAGGGGGTCGAGCCATGGGGCGCGGCCGTGCGAAGGCCAAGCAGCAGCGAGTGGCGCGGGAGCTCAAGTACAGCTCTCAAGACACCGACCTCGACGCGTTGCAGCGCGAGTTGTCGACGAGTCCAGCCGACTCTCGCGATGACGGCGAATACGAGGACGACGAGGACGACTGGGCGCGCGCCAGCCGCTGAGCGTTATGCCCGGTAGGTCCCTGCGTACTGCCCGGTCAAACTGACCGATCCGCTTCCGGCACGCACCTCGCCGAGCCGCCACGCCGGCACGCCTCGCTCGCGCATCAGCCGCACTGCGGCCGCCTCGTCGGATGCCGCGACCACGGCCACCATCCCCACGCCCAGGTTGAACGCGTGCTCCATCTCGGCGCCGCTGACCGGACCGGCGGCCGCGATCAGCCCGAAGATCGGCGCAGGCGCCCAGGTCGATCGGTCGACCAGGGCATCGACACCCGCCGGCAGCACCCGCGCAAGGTTGGCGGCCAGCCCGCCCCCGGTGATGTGGGCGAAGGCGTGCACCTCGCAGGCGGCGGTCAGCGCCAGGCAGTCCAGCGCGTAGATCCGAGTCGGTTCGAGCAGCTCGTCGACGAGGGTTCGCCCGCCGAGGACGTCCGGGGTGCTGTCCAGCGGGGTATCGGCCAGCACCCGCCGCACCAGCGAGTAGCCGTTGGAGTGCAGCCCGGACGAGCCGAGTGCGACGAGCACGTCGCCCGGCCGGACGCGCTCCGGGCCGAGCACCGAATCGGCGTTGACGACGCCCACCGCTGCCCCGGAGATGTCGTACTCGTCCGGCCGCATGACGCCAGGATGCTCGGCCGTCTCGCCGCCGATGAGGGCGCAGCCGGCCAGGACGCAGCCCTCGGCGATACCGCTGACGATCGCGGCGATCCGCTCGGGCACCACGCGTCCCGTCGCGATGTAGTCGGTGAGGAACAGCGGCTCGGCGCCGACCACGACCAGGTCGTCGACGACCATCGCGACCAGGTCGATGCCCACCGTGTCGTGCCGGTCGACGGCCTGCGCGATCGCGAGCTTCGTGCCGACGCCGTCCGTCGAGCTGGCCAGCACCGGCTGCGGGTACTTCGTGAGGTCAAGTTGGAACAGCCCGGCGAACCCGCCGAGACCGCCCAAGACCTCGGGCCGGCCCGCGCGCTTCACCGACGCCTTCATCAGCTCGACCGCGCGCTCCCCAGCCGCGATGTCGACCCCGGCGGCACGGTAGGAGGCCTCGGACGTCACGCCCGTACGGTACCGAGAATCAGGCGGGGACGGCCTCGGCGGCACGCGTCGCGTCCCCGTCAGGCTGTGACGTCCGGACCAGTCGCACGTTGCGGACGTCGGGCACGAACGCCGGCATCCCCATCGCGATCACGACCAGAACCGCGGCGCCGGCCAGCGGCCAGGTCGGGCCGATAGCGCTGGCGATGATCGGCCCGAGCGCGTAGCCCAACGGCATCGCGCCGAGCGAGGCGAGCCAGTCGTAGGCGGTCACGCGGGCCAGCACGTGCTCTGGAATCTGCTGCTGCACGACCGTCTCCCATACCGGGTTCATGAACCCGAGACAGCCGATCGCGATCCCGTAGGCGCCGACCACCGCCCACGCGGGCGCGGCGAACGCGAACAGCAAAAGCGGCGCCGCATATGTCAGCAGCGCCAGGTTGCCCACCATGACGGCCCGGCTGACCCGGGTTCGTCCGGCGACGATCGACCCGATCAGGTAGCCGATCGCCGAGGCTTGCAGCGCCGCGAGCCAGACGCCCCGGCCGCCGAGTTGCGTGACGGCGATGACCGGCCCGAGCGTCATCAGCACACCGGCGGCGAAGTTCCAGGTGCCGTGCCCGATGAGGGTGGTCCAGTACCAGGTGCGCGCGCGGACCTCTTCCCAACCGGCGACAAGGTCGCGGCGCATGGACTGCCGCGGGACCTCGACGTGCCGGACGTGTACGAGCATCAGCGTGACGGCGCTGAACGCGAACGTCGCCGCGTCCAGGACGAACGCCCAGCCGGCGCCTGCGGTGAAGATGAGCACTCCGGCGAGCGCGGGACCGGTCAGCCGGGTGGCGCTGGCGGCGATTCCCATCAGTGCGTTCGCTTGCTGGCGTGCGTCGCCCTCGACCGTCCCGGCGACGAGCGGTGTGGTGGCGGGCAGGCCGAACGCGGAGGCCGCGCCGCCGATTGCCGCCGCGGCGGCGATATGGGCCAGCCGGATGTGTCCGGCGAACAGTTCGAGGCCGATGAAGAGCTGGACGGCACCGCGCACGACATCGGCGACCAGCGCGACCCGTCGCGGTTGCAGCCGGTCGACGATCACGCCGCCGAGCGGCAGCAGGGCCAGCCGCGGCAGCATCGTGCTGGCGAGCACGACCGCGAGCGCACCCGCCGAGCCGGTCGCCTGCACGATCGCCAGGGTCAGCGCGGCTGGGGTCACGGAGTCGCCAAGCTCGTCGACCACCCGGCCGACGAACAGCAGCCGGAAGTTGCGGAGCCTGAGCGGGTGCGTCATGGATCAGAGATTACTTCGGTACCGAAAGGTACGTCAACGAAAAGTCTCGTGACGAAGGATCTGGCACACTGGCTTGATGCAGCAGGATTCGGTCGACCGCCACATCGAGCACTGGATCACCGAGATCCCCGACCTCGACCCGTTCGTCGAGGGAATCACGACCCGGATGCACCTGTTGCTCAAGCACCTCAAGCAGCAGCGGCACGCCACGATCGCGGCGCGCAAGCTCGAGGACCACGAGTTCGACACGTTGCACATGCTCGGCGGATGCGGTCCTGACCACCTGGCCACGCCGACCGAGATCGCTGCCTGGCTGCACATGTCGCCGGCCGCGATCACCGGACGGCTCGACGCGCTGGAGCGGCACGGCTTCGTCCGGCGGCGGCCGTCGCCGGACGATCGGCGCAAGGTGATCGTCGAGCTCACGCCTGCCGGGCGTCGCATCTGGCGCGCGGCCGGCAGCGAGCAAGGGGCAGAGGAGGCGCGGATCGTCGGCGCGCTCGACCATAGCGAACAGCAGCAGTTGTCGGCGCTGCTGCGCAAGATGTTGCTGGTCGTAGACCGACCTGAGTTGCTGGCGACGCCGAAGGACGTTGTGCGCCGCGGATCGAAGGGCCGCGCTAAGGACGGCTGAGCGCGCCTTCGGCCTCTTGCGCCGGGTCGAGCACCACGCCGTTCACCGACCGCTCGATGCCTTCGAGCACGTGCTTGCCGACGAGGTCGGGTATCGGGATCGGGTACTGGCCGTCGAAGCAGGCCCGGCACAGTCGCGTCCGGGGCTGGTCGGTGGCGGCGATCAGGCCGTCCAGCGAGACGTAGCCGAGCGAGTCGGCGCCCAGCGAGGCGCGAACGCCGTCGACGTCGAGGCCGTTCGCGATCAGCTCGGCGCGCGAGGCGAAGTCGATGCCGTAGAAGCACGGCCACTTCACCGGCGGCGACGTGATCCGGACGTGCACCTCGAGCGCCCCGGCCTCGCGCAGCATCCGGACGAGCGCGCGCTGGGTGTTGCCGCGCACGATCGAGTCGTCGACCACGATCAGTCGCTTGCCCCGGATGACGTCCCGCAGCGGGTTGAGCTTGAGCCGGATGCCGAGCTGGCGGATCGTCTGCGACGGCTGGATGAACGTGCGCCCGACATAGGCGTTCTTGACCAGGCCGACGCCGTACGGGATGCCGGACTCCTCGGCGTAGCCGATCGCACCGGGCGTGCCGGACTCGGGCGTCGGGATGACCAGGTCGGCCTCGACGGGATGCTCGCGGGCGAGCCGGCGCCCGACGGCCACGCGGGTGGAGTGCACGCTGCGTCCGGAGATCGTCGTGTCCGGACGCGCCAGGTAGACGAACTCGAACAGGCAGCCCTTCGGCTCAGCCACGGCGAAGTGCGCCGAGCGCAGGCCGTCCTCGTCGATCGCGATGACCTCGCCCGGCTCGATCTCGCGGACGAACGACGCGCCGACGATGTCGAGAGCCGCCGTCTCGGACGTGACGACCCAGCCGCGGTCGAGCCGGCCGAGCACCAGTGGGCGGACGCCCTGGGCGTCGCGGGCGGCGTAGAGCGTGTGCTCGTCCATGAAGACCAGCGAGAACGCGCCGCGCAACGTGGGCAGCACCTCGAGGGCGGCCTGCTCGACGGACACGTCCGGCCGCGCCGCCAGCAGCGCGGTGATCAGATCGGAGTCACTGGTCGATCCGTGCCCGCCGGTCAGCCCAGCGGCAGCGGCCGCGAGCTCAGCGGTGTTGACCAGGTTGCCGTTGTGCCCGAGTGCCAGGCCGGTGCCGGCGCTGGTGGTACGGAACGACGGCTGGGCGTTCTCCCAGGTCGTCGAGCCGGTCGTCGAGTAACGCGTGTGGCCGACCGCGATGTGGCCCTGCAGGGTGTTCAGCGTGGCCTCGTCGAACACCTGGGAGACCAGGCCGAGATCCTTATAAACGAGGACGGACGCGCCGTCGCTGACGGCGATGCCTGCGGCCTCCTGGCCGCGGTGCTGCAACGCGTACAGCGCGAAGTAGGCGAGCTTGGCCACCTCCTCGCCGGTTGCCCACACGCCGAATACGCCGCACGCATCCTGCGGTCGTTTGTCGTCGGGGAGGAGATCGTGGGTGAGCCTGCCATCGCCGCGCGCCACATTCTGAGCTTACCTGCCATCAGCGTTCTGTCCTGCCAGGACCACCCGCCGCCACGAGGTTGCCCCCTACGATCAGCGACGCATCGAGGAGAGCGAGGCCGATGAGCGACGACGTCTCAGCCGAGTCGCCGGTGGACGCCGTCGCACGGTGGCTGCTTCGCGTCGGTATCGATCATTCCGGCAAACTCGACACGACCCAGTTGTGGGACATCGGCGTTCGCGGTGCGGTCCTCGCCGATCTCTGGCTGAGCGGACGCATCAGCGACGCCGGCGAATCGCTGGAGATCGACACCGAGCCGACCGGGATCCGGTACCTGGACCTCGCGATCGGTGAGCTGGTCGACGGCGGAAGCAATGAGCCGCATTGGATCGCCCGGGGTCGGCTTCGCGCCGCGGACGTGGCCGCCGAACTCGTCGCTGCTGGCGAATGGACGCGACGCTGGTCGTTCACGTCAAGCCGGTGGCACCTGTACCGCAGTCGCGCCGTGCAGCAATACATTCCGCTGCGAAAGCGGCTGGCGCACACCTACGACGGCGACACGGCACCGGTGTCGGCGGCCGAAGCGGCAGTCGCCTTGCTGGGCCACGCGCTCAACGTCGTCCGGCCGAGGCGGATCGGCAAGTCGCGTATCCGACTCACGGTGTCGCCGCTCGACCCGCAGGCGTGCGGCGCGGCTGCATCTGTCGTTGAAGCGACGATGGACGCGATCACGTCGCTGTCAGCAGTCGTCGACGTCAACTCGAACCCGGCCTGGTGACCATGCAGCGCAAGCGATACGGGGTGGTCGCGCTAACCGCAGTGGCCGCCATGGCGCTGGCCGAGATCGGCGCGAAGATCGGCTGGCTCGGGAACTGGAGTGCGGTTGCCTACGTGGTCGTGTCTCTCGTTCTCGTCGCGACGTTCATCGCGGCCGTCTTCCTCGGCATTCGGCATGACGAGGACGTCGACCGAGCCGGCCCGGACGACGACTTCTGAGCAGTGTCAGGACATCAGCGGCAGGTACGGCGCGAGGTCGGCACGCAGGCCGCTCGCGCTGACCGGCGCGTCCGCCCACGCGACGCGTCCGGTGGCCAGCCGGATCCAGGTGAGCGGATCGGTCTCGACGACACTCGGCGGCGTCCCGCGGGTGTGGCGTGGGCCGGCGATCGCCTGCACGGCGATGAACGGCGGTATGCGCAACTCGACCGAGCGCCCCGGTGCCTGCGCCGCCATGATCTCGGCGAGCGTGCGCGTCGCGATCGCAAGCGCCGCACGTACGAGCCGAACCGGCGGCTCGGCCGGCAGCGAGCGAGACAGGTCGTCGGCATGCACGACCAGGTCGACCACCCGAGTCGCCAGCCAGTCGTCGGCGCGGATCGGCCCGCGCGGCCCGAGCAGCACCGTCGAGGCGGCGATCCCGGCAACCGCGTCGACCGGGTCGGTGGCGTCTCGCAGCGCGGCGCGCAGCTCGGCGGGCGAGCTCTCACCGGTCGCGTCGAGCGTGCGGCGCGCGATGTCGTCGGCGTCGCGCCGGTACCGCTTGACGTACTCCGCGATGAGCGTCGCCGATGCCTCGGCGCGAGTGTCGAGCCGATCCGTCGCGCCGTCGACCACCATGCGGATATGACCGACCAGCGTGCGGACGTCCCATCCGGGCAGGATCGACGGCAGCGCGAACTGCGCGTCGGGCAGGCCGTCGAGCCAGCCGGTGATGGCCGCGACCTGGTCGCGCATCGCGCCGGCCAGGGCCGCCAACGGCTCCATCCGAGGATTCACCTGTCAGGTCGAGTAGAAGCGGAACTTCCAGCTGCCGTCGGTGTCCTTGCGCATGTCCACCGCGCCGAACGACGTCGGCACGATCGCTACGGCGGGAATGTGCGCAGTGTCGCCGCTGACGGTGATCGCCGCCGGGTTCTCGACGGCGAATGACTGGTAGACCGGGCTGTCCGCCGTCGACCTCAACTTGATGTCATTGCAGCTCGCCAGCGACTTCTCCTTGAGCAGCTTCTGCAGATCGACCGGATCGATCAACGGGCAGAACTTCGCGGCGTCGTCCGTGGCGATGGCGTGCAGCACGTCCTCGGCGTTCTGCGCTATCTGCGCCTGCTCGGCCGTCACCACACCAGTGCCGGACGCGAAGTCGGTGCGCAGGCCGCTCGGCTCAGCGCTCGGGAAATCGTGCGTGCTCGCTCCGCCGGGGCCGTTCGAGGGAGCGAGCTGGTGCGAATCGTGCTTCTTCGTGCCACCGCTCGACACGACGAGACCGATCGT
>WNGI01013355.1_pt1 | contig 18268 bp, 25 predicted proteins | sample 5400621 | NCBI WGS metagenome assembly WNGI01 (sample SAMN13153374, study PRJNA577476) | soil metagenome | isolation source: 20 cm soil or saprolite under Garry oak tree replicate 1 | place: USA:California | collected 2016-06-15
CGCGGGCGAGGCTTCTTCCGCAAGACAGACCGGGAGCAAGGCAAATGGAACATTTTTGACCGAGTGTTCATTCGGGGTTACGCATGATCGCTTAGTACAGGTTATCACTGATGCCCAGCCGTTCGAACCTTACTGGGAGGAGCTGAGTGCAATTGATTTGTCGAATAAGAAGTTGGAGAGTGTTACTCGCCTGAAAGAGTTCCTTCCCCAACTTGATGTGCTAAACCTGTTCGTTATTTCCTTCTATCAGTTTCGGGACGATCATCTGATATGGAAAGGTAGAAATTCTAATCAGCTTTCGTGGCTGAGTGGTGTCCCTGATACAGTAAGAACGTTATCTGTTGCATCTAATTGGTGGGTGTGATGATTTAATAAAAAAAAGTGCCCATGCTAACCTGATCGGCTAATTTCGAATGCCTGATTTGTGTATTGTTCAGCCTTACAGAGCTTACCTCGTACAGTCATCTTACCAATCTTGAGCATCTTGATATTAGCCGGAACGAGGTGGAGTCGTTGCGGCGTATGTGATGATCTTTCCAAGTATGGCGTGGGGTCTGTGTTGACGGTTATGGATTCATAGAGCTAGCGTGCCTACGGCATCTGCATGAACTCAAAGCCGATGGGAACAGAATAACCAGCCTCGAGGGCCTTGAACGGATGGATGGCCTTGTGAAGCTTGGTCTGCAAGGCAACGTGATCTCGACCATCAATTGCGCGGAATTCAAATGGTTTGTTTGCCTTGCCGACCCCGCATTAGCTTACTCAGAGACTAAAATTCAGGACCCGATTGGAGATGCTGAATTTGAGCAAGAATCGCCTAACGACCATCGAAGGATTGGCGTCATTGCAATCTTTGATTGCGTTGAACGTAGGCGAGTGACAGGGATGACGATGTCAGACGTTGCCGGAGGCTGATGACGGGTTACAGACAACAATCGTGTGGATAAATTGGAGACGGGCGGAACCATGGCCAAGCTGAGAATTTTACGCATCAGTGGGAATCGACTTCAAGAGTTGAATGCGGCTTCTTTTCCCAATCTTCGCACGCTATACGCGGATAACAATTCGCTGGTGACGCTCGTAAAATTAGACCGGCTTAGCAAGCTAGAAAATCTAAGTCTGCGGAATCAGAGGGGACGAGGATTGTATGTTTACGGTATCTCGTGATGATCTGACTGGGGGGCTTGCTGAAATCAGGCACTGCAGGAACATTCAGACCCGCGATGTTCGCGATGTGAAGCGTCTGTATCTATCTGGTACGTATTTTTGAGGGGGATGGAAAACGCAATTAAGCCATGTTACGTAGGAAATGCCATCAAGAGCGGATTCTTTGCAGAACATTGCTACAATCTGGTTTACCTGGAGCTAGCCGCCTGTCGACTGACCGCGCTTCCCGAGGAGTTGGCGATGCTGGTACCGAACTTGAGGGTGCTGAATCTCAACTACAATTTTCTGGAGGACATACGGGCGCTGGAGGGACTGACGCGTTTGAGAAAGCTGAGCATCATCGGGTCTCGAGTGCAGGGGACCAGGGCGTTGATCCGCGTGGTTCAACGGATGCCGGAGGCGGAGATGCTTGATTTCAGGCAAGTGTGGAGATTGTGCGGTGATAGTTGCAGGCTGACTGGGGTCCAGAATGAATCCATGCACGCTTGGTTGGTATCTTCCGCTGTTGGTGAAAGATTTGGGCGGTGCACTATATCCGTGCGAGGGACGGGGGCGGTGGCAAGAACTGGATAGTAAATTCCGACGGGATCTACCGGACGGGACATACTGTGGACGATTGGCGTACCGTGGGCTTGTGATGGGAGCATGCCCGAAAGTTCGGATGCTGGATGGGGTGGAGATGAGTGAGAAGGAGCGACGGAAGGCAGAGAAGCTGCTGGCAGGGATTCTAGGGCGTCAGAGCGATGGGATCTGAGAGAGAGAGAGAGACGAGCCAGCTCGGCCGTGCCTGGCACGCGAGTTTATCAAGCAATATAACCGATTTGGGTCGGGGTGGTTGCATCGATCACCGTTGGCTGTGTGAACAAAATATTCATTATATGATGTTCCTGGATCCTATTCGCGACCGACTACTTAAGCTCCCCCGCCGGACGGGCCACCATGCCTCCCTCTGCCCATCTCCCAGACTACGCTTTCCACTTTGCCCTGTAAGTTCCCCTTCCCCTGCCATCCCCGCGCTCACCCCACACAGTCCCGACGACGCAAAACAAGATCACGACGACGACTTCCCCTATCTCTCCCCGTCCCCCCCTATAATGTATATTTTATTCTCCTCTAACTTCCCCCCTCACGCTTACCAAGTTTCATAGCGACTCTGACATCGAATACTCTTCCCGCCGCATGTCCAGCTCCGCAACTTCAACCGCGGACTCGGACAGCGTCCTTTCACGCGGCGAAAAACGGGCCCTTTCCCCCGTCGACTCACCCCAAGCAAAGAAACCGAGGCACGATCCTTCAGATCAAAATAATTGGGATCTCGATTCTTCCCAGCCAGGGAGCGTCGATGACGACAAGACAATCGACCATTCCAAGCTCCAGCTGCCTTCCATTCTCACCGGCTTCGAGGAGCCACATCCCAGGCGAGCGTCCCTACCAGATACAAATAGGCAGCGCCATTCCCCCTATCCTCAGCCGTCCGCCCTCCGGCACACGTATACGCCATCCGCACCTTCTACCCTCAATTCCTACACCTTCCCTCAAGTAGATCAAACAGGAGGCGACAGATTGGCCAAGCCAAAGGTCATGACCAATTTTGTACTTGGTGTGGATGGCGCTTACGCAGACACCTTAAATTCCGGCCTTTCTAATGGCACCACTCCATCCAGCTCCGCCTTTACCACCTCCAATTATAACTCCCCGCTGTCGTCTGATTATCAGCGACCCCCTGGCCTTGCTTATTACGAAAACGAGACCTGGAACGATTCCCCACCCCCTGGAATCGTGCGGCCGAGTTCAACCCCGGGTCAGCTTGGGAGCCCGGCTATAAAATACGAAGAGGGCCTGCGTCATCCGTCATTCGGTTCATTGTCACAGCCGCAACAGATGTTTGCCGGTTCCGGTCGTATTTCTGGTCAACAAGATCGCAGATCCGTCACAGGTATAAAGAACGAGTGGGCCTTTTCTAATTCCACGCCCGAATTTCCCTTGCCGCCTGCAAATAACCAGCAATATTCGCCGAATATGAATTCTGCGCCACCCTCTATCGCTGTCTCCAACTCCCCGCCGCGCGTCTCACCCTCGGTATCGACGTCTTCGCTCGTCGACCGACCACCGCGGAAGAGAGGCAAACTTCCCAAGGAAACGACGGATTATTTAAAGGCCTGGCTGCATCGCCATTCCGATCATCCGTATCCCAGCGAGGAAGAGAAAAAACAGTTGTGCAACGCAACTGGACTGAGCATGAGCCAAGTATCCAACTGGATGATCAATGTGAGCGTCTCTCTATTTTTTACTGCGTTGCGCCACAGTCCTTACGTATCTATAGGCTCGCAGGAGAATTCTTGCTCCCGCACACCGGCCGCCCTCGCACCCAACGACGACGGTGCCGTTTCCACCGAGTAACCGCTCGTTGTCCAACGTGGTGGACCCAATGGGGCGCCGCGCTTCAATGCCGGCGGATGCCCTTCAGTTATTTCACCCAATGACCTTGCCGACCATGTCGACGCCACCGCCTGCTGGGCATTATTCGTCCAGCTACATGAACGGCAGGGGCGGCCTTTCTTTACACCGTCAGCACCTGGGACCAGTTGATTATGACCACAACCGACAGATCGCGCCGCTGTACGGGACCGGCGCCCGATCGACAGGTCCTTCTTCCTCCCCTCATTATCTATCATCTGATTTAACGCCATTATCTGCTCCTCCATCCATGTCAAATAACCCCTTCACTACTCACGGATCTCATAATCCCGCGGCGCCCACTGGTGTATACTCTTCATTTGATCCCAGCCCACGCCTCAACCATACAGGGACTACACAGCCGACCTATTATGATGGTCAGCCTGGCTCCGGACCAGGCTCAGGCTATGCCGCACCGCACTAACCGCTTGTACTTTTGAACGCACGGACGTTGTCTTTGAATTATAATATTGTACCAAAAATACCCTACATCCACCCGCATCACATCGCAAAAGACAAGGGGACCACAAGCACATTCTCGGACTTTTCTCTTTTTGAGCTGTAACCCTACGCCAACCCTGCTCGCATCACGCCTTGTTCCCATTTCGGTACGGAGAGTTTTCCGCGCCGCTGCCGTTATTTGGTTTTGGTCACACTCGCTCTGCTAGTTATCGATCCGATTCGGACGTTGACCTGCGGTCATAACGCTCCATACCACACTCTTTCCCTCCTCTGCTCCATCTCATCGCTGTCCTCCGCTATCTCCGTTCTCCGCTCTCGCTTTTGCTTGGTTGTCCGTGCTTTGTGCCTGTGTCTATCGTCATTCATTCTTGTTATTGTGCAGTTATATACCTATATTACGTTACCAATAGACTAATGTGTATCGCACATTACGCGACTCCGTTACGAATGAAAAAAGACAAATATCACCGTTTTGGAACCGTCCCGCTCCGTGGGAAATGGAAACGAGTATACGCAGCACGTATCCAGAGGTAGATGAATATCAAACCAAGTCCAATGCTCACGCTTTGGATAATCAAATGGTGTACGACATCCCCCAGCATCGTGATTCCATCATTGGCCGCAACACAGCCCACCGAATCCTGTTTCGGCAGTTTTGCATCAGAAAACAGAAGACTGTGTGAGTATCATCAAATGGCGGCGAGACTTGTCGCAATTTCTGGGCCGATTACAAGTAATAGTGCTGACGTCCCTACTCCTCTCTTCTATTCAATCAAGGAATCAGAAGGATCACCAACGCATGTGTATACATTTATGATCGCCACTCGCTTTCAGTTTGCCCTCTGCTCCTGGTAAGTTTCGAACACGTCTGCCTGAGAGTCTGCCAGGGATCTGGCGCAATATTATAGCGTTGACACCAGACGTCGTTAGACCGGCCATAAGATGCTACAAGAGGCTTAATCAGTTGCAAGATATAGCATTTACCTGATGAATGTTCAATCGTTCCTTAGATGCGGGGGTACTGGTCCATCTGGTGCCGCGTACCGGCTATCTGGTGCATTCCCAGAATGAGATGTCGATTACTTTATGGGTCTATGAATAGAAACCCTCCCCCCAACCTTGAAAAAAGTCAGTCTCACAGATGCGACACGCGCAAGTCGAATAACACGGGCACACGCCGATAGCACACGGACCACATACAGATACACACGCACGCAACACGGACAAGCTTGCCTACGAATCAGTCGGTTTGACTCAGCGCGCGCCACGTACATACTTTACTAGTTGCGCATGACGCTATCAGTTTGCAGTTATCTTCATCAATTATCATCATACTTTGTTTTTTCCCCCCTCTCTTTCAACCTTTTCGTCAAAAAGTCAATTTGATGCGATCCGCCTGGGTATCCTATTTTTTTTCTTTCCTTGGGCTTGTTCTTATTGTTCATTGTGACCGCGTGCATGCGATTGCCTCCCGAGTGATCCGAGTATGAGGCTCAATTGCATGCGTTCCGTCTCCAAGCCGCCGCCACAAGCCGTATGGGGTATGGGCGTATGAACACGAACGGCGAGAGACTAGGAAGGACGATATGGAAGTACCGCGTGCAGGGTGGAACGGGAAAAAAAATAAACTCAGGGAATAGGGACTGGAAATCGGCGTTGGTGCCTCTCCGTTGTTGGCACGGCCTCCACCAGAATAAAAATATAAAAAAAGAGTTATCCGGCTTGAACAATGGTGAACTGCGGAATTGGGCTGTTTAAAGTGCAATGATACCAAACGCAGACAGAAACTGAAAGAAATAATCACCTTGTTGCTTGTACGTACAAAGTCATAGAGTATAACCCTCTTCAAGGACGCGGTTTTCCCTTTTTTTCTTGAAACACGTTTTGCGGTTGTCATTCCCACCCATCGAGGAGGCAGGATTCTGCAATATATCACAGAGTATCAACCGTAGGTTAATTAGAACCTACGAAACGGGCGGTGAATGACGTGAATAATAGATGAGAAGAAAGAAGTAAGATTCTAAAGGAACCGCAGGCGTGCAATTCCGGTTTACATCGTCACCGCTTGGATCTGACGCGAGCCAACGGATTCACCGACTCGTAAGCAGAGCGATCTTGCGCGGAAGATCGTGTGCCATTATCAGGGTGACTGATAGATACTCGTAAACAAGACGCAGATTCATTGGAAGGGTGAATGATTGTGAACCTGAAGAGGAGCAGATCCGGAAGAAGGATTGCTGTGGCTTACATTCGAACCTTTCGACCAAAGATAGCAGAATACTTTCCTTCTGACCTTCTTCGGAGCGAGATCGAACCAGTTGGATCGGCCTCACCGCCGGGCATGTAACTATAGACTGGGCAGATACCGAAGGAAAAGGTCATGCTTCCATGCAAACACGTCGCTTTTTGGTCCGTATCGCCCTGTTTAGTTATATTACCTTTTTCGTTACGACTTTTTACTATAAAGGAAGCTAGACAACGATGAGATAGGTAATAGCGGTGGGGGTAAAAAGAGAAGTGCTTAATCTATGAACGTACAAGTGATCAATGCCACGCAACTTACCCTGTCGCTGAGATGGAAATGGGTCTACTGCGCTTATTTCGCCCTAGTCTGACCGCAATCTGAGAAGATGGAATTTTAAGAAGCTCACCCACTCCTCGCCGCCGAGCGAAGAACCAGGCTGCGGTGGCATCCAATAATGGCACTTGCCCGCCTAATTGGGGACGATAAACCGAGATCGCGGTTCGAAGACTCGGTCATGTCGGCGACGTAGGCAAAGTCGAACCGGTAAACAGACAGCGAATGCCGATGCTTCTTCCCTCCTTGTGCATGTGCAACATCGCTGGGCGACGACCGGGGCGCTAATCAGGGAGTCGGTTTCACATAGCCAGGCGCATATTTACCCGGGTGAACCTTGTGAACCAATCGGATGCATTTTTGCTTCCCATCGGCGAAGTTTAAGGGTGCAGAGCCCATATCCTGTGCATCCTGTATACAGGCATGACTTGTAGAAGGAAGGAGTTAGTATGCGTTACGTGTTTGTCTGATTGGCTAATAATAACAGTGATCAGAATAACACGAGACTCCGGGAATCGTATGGATACTTTCGATGCGACCAGAGGCAGGATGAGGGTAGCGTGGGCAGTTGAAAACGTGATAATTGCTCTATGGCACATTCCGGAAACTGACGCCACATTACAAATTCCGAGCGTGACGGAGTGCAGTACGACACTCGAAAGTTTTTTTTCTTTCTTTTGAATCATGGCCGCGAGTAGCGGGTCAATCTCCATCCGGCGAACCAAGCGTTTTAGCTTTCTTGATTCTGTCAACATTTCATGATTACGCCATCACAATAGGAGACTGGATATAGTGCTTCCGCGGTTCATTCCGTCTGCATAACATCAACTATTCAATACCGCTGCGGCAATGCAGTGACTCATATCCTTCTAATGTAAATAAATCGCAGAAATTGGCATGTTTTGTATCGTCCCTGTGGGAACCCTTACGACCTACCGGTCCGATCATCGAGCAGATATCAAAAGCATTATGATTAGAGACAAGGCAAATCCAAAATGATAGATATTAGACTTATGTAAATTAGCGGGACCGAAATGCACATTTTGGCATCGGCTATTGCCTGTAACTGTAAGTAAGGTTCGCCGGAGACTGGCTGGCAGGGCTGCGGACTCGAATTTGGGATAGTCAGTCTACAGGTGCAGACCTTCAGGGAGGAATGTATAGATCAGCATAATTAATGATTGGTGGAGCATTTTCAGGAGGTTCATAACGACGTCGTTTTACTCGCAGTTTTCCCAAAATTTCGGTGCTGCATTTATTAGCATTGCTTCTGTTCCCTACACTTAGGTTGTTTGTTCCAAGTCCGCGATGCGTATCGATGAGTCGATTTATATGAATTTGTTTGGCATGGACCGCATCCAGCAACTTCTCACAACCGACATTGTTTCTTCTCTTTTGAATATCCATCCGAATGACATTGGGAAGGCCATTGATTTTGAACCCCCTCATTCTTGGCTATCTTGGTGGAATTGGGTGAAAGATAACACAGGAGAGGAGGGCAATCAATGTCACTGGCTTCGACTAAGCGAGTGTTTTAATTCTGGAAGTGCGTATCATGCACACGGAAGCGTCCCCCAAGAACTCTGCGAGCTTATACAAGGAATACAAAGTCTTCAATTGCCTCGCCGACCCATCGAAATGCATAATTACTCCCCTTCGGATATAATTATCGACGATAGAGGCATGTCGCCTAAAAAAGTGCACGAAGTATCTCGAATGGTGGCCTACATAGCGACGCTACTTGACGATCTTAAAATCGAGCGGAAAAGGATCAGGATTGTGGATGTCGGCGCCGGACAAGTGTGTGATATATAAAACCCATCGTCTGCCCTTGCTGATCCTGATTCTAGGGATACTTGACTCGTACCCTAAAGCTATATCTACAAACGACGCACGTTCTAGCGCTTGACTCAGATCACTGCCAAACTAGAGGTTCACAAGTATGGGAAGAACGGGTCGGCCGCGCTCTTCGCGCGTCGGGCAGTGCCAAGCTATCTACCCCGATCTCCCACAAAACTATCCATATTACTCCTGATACACTCCTACCCGCTGTCGACGACTGGGTGCGTGAAACATCAATCGGGGTGGATAACGAAAATCCGGATCCAGTACTTTTCCTTGCTCTGCACGCCTGTGGCTCGCTAACGCCTGATATACTACGCGCTTGCGAAAACTCTGCTCGTCGTAGGAATGCTACTTGGCGACTGGCCGGAGCTGTCGTCGTCGGGTGCTGCTATAATTTGATTAAACCAACAGGTAATCTTCCTTGTCACCGCACTGAGATAGGCTAATATTAACAGGCTCTGTATACAGATTTTCCACTCTCCAAGGCGCTCAAATCGCTATCTGAACCACCGTCGCATCTAGCGGCCCCCAGATTACCAGCGTCTGCTTTTAATCTTGCCACACAGATACCCTCTCAGTGGCTCATGTCTCCGAAAGCGACTTCATCGGTCTCCCTATCTATCCGTAGAGTTGTCTGGAGAGCTCTCTTAGGTCGAGAACTACTGAGGACAAATGCTTTTGGAGGAGAGACGAGAGAATCATTGGAATTAGAAAATGTTGATTCGGACCCAGCGGTAGCGTCATTGCAAACATCGACCCCACCTTCACGTCGGCGAGATACATTTGGCGCACCTCCTCTCGGGACGGGAGATAGTAGCGAGAGAGGCATCGGCATAGGGACAAGTCCTACGTTACGCCTTCTGGGACGTTTGCCGGATAGTGCCTACGCCGACTGGGGAACTTTTTTGGCTGCTGCGGGCCAAAAATTGAACGTAGATCTCTCCGCGGCGGCTACTGATAAACGGGACTTGCTGCTAGAGCGTCGACTGGAAATTTTGCATGTACTGCGCTGCCTGATAGGGCCGCTAGTAGAAAGTTTGATAATCCTAGACCGGGTTCAGTGGTTGAAGGAAGAATGGGCGGTCGATGATTTGGAGGCTTCAACGGACGACGATGGACCCCGAGATTCGCTGGCTGATGCTATTCCCGAGAAGCAAGGTGGTGGTGCACGAGTTGAGGCCATTAATTTGTTCGATCAAGCCACAGGAAGCGGAAGAAATGTGGCGATCATTCTTGTGCCGGCATCACAGTCCCATTTGTAAAATATTCTAACCTGCATTGTACTTTCATTGTAAGGTCTCCATGGTCGGTAGACCTGGCGAACATATGCAGGTGTGATTTTTGCCCTGACCTCACATCACGCTGTGTCCCTCTGCCGATGATGACCGATGAATGGAAGGATTCCTTATTGATTACATTCGAACCGGCTCGAACCCGCGGATAGGCTTGGCAATCCACATTACAAGACCTCAAAGGCCATCAGAGGCAGAGAGCGCCGTTTGTTGCATTCCCGCGCCTTCGTCCGGTGTGCTCCTTTTGACCACATGCAACAAATACTACAATCTATACCTTTCGAGGTTCAAATAAGCATTGAAGGATCTTGATCAGACAGCCTTTTTGCCTGAGCCTGGATCATTCGTGCCACCTGCGTCACTGAGTCAAGATTGGAGGAAATGAGTGGAATGCATCCTTAGCAGGTTCTGTCAAACTCTATGAAATCGGCCCGGTATGAAAGATCGACTATACGTACACGGGAAGAAGGTGGGGATACAGAAGGGCCGATCGTTGATCCTAGATTATCGTGCGTGGACCTTGTCATTCACGTTACAAAAGCGCGCAGACTTCCAATCAAACCATGTACCGCGGATCTACACCGGCAACCTTCTAGGCGGGTTCTCGTAACGTACCAGTTTGCTTGTTAATTCATATAATATGTAACAAGCTCAGTACAGTTTTTCCGCTATTAAAGCATGAAACACAAAAGTCAGCGCCTCATATGAACTCACCATTGCAATGTCTTTCTCATGAAATCACACAAAATTTCGCGGTTAGTTCGTTCCTGTTCTAGCCCTGTGCAATGCAGGCATTTGCTGACTCGTGGATATATTTAGACAACGACTAGCGCAACTCAGGTCATATGCGTGAGCTAAAACGGGCACCTTCCTCGTGATCAAATGGTCTTGATAACGAGCTGAAACAACGGTCATAAAGCGGGGCGTCGTTGATTCGCTCCGTCCAAAGGCACTATACCAAGGCGCCAGCAATGTGCTAGCATCTGCTCCGTGGAGTATTCTCGGATTATGCCGGACGACTTCAAGCGAGATCTCCGTAGATGGAAAGCGCATATCCTACATAACGACGGTCGGGCTTGGTCGGTAATCGATTTCGTCATCCCGACATGTTCCACGTGAACATATCTTTACCAATCTTGACTGTGATAGAATCCGCATCAAATAAACCCACTTTAGTGGATGCTAATGCGGAACTATATCGTTCGTCCAGCGTGGATATCAAATCCTTGGGGAAGTGGGATATCGTAGGAAAGCTGTTTGGGATATCAAACCCAGGCGTCGATCGTTGAGACACGGACCCGGGTGAACCAGTAGCTGAGATGGCATCTTCTACCCCGACAGATGGAATGGACGAACTCCTATCAAGCAAAGCCCAAGCAATAGACGCGTGGAATCGGGGGTTCTCATAATATCCTTGTTGACGTAGCTGCCGAATGATAGGTGCTAATGCGGTCGCCAATGACTTGAGCTGTAATAGCCAATTAGAGCACAATGGATTGCCTCATCTGCTATTTACCTCATGATGCCCGGCGCCAATCTCCACCGCCAGGAACGCCCGCGTCCGTTCATCATTTACGAGTTCAGAGAATGTCGTAAATGACATAGAAAATCTGCGATACAACTTAGTTCAATAATGGGACATATGGAGCCACGTACGGCTTTTGTTGTTTTGAGATACGCATAACCTCCCTTTTGAAATCTTCCCGCTGATAGGAACGTAAGTATATCGGCCGCGACAATGAAATATGCAATTCTGAGCCCTTGGAAGAAGTTCCCTCACTCTCAACTTTGCAAGCTTCTTGGAGAGATGGAACGCGCGTCTTGGCTTCCGTGACAACGTCTCGAAGTAATCGGTAAATGGCACTTTGCGATTTCAAGCGCAGAGATATATAAACGTGTGTTGCGTATTGTCCTTCGACGTGAGGATTTGTCCGCACTCGTCCCTGATGCCGTGTTGGATCGTCTATTGGTATTGGAACCATTAATGAAGATGAGAGAGTTGGAAGTTTCCTAGAAAAATTCACCAATGTCCCCAGAACAATTGAAAAGTCATACCTTTTCCTCTGCGGGCGGACTGCTTCCACTGCCTTTGCATCATCCTCATCTGAAGTGCCATAATCAAGCAAAGTTGCCAAAGCCCTTTTCATTGAGGAGAGAGTTGACCTTAGCCTGACCCTAACCCTACATAGATTATCATACCGTGATACCCATCGGAGATACGGTTATCGCTGCGCCCAAATGAACGTGCAGTTTATCAATAATCTTTCATCGTCTCAAGACGCTCAGCCGTCGCACTCGCACGAACGTGGCGGAATATCTCATTCTCATGGTTTAGGAGAGCACGGTCATACCCATGAGCAGCTCGACCATCCAGGTAACCACATTTTGATAACCCGATAACAATATGAGTCATAGTACCTGATGCGCCCCAGGTAAATTTGCAGAGCGAGATTTACCTGATTATTCGAAGCGGGATTTTCAGGAAAGAGGTTTCACGATTGGTATTGGCGGGTTTGTCGATTGCTAATGCTCGTCATACCGCTGCTCTCATGTCGCGATCTTATCTAGACCTGTTGGTTCAGGCAAGACCGCGCTGACTCTTGCGCTTTGCAAGCGGCTCAGGGAGCAATATAACATTGGTTAGCGTCTTTGCCTTCCGGTGTATTATGGATTAATTGGTACTCCTCAGCAACTGTGACGAACGATATCTTTACTCGTGAGGACCAGGAATTTCTGATAAAGAATCGTGCTCTTCCACCGTCCCGCATACTTGCTATTGAAACTGGAGGGTGTCCACATGCGGCCATCCGAGAGGATATAAGTGCGAACATGGGCGCTCTGGAGACATTACAGGCAAAATATGGTTGCCAACTACTTTTCGTTGAGAGTGGTGGCGATAACCTCGCAGCAAACTACTCAAGAGAGTTAGCTGATTACATCATCTATGTCATTGATGTTTCAGTACGGGTCAATGCTAGTTTGATTATCGACGTCGGCTAAATTGGCAAGCAGGGAGGAGACAAGATTCCACGCAAAGGGGGTCCTGGCATATCTCAATCAGACTTACTAGTCATTAATAAGGTCATCTTTTCTGGGGCTATTACAATACGATGAAGTGACTATTTATCATAGATTGATCTTGCACCTTACGTCGGTGCATCTTTGGAAGTTATGGACAGGGACTCTAAGTTGATGCGCGGTGATGGACCAACCCTTTTCACCAGCGTTAGGGAAGACAAAGGTGTTGATGATGTCGTGAATTTGATCTTGGCAGCCTGGAGGATGGCAGGTAGTCCCGGAACACCGGGTGCTGTTGGGTCTGAAAACTAATGTATCTCAATGGTTGTTACGAAATAAATTGATACGTACATATATTAGGGAAGGGCTTCTTAGGAGATACATAAACGAACGGTATGACTTTGCGATTATATCTGAATTTGGACATGCAATGCTACCATGTAGAATGTTATCATCATCTGGCGGGCGCGGAAAATGGCCACGGATTCTGCTAGGATTCCGCAGGTAGAACCAGGCGAAAAGCAATATAAAGATGCAGCGCAACATGTCCATGAAGTGGTCAGGGCGGGAGACGAAAAGATATTTTGCTGTTCTAAGGACAGCCCTCTTATACACCCCCAAGCTGCATAGGTTGGTTAGAATAGGAAGTATAGGAATAGCAATAACGTCGCTGGACACATTGGACTTCAACAGCATTTAACTTCAAACGGCATTTTACGGGTCCGTTGAGTCAATGCCGGACCATGCGTCCAGGGTGAACGGGTGTAAGATATAGCTCCGCAAAGCATGAGTGGAAAGTGGCTGAAAATGTAACAGCTATTGGAACAAGAACACACGTGGATTGTGACGGTCACAATTGAACTTGGTTCACAGTACTAATGGAATCCACCAACACTCCTTGCACGATCTTACGTATCAAACGCAAGCGTAATGAAGAACCTTTGGATGCGCTGGGTATGTACAGCCTTATACCCGAACCGTTTTTGCTGATCTTTTGTGTAGTCGTCGAGTCGCGCGTCCGAAGGAAGAAATCTCGCGGTGGCATGGACGTGTTTCAGTTCGCACAAACGGTGGAGGACGGTGCATGGAAGGACGATAATATGAAAAAAGTCCTTGAGGTATGCCCAGCGTTGAACATATGATGACTCAAGCCAAAGTTCTCAGTCTCAATCTTATATGTTATAGGATGAGATCTCTAGATTAGCTCGCGAAGCTTCCAACATCGGGGAAGCAAAGACAGGTAATGGCCTGACAACTGATAAGCCAAAGTCGCCGGTCGCTCGACAGAGGAGAGAAGACAATAACCGACGTTATACGATACTGGATCATCACGCCGATAACAGCTATACCCAAACGCGTCCCAAAAAGCCGTAAGTTTGAATGGTTTCGTAGTACGACGAGATCGCCGACCGTTTTATGAACAGTCCGACTGTCGTCTCTTCGAAAGACGTAGCAAAGTCGAACTTTAAGATGTATGATGCCATCCCGTCGCCCGTCAAAGCACGCCCTTCTGTTGATTCTGAGATCGAAAAATTTCTCCCGATGCTGAATGATTATCTATCTTGTGCGTCTAATCGTTATTACGTGCTTACCTTGTCTGAAACATCTACGAGTGCACGACATACCACTGAGCACACCAGGCCAACCAAAGAAGGAGGAAAAGGCCATCACACCATCGGCGGGTGCTTCGAAGACAATCACAGGTAATGGGGATGATTACGTCTGGGACATATTCTACCGTCGACCTGGCGCCACTGATGAATGGGTTGACAAGATCAATGTCGCGACATTGTACGTACTAGTGGATGGTTTCCCTTGTACATTTGAAATCTACTTTCTTTAGGACGGGGCTTCCATCGTATGAAAATGTGTACGATTCGGAGTCGGAGTCAGAACCGGAAGATGAAGAAGATGTAGATTCTAACGGTCCGTCGCCTCTTCTCTCGTGGTTTTTACATACGTTTGAACATCTGATTAGCCGAGGAACACTACAAGAATGATTATCCAGATGAGGAGGAAGACTTGAGCGGTACGTAGCTATGTCCATTGCGTTCTTCCTGGCTAATGTCGTTGAAGATGAGTTTCACGAGCGTTCCGAGTTTGAAGAATAATTCCTGCGAGATGAAGATGATCGTGCAGAAGAGCTGTTTTAGATAACGCACATCCCATGTAACGTATAACTTTTTGACCTCATAATAAGGATCTAATTTGCCAGCAACTTGTCACGCGAGTCATGTCTGTGCATGTCGGTAGATTTGCTACCTGATGTTCTGGATCCTTTTCTTTCTCTTCCTGAGGACTCCTGCATGTTGGGCGTGACGATCGCAACTGCGGACACCGAATGGTCAATCCATTCATGCTACAAGCGAACGTAGCATGTATTTATTCCGTTGTTGCACATGAAGGGTTAGTCTTCCGTGCTTTTTCACCTACTGCAGTTGCGAACATTGTAGCTCAGTCGGCGACTTAGCATGAGAGCTGATCACAAGCCAATTGCTTCAGTAATTTTTCTGTACAAGATGAAATTTCAACGCTGTTCCAATTTCTTCCAACTTATTCATGTAAATGATATATGTATGTACATCTTATCTAAACGCGAGACATTGCTTCGCATCGACAATGAAAGGAAAACGGATAATCGTTAAATAGAAGTGTTCTGTATTTTATTTGTATAGTATAGCAGTAAAACAAGGTGCATAAAGGCCAGAGCATTTATAGTCCTGAGCAATGTGGAATCTACGTGTGGCGCATATTTGCATGGCGAGTGGCGCCGGTCAGACTTAGTTACGGTGAGATCCTCCGACGGATTCCATGGTCTAGAGGGAGCGCATGTATTAGAGGATGGAAGGCACAGCAAGGGTGACTGACGAATGGAGATGCAGTAGGTCTATCGAGGATAGCCAGCTCTTCTGCACCGAACGGCAATCGGGTAATTACCAGAACGCGCAGAGGTATCAGAAGCATGATGATTATGGGAAAACCAATAGCGGCTGCGAGAAGCATCAGAAGAAAATAATATACGGATGTTCAAGAAAAGAATACCAATGGTTTGAGTTACAGCAAAGGTTGCACCAAAGGCAACAAGCTGTATGCTGACAAAAAGCAATATGTGAGACTTGCGCACTCTGCGAAGTGGATCGTCCCTTGGTGTAAATTGATTGTCCTGGATAAAGTAGAGGAGTTTCTTGGTGATTCCATTACCCTGCAAAGCGTCGATACCCATGTACCAACTAAGCCCCGGTCAATAGAAGAAAGGAGTTGAAGAATACAAGAAACATACAATAATCCAGCGAGTACGCCTTTGAGAGGGTATTGTTAATAAAAAGGGAATAGTGTGAATGATGCACCTGCCTCGGGGAATCAGGTTTAATACATGCAGAAATGGACCGGTCAGAAGGACCAGACATAGAGCGCCTTGAGCAAGATTGGACACGCGCTGCTCAACCACAGCTACAGGAACTTCGCGAAAATCCGCCGACGTAGAATCTGGTGAACCACCATCCGGGACGACGCCGTTATCCCGTTCAAAACGTTCCTCTTCTGAATCCTTCCCATCTCCCTTTTCTTCATCTTTGTGCTTCTTGTATGACCGTTCCATGACCACTAGAGATGTTGTATGTATCGGAGCTTGGGGTATCAATCCATTTGGCGCAGGAACGCCAATCAGTCCAGCGATGAAGGTGCAGATGCCAAGAAGGAAGAAATCGTAATGGAAGCCAGGTGGTTTCTTTAAGGGAAATTCAGACCCCTGGGCCATGAGGGACTATGTGTAACGGTCAATTAATCCATTGGCGAGCAACGAGAAGTGAGGAGAACACGTACCGATACATTATGGTCGAAGAAAAAGAGAATCCATAGCACGAAGCCGAAAGGCAAGGCAATACCGACCCACTTTCCATCCAACTGCCAGAATCTGACTAGCCACTTCCGACCATTTGCAGCTTGGAAAGCGCCCCCGACAGGTAGAGTGGAAGGATTTGCAACATGGAGGTAACCCCAATACGCCATGGCAGAAGCTGCTACCAAAGATATGGGCATTCCATAGTCTGCGAGAAACCGTCTAACATGTCGGTGAAAGTAGCTCGACTTCGCGGGAGACTGAAAGAGGAAACAAGTCACGAGCATCAATATAGCTAGAATGGTGGAAGCTAGGAGGCCGAGTTCGTTAGTCCGATCAACTTGACGAGTAATAACTTGGACCCCGTATTGCAAATAGACCCAAGACACATAAAAACCAAATGTGTCGCATGAAAACACGGTGACATATTTCAGAAAGTTGCACCCTAATGTGTCGTGCTTAGAATGCCATATTTTAAACAGCGAAAATCGCGACGCTTACAGTTCAATAATGCGCTTACCCAGTGGAAGATCGCGGCCCATAGGTAAACCCACCCGATAAAGTGTAAATAAACGGGTGGATTTGGGTCCTTGTTAAGTATATCATATACCGTTTTATTAAAAACGGTGATAGGTCCTGGATACCGTTTCAATTCTTTGTAGACTAATCTCATTTGACATCACGCACCAGTTACTCCGGCAATTGTCAGAGGCTGAGCACCGAAGACTGAGAAGACGAAGCCAGCCATGAAGGAGGCAATGAGCACTTCAGCAACGCCATATTGTTTCGTAGTTTCAATCAAATCCAAAGAGAATGCGATCCCAGGGAGCACACTATAAGTTGTATCATGTCAGTAAACACACAGAACGGAAAAACAGCAGCAACATAATTTGCGAAAAAGATCAGAGCAGTCGCAGGGACAACTCTATAGTTCCAAGCGTCAGTCCAGTCACTGACGTAGTAAGGAGCTCTTGCGCGAATGTCTCGTCTGATGCCAACGCCCAGGCCCTTAACCCAACCGAAACGTTTGGTCTGCGAAGGAGGGGGAGCGGTGGTCGAATACACCGTTGACGATATGGCGGACTCAACCATGGGCAGTGGCATCGTTGACTTTACATAACTTGGAGCCGATGCTTCACGAATCTCCGTCATTGCTTATTTTTATTTGCGACGGGTCGCGAGCATAATCCGCTCGTCTGAAAGTACAAGAACGAAGATGATGTGCAGCTTCAAGGTAATACCGGAAGGTACCAATCAAATGAATACCCACAGTCTTCGGCCCGCTCGGCAATCCGCAGCGATGCCGTGAGAGTCGGGCTGCCAGAGCACTTGGCAACTTGAAGCTCTTGGCAACGCCTTCATGCATCCGACGTCCCCGACGATGAGGAAGTCCTCAAAAAGCCTTTTCCTTAGAGCTCACTTTCATTTGATCATCTTTGGGGGCATATATGTGTTTCTGGTTGGCCTTTTTATGACTCCATCTTTGCAGAAACAGTTGCGTCTTCTTTCCAACTTTATCTCCCCTGCAACTCAGTAGTGACCCTAGTGCCATATACTTGAATGTTATAAAATTACCCCTGTTCGCCAATTTTGATCATCCGGAGAAATATG
>WNGI01006737.1_pt1 | contig 18266 bp, 22 predicted proteins | sample 5400621 | NCBI WGS metagenome assembly WNGI01 (sample SAMN13153374, study PRJNA577476) | soil metagenome | isolation source: 20 cm soil or saprolite under Garry oak tree replicate 1 | place: USA:California | collected 2016-06-15
GGCGCGCGTCCGCGCCGTTCTGCGGCGCAGCGCCGCCCTGAACGATCCGGCGCCGCACGACATGTACTCGTGCGGCCGGTTGACGATGGACTTCGACACATACGAGGTCACGATCGGCGGCCGGTTGACGCGTCTCTCGCTGCGCGCCTTCGAGCTCCTCCGCTTCTTCGTTCGCCACCCGCACCGCGCCTACGGCCGCATGCAGCTCCTCGACCTCGTCTGGGGTCGCAACACGCACGTCCAGCCGCGGACCATCGACGTCCACGTCGGTCGGCTCCGCAAGCTCGTCGAGCATGACGAGGCGGCCCCGCGCGTGATCGTCACCGTGCGCGGCGTCGGCTACCAGTTCGTCCCCGAAGCGCTGGAGTAGCGCTCAAGGGGTCGTCGCGCCGGACAGCGCCGTCGTGAGCGCGGCGATCGTGACCGCGCCGCCCGCGCGCGCCTGGTCCATCACCTCGACGGCAAAGCCGTAGTCCGCGTCGTCGGCGGCGTCGAAGAACAGGATGTGGTCCTCGCGGGCAGCGAACATGCGACGCAGGCGCTCCATCAGCTCGTCGAAGCCGACGTCGGCGCCGTTCACCTGGATCGCGCGGCCGCCGCCGACGTGCAGCACGAGCGGCGGCGTGGGATCCTGCTGCAGCTGATCGCGGGTCACCTCTTCTTTCTCCTGCTTCGGAACGTGGACCCAGAAGTTCTTGGTGAGCAGCGGCGTGATGACCATGAAGATGATCAGCAGCACGAGCACGACGTCGACGAGCGGCGTGACGTTCATCTGGGGCGTCACGGAGCCCTTCGCCTGGCCGACCGTCATCGCCACGGTTCAGCCCCCCGCGCCGTGGTCGGGCGGCGCTGGCGGCGTCGCGCTGCTCGTCCGGTGCCGCTCCCCCACCATCAGGGCGACGCCCGGAAAGCCCACCCGTTGTGACCGCGCGAAGATCTCCCGCACGTCGCCGTACGGCAGCTTCGCGTCGGCGCGCAGCACCAAGCGGCGTAGCGGCTCGCTCGCGTGCTCGCTGCTCAGGAGCTCGATCGTCGTGTCGAGGTCGTACTTCTGGTCGTTGATCCAGTACTCGCCGCGCTTCGCCACCGTGACCTTCAGCGGATCGACGGACGACTCGACTTCCGGGTCCGGGTTGAAGATGCCCGGGAGGTCCACCTGGACGTTCTGCTCCATGCGCGGCGTCACGACCATGAAGATGATGAGCAGCACGAGCACGACGTCGACGAGCGGCGTGACGTTCATGTCCGGCCGGACGCGGCCGGCGGTGAGGCTCCTAGGCGACGCGCTCACGACGAACGTCCGTCTGATCCTCTTCCGGCCAGCTCTCGTCAAGGACACCGTGAGCGCCGAGACCATCGCCAAGTCGCCCGACAAGGACGCCGCCTCGGTCGTGAAGCGCGTCCCGGCCGTGACCATCAAGGAAGGGAAATTCGTGTTCGTGCGCGGACTCGGGGAGCGCTACAGCAGCGCCCTCCTCGACGGGAGCCGGTTGCCGAGCACGGACCCGTCGAAGCGCGTCGTCCCGCTCGACCTCTTTCCGGCCGAATTCCTCGAGTCGCTCGGGAAGTTCAAGTTCGGCCCGGCGTACGCGTACCGGACCCGCGCGTTCGATCAACGCCGCTTCGACTACGGCGTGAACGGCGCGGCGCTCGATCTGGGGGCGCCGCCTGAAACGATCCTCGCCCCTTCGAACCTCGTTCCCGGCGTCGTCAACGTCTCCGAGACGACGCAGAACGGCGACCGCTGGTCCGTGAGCCACGAGATCATGGGGGCCTACGGCATGTTCGACCTGCCGCTCGTCCGCGATCGCCTGCGGCTGATCGCCGGGGTGCGCGAGGAGTATTCCAACATCGTCCTCGAGACGGGACGCTCGCGGCCGCAGCCGCGAAGATCGTCAAGAGGAACGTCGACCCGCTGCCCGGCGCCAATCTCGTCTACAGCCCGCGCGACGACATGAACTTCCGCCTGGCGTACAGCCGCTCCGTCTCGCGGCCCGAGTTCCGCGAGCTGTCTCCGACGCAGTTCCCGTCGCCGCGCGCGCTCCGGCCGTTCATCGGCAACCCGAACCTCGTCGAGGCGCACCTCGAGAACTACGATGCCCGCTGGGAGTGGTTCTTCAGTCCACTCGAGCTCGTCTCGCTGAGCTTCTTCCACAAGAAGCTCGACCAGCCGATCGAGGCGGTGGTCATCCAGGAGTCGTCGGCAAACGCGAACTCCTGGGATAACGCGGAAGACGGCACCCTCACGGGCCTCGAGTTCGAAGCGCGAAAGGACTTCGGCTTCATCCGGCCGGCGCTCAAGTGTCTCAGCGTCCAGACGAACGTCGCGTACATCGATTCCAACGTGAACATCCCCGTGAAGAAGCTGCAAGCGCCGCACGAGACCAAGCGGGCACTCGTCGGCCAGGCCCCGTACATCGTGAACGCGGCGCTGGATTTCACGCATCCGCGCTTCGGCAGCCATCGTCTCCTGTACAACACATCCGGCTCGACGATCACGTTCGCCGGCACGTTCGGGCTGCCCGACGTCGAGGAGCAGCGGCGCGACCAGCTCGACTTCGTGAGCCTGATCCCGGTGAAACCGTTCGGACTCCCGCTGACGGTCAAGCTGTCGGCGGAGAACCTGCTCGACGACCGCGTCCTCGTCACCCAGGGCGGGCTCGTCCAGGACCGTTTCGAGAAGGGTATCAAGGTCGGGATCGGCCTGACGTACACGTTCTGATGCCGCACAGGAGGAGAATGGTGCGACGGCTTCGGCGGTGGCTTCCCTTCGTTCTCGTCGCCGCGTGCGCGTCGACCCGGGCGCGGCCCGCAGGCGAGCGGGCGGACTGGGTCCTCGTTCGCACGCCCATGACGGAAAACCTGGGGATCCCGATCTACGCCTGGGAACGGGTTCGGATGTTCCCGAGCGCGGAGGACTGCTCGATCTACCGGATGGAGTTGCTCGAGAACGCGGTGTCCGCGGGATCGCGAACCAAGCTCGAGGAGGTCTATCGACTGCACTGCCTCCCCGCGAGGAAGATGGAGCCCCCCGCGGGGAGGTGACCGGCGGCGCGCGTCGTCAGCGCGCGGCGCGGAGCTTTACGTTCTCAGTGCTGCGGATGCAGCGACGACGGGCTGCTTCGTCGCTCGGTACGTCCGCGGCTGCTTCTCGCATCGCTCTCGGCCCGCACTTCTGCGACGAGATCCGTCACGTGCTCGGATGCTTCCGCGACTACGCCGCGCACGCTTTCGGTGACGAGAAGACCGCCCCTGACGAGCGCTTTCGCGACCGGGCGCAGAATCGAGCCTGCCGCAGGAATGATCGAAGGGGCCACGACCGCGGCGCCGATCCCTAGCAACGCACCGCCGGTCCATCCACCCAACGCATCTTCGAGGAGAGCCATTGTCGACCTCCGTTCGGGAAATGGCGTGACGGGTCGCTAATACACGCGGTCGCGGCGCTCGACAAGACTGGCGAGACGTGGCCTCGTCGGCGGCTAATAGCAGACTGGCAGGAAGAACACCCTCACTGCCTGGTGCAATGCCGCTTCGAACGCGACGCGGGCCAGACTTGCGGCCAGCATCCCACCCATCGGGAACGGCGCCGCCGGCGTCGGATCGCGGGCCGCGGGATCGGACAGGCCCGCAAGCGCGCGGATCGCCGCCAGAATTTCGGCCGGCCCCGTGACCTCGGGGTCGTGGACGACGACGACGCTGCCCGTGACCGCGCTCGCCGTGACACTTTCGACGCCCGGTAGCGCGCGAAGCCCGCTCTCCATCACGCAGGCGACCGCAGGCGCCCCCTTCAGGTCCGGGACCTTGACCCGTAAGCGTCCGTCCACCACGTGGACGTAGGCCGAACCCGCCACCTCGCCTCACCCCCGAAGGCCGATGGTACGGTCGCAATGTTTCGCGCAGGCGACGGGCATGTGAAGATTACGTTTCAGGCAGTCGAACGACCGGATGTCGCCACGGTGAAGGGACGCGGAAGTCTACGTGCACCGCGCTGGAATTCGTCCCTGCGTCACCTCGCCATCATGTTCTGCCGCTACTCTCTCCGCATGACGGAGGGAAAGATCATGCGATGGAGCATTGCGGGAAAAGTGCCGCCCCTGCCCCTGGTTTACGCCGAGATCCGACGCGGTGGCCCGGCTGGCCGCACCTGTCTCGTGCGATCCGGGCCGCTCACACCGTATCTGATCGAGACGATCGCCGAGGACGTGCGCGCTGCCGGTCATCCGAGTCACGTAGAGGTGAGGCTGGCGCCTGACGGCGACACCACGTTGCTCGCCAGCGTCCGCGAGGCAATCGCTCGGCTCGAGGAGCGCGCCGTGCAACGTCGTCGTGGACGAGGGGCGAGCTCACCCGGCTCGACGCGGCGACCGACCGCGGCATGAGAGCTTGCTCCTCACGGCCGTGCGGGATAGCGTTGGCCCGCCCGTGAATTTACGCACCGGCAGCCAGCCGGCGACGGCCCGGCCGTAGTGGCAGGCAAACCGTCCATCCTGATCGTCGAGGACGAGGCCGACATCCGCGAGCTCGTCCGCTACCACCTCGACCAGGAAGGGTACGCCGTCAACGAGGCGGACAGCGGGGAGAAGGCGCTCGAGCGCGCCGCGGCGACGCGTCCGGCGCTGATCATCCTCGACCTCATGCTGCCGGGGACCGACGGGCTGGAGGTCTGCCGCCGCCTGCGCACCGACGACACCCTCCGCGAGGTGCCGGTGATCATGCTCACCGCGAAGGGCACCGAGGTCGATCGGATCCTCGGCCTCGAGCTCGGCGCCGACGACTACATCACCAAGCCGTTCAGCCCGCGAGAGCTCGTCGCGCGGGTGCGTGCCGTTCTGCGCCGGGCCTCGGGCGCCTCGGCCGCGCCCTCGCAGGAGACGTTCTCGCGCGGCCGACTGCAGGTCAATTTCGACACCTACGAGGCCGCCGTCGACGGCAAGGCCGTGACGCTCTCGCTGCGGGAGTTCGAGCTCCTCAAGTTCTTCGTGCAGCATCCCCACCGGGTGTACGACCGCCTGCAGCTCCTCGACCTCGTGTGGGGACAGGACGTGCACGTCGAGCCACGCACCGTCGACGTGCACGTGCGCCGGCTGCGGAAGGTCATCGAGCGGGACGATTCGACGCCGGAGCTGCTACTGACGGTCCGTGGTGTCGGCTACAAGTTCAACCCGGACGCGCTGGAACCGTAGGCTCGCCCTCCAGTTCCTGGCGCCGACGCTGGTCGCGCTGCTCGGCGCGCTGCTGACCGCCGTTCCGTATTTTGCGTGGACCGTCGAGCGCCATCAGGTCGAGACGCTGGCGGAGCGCCTGTTCGCCGAGGCGCGGCTCGCCGGCGAGGCGTTGCCCTGGTCCAGCGGCGAGGCGCTCGATGCCGCGTGTGCCCGGCTGGGGGCGGACCTCGGGACCCGCATCACGGTAATCGCCCCCGACGGGCGGGTGCTGGGCGAATCCACCCGCCCGTCGTCCGAACTCGAAAACCACGCCAACCGACCCGAGATCCACGACGCGCTCGAGACCGGAACGGGCCAGTGGAAGCGCTGGAGCACGACGGTCCGCTCGCGGATGCTCTACACAGCCTGGCGGCAGACGCGCGGCGACGACGTGAGGATCGTCCGCGTCGCGCTGCCCCTCACCGCGGTCGCCGCCAACGTCGCGCACCTGCGCCGCCTGCTCGTGGCCGGCATGCTCGCGGCGGTCGGGTTCGGTCTCGCGGCCGCGCTCGTGCTGTCGCGACGGATGCTGCGGCGGGTACGCCGTCTGGTCGGCTTCGCGCAGCGGCTCGCCGCTGGGGAGCCGCCGCCGTATCTCGTCGCCGAGCGCGGCGACGACCTCGGCGTGCTCGAGGCACAGCTCGGGGTGATGGCGCGCAACGTGTCGGCCACGATCGCGGAGCTGCGGGTCGAGCACGAGCGACTCCAGTCGATCCTTCGCAGCATGGTGGAAGGGGTCGTCGTCACGGATCTCGGCGGAGGGATCGTGCTCATGAACGAGCGGGCGCGCGACCTCTTCGAGCTGCCGCGCTCGCTCGAGAGCGGCGGGCGGCGCCTCATCGAGCTCGTCCGGGATCCCCAGGTCGCCGAGCTGACGCGCGAGCTGGCGAGCGGCGCCCCCCTCGCCACGCGGGATCTGACCCTGGCCGCCGGACGGACGCTCCACGTGAATGCGGCACCGCTGCGTGGTACCGACGGCCGGCCCTTCGGCTTCGTCCTCGTCCTCCACGACGTGACGGAGCTCCGCCGTCTCGAGGTCGTGCGTCGCGACTTCGTGGCCAACGTGTCGCACGAGCTGCGAACGCCGCTCACGGCGATCAAGGGCTATGCCGAGACCCTGCTCGGTCCGCCGGGCGATGACCGCCCGACCGCGCGCCGGTTCCTCTCCGTGATCGACCGCCACGCCGAGCGCCTCGGGCGGCTGATCGACGACCTTCTCGCCCTGTCCGACCTGGAGCTCGGCCGGACCCCGCTGCGGGTGGCCGCCGTCGAGCTGGTCCCCGTGATCGACGACGTGCTGGCGATCTTCGCCGAGCGCATGAAGCTCGCCGAGATCACGGTGACCACCAGGGTGGAGTCCGCGACGCCGCCCGTCCTGGCCGACGCCGACCGCCTGCAGCAAGTGCTGATCAACCTGGTGGACAACGCGATGAAGTACACGCCGGCAGGCGGCCGGATCTCGATCTCCGTCGGCCCGGCGGGCGCGGATCACCCCAACATGGTGCAGGTCGCGGTCGAGGACACGGGGACCGGCATCCCGGCGGAGGACCTGCCCCGTCTCACCGAGCGCTTCTTCCGGGTCGAGAAGGCGAGGTCGCGGGCGCTCGGCGGCACGGGTCTCGGGCTCGCGATCGTGAAGCACATCGTCCAGGCCCACGACGGGGCGCTCGCGATCGACAGCATCCTCGGTCGGGGCACGACGGTCCGCGTCCTGCTGCCCCGCGCGGCCGCCGGCGTGGCGGCCGACGTGGCGGCGGGCAGCTCGCCGTTTGCCTTGAGCATTGCCACCGGCTCGGCTAAGAGCGGAACCTAGCGGAGGACCTGCTATGGAGGCGGAAGACAGCATAGGCTTTCGCGTCGTTCACGCCGTCCGAGGTCGAACCCGCCTCCGGGTCGATTCCCCGGAGCGCCTGGCGGACCTCGCGCAGGCGATCGAGGAGCTGTTTCACGAACGGCCCGGCGTGCGGGATATCCGCGTGAACGCCGACTGCCAGAGCGTCGTCTTCAGCTACGACGCCGACGTGCTCGATGCCGACGAGCTGCTGGCGTTGGCGAGCGGAGCCGACGACAACGGCTCCTGGCGCACGAGCTTGCAGCGCTTGCTCGGGTCATCGGTCGTGGAGGCCGGCACGAGCGTCGGCCACCTGGCCGAGCAGGCGCTCACCTCCACGCGAGACACCGCTCGGCAGCTCGCCCGGACCTTGCTGCGGTGGCCCGGCAACGGCTGGCTGCCGCACGTCTTCAGATCAGCGAAGTAATCAGCCGCTGAAGCGCGAACTCGGTCGTCGTGCGCAGCACGAGGGCCGCGATCCTTCCTCCGGGCACTCCGGTCGTCGGCTGCCGGACACGATCGCGCAGGTAACCCCACTCGTGGAGCGCGGCGATGATTTCGGGCGGCCCGGTCAGGGCGACGTCGTAGAGGACGAGCAGGTTGCCCGTGACCGGATTGGCCGTCGCCTGCTCGACGCCGGGAAGGCCGCGGGTCCGCTGTTCCGCGCATTGCGCCGCGTCCGGCGATCCCTTGACGCCGATTAGCTTTATTCTCAGCCGTCCGTCTAGCACGTGGAAGTAGGCCGCCATGAACCAAGACCCCCCTGCATGGAGTTCCCTTCCACCCCACCATCACAGCGGCCCTATTGTACCAGATGACACGCCTCTCAACGGTTTTTCTGGTCCTCCTCGTGTGCGGATGACTCGCAGCCGGCGGCGATCGACTACAGCGGGCGGCCCTGCGCGGCCGCCCTCCGGATCACACCCCGAGCGGTCGGCCGCGCCGCGCGCCGGAGGTGGTCGAGTTCCCGTCGACCTCGGCCCGCACTTCCGCGACCAGGTCGTTCACCTGCTCGCGGGTCTCGGCCGCGAGCTCCCGCAGCTTATCGACCGCCGCCAGGCAGCCCCAGACGAGCCCCTTCGCGATGGGGCGAACTGCCGCACCCGCGGCGGGAAGGATGACAGGGGCCGCCACGGCCGCGCCGAGGCCGATCAGGAGGCCCCCGCCCCATCCCTTGGTCGCCGTATCCAGCAGATTCATGCTCCTATCCTCCTTGTCGCTTCCTTCACGAAAAATTCACATTGGGTTCGTTGCACCGATCGAAAGGGGTCTTGTATAGGACCGGTCAGGCCGCAATGCAATAGCAAAGCGCCGTCGGGCGACGCCCTGGCTTTCTCGTTTACAAGGTGAAATCGGCTTCCCCGCGGTAAGAGGTGGGATCGAGCGAATAACCACCCGATGCGCCCGAGCGGGTGCAGCGAGGGACGTTTGAGGCTGGGCGATGCGGAGCCTGCTGCGGGGGCAAGTGACGCGCCGATCGAATCGACACGGCGCATGACGGACGCCGGTCCGATGGGCGCCGGCGAACCATCCGTCGTTCGCGCCCGCCTCGTCCACGCCATGCCCGGTCGAGCTCGGCTTCGTGTGGATCCTCCGGCCGTGCTCGAACGGCAGGGCGAAGCGCTCGAGGGATTCCTGCGGGCGCACCCGGGCGTCGACGACGTCCGGTGCAATGCCGCCTGCCAGAGCGTCATCATCGGCTTCGACGCCACCCGTCTGAATCCCGACGTTGTCGTCGGGCTGATCGACGGGCTTCCGCTGTCGCGCCTCGCGGCCAAGGACCCCACTGCGGACGAGGCCGAGGACGGCACGGCATGGCCGTACTTCTGCCTGTCGACGGCCGCGGTCGCCGCCGACGTACTGTTCGGGTCGTCGCTGGCCACCTGGCTGCTCGCGGGAGCCGCCATCCCGATCTTCCGGCGAGCCGTCGAGTCGGTCGCCCAGAAGGGCCGCCTCAACGTCGACACGCTGGACGCCGCCGCCACCGCCGTCCTGGCTCTCCAGGGGAGGATCCGTACGGCGGGCGTGATGGTGTGGCTCGTGTCCCTCGGCGACGTCGTCCGGGACCTCACCTTTCATCAGTCCCGGCGGGCGATCGAGGGCCTCTTCGCGACCAACATCCAGCACGCGTGGGTCGTCCGCGGACGGAAGAAGGTCCGGGTCCGGGTGGAGGAGATCCGCGAGGGCGACGAGGTCGTCGTCTATCCAGGCGAGCTGATCACGGTCGACGGCGTCGTCGTCAAGGGCAAGGCGACGGTAGACCAGAAGCTGCTCACCGGCGAGTCGATGCCGATCGCCAAGGGACCCGGCGACTGCGTCTATGCCGCCACGGTCGTCCGCGAAGGCAAGATCTACTTGAAAGCCGCGAAGGTCGGCGAGGAAACGATGGTGGCCAACATCGTTCGCCTCGTGCGCGCCGCGCCGGTGCGGGAGACCCGCATCCAGAACTACGCGGAGCATTTCGCCGATCGCCTGGTCCCCTGGAGCTTCCTCGCCGCGGGCGGACATCTCGCGATCAGCGGCAGCGCGAACGGCGCCGCCGCTTTGCTCATCATCGACTACGGCAGCGGGATCCGCGTCGCGGCACCCACCACGGTGCTGGCGGCGCTGACCCGCGCCGCACGGCAGGGGATCCTCGTCAAAGGCGGCCGCCACCTCGAGCGACTCGCGGAGACCGACACGATCGTCTTCGACAAGACGGGGACGCTGACGCTCGGCATGCCGGAGATCGTCGAGGTCATCTCCTACCGCGGCGCCGCCGGCGATGCGCACCTGCTCGCCCTGGCCGCCGCCGCCGAGGAACGGCTCGCGCACCCGATGGCGGAGGCCATCCTGCGCGCCGCACGCGCCAAGAAGCTCACCATCCCCGATCGGGATGCATCCGACTACACGATCGGGCTCGGCGTCGAGGCGTCGATCGACGGGAGAACGGTGCACGTCGGAAGCCACCGGTTCATGACCAGCCGCTCGATCAACCTGAACAAGGCACGCGGCGATGTCGCCCGCATCAACGACGCTGCGGCGTCGCCCGTGTTCGTCGCCGAGGACGGAGACCTCATCGGGATCCTGGTGTGCTCGGACCCGGTCCGGCCGGAGGCGCCGGCGGTCATCCGGGCGCTGCGCAACCGGGGCATCCGGGACATCATCATGCTGACCGGCGATCACCCGGCCGTCGCCAAGACCGCCGCGGATCGGCTCGGGATCACGCGCTACGTCGCCGATTCGTTTCCCGAGCAGAAGTCGGACTTCGTGCGGTCGCTCCAGCAGCGCGGCGCGACGGTCGCCGTCGTCGGCGACGGCATCAACGACTCGCCGGCGCTGGCGCTCGCCGACGTCGGGATCGCCGTGCGCGGCGGGACCGACGTCGCCCGCGAGACGGCTCACATCGCGATCCTCGAGGGGAACCTCTGGAAGATCCCGCAGGCGATCGACATCGCCCGGCAGGCGATCGGCCTCGTCGAGCAGAACTGGAAGCTGATCTTCTACCCGAACACCGCGGCGATCGCCCTGTCGCTCGTCGGGTGGATCGGCCCCGTCGGGGCCACGCTGCTCAGCAACGGCGCGGGGGTGGTGGCATCGCTCAACGCGCTCCGGCCGCTGCTGGCGGCAGAGCCGCGCCCAGATCGCGATTCAGATCAGCGCGGTGATGAGGGACTGGATAGCGAACTCCGTCGTCGCCCGAAGCATGATGGAACCCAGCCCCGAGCTGAGGCTGGTACTCGGGCGGGCGTCCCCGGACGGGGGCCGCACATGGCCGCCGGCACGTAGGACTTCCATGATCTCCTCGACGCCCACCTGTGCCGGGTCGTACAGAACGAGCACGCTCCCGGTTAGTGGGTTGGCCGAGACATCGTCTACGCCTTGCAGCTCTGCAAGCTGCGCCTCGACGAGGGCCGCCACACGGGGCGAGCCCTTCACATCGGCGACCTTAACGCGAAGTCGCCCGTCGAGCATGTGGAGGAATGCAGATCGTTCCATGGAATTTTTCAACCTCCTGCACGTTTCCTCCCCTCTTCTCCCAACGCTTCATCAGGGATCATTAAGCCACAGAAGTGCTTCAAGGTAAGGCTTCGTGTGTTACGGTTCGGAGTCATTCTCTTTAACTCCCGCGCCGTTGAAGGGTATTCTCGCGCACCGCACAGCGGATGATACTGAGGAGGGCACGAACGTGACCGACGTACGAGTCGCCCATGCAATTCCGGGACGTTTCCGGCTCCACATCGCGGCGCTCAGGGGTAATCCAACCCTCGGCCGGGAGATCGCGGAGCACATCTGGACTCAGCCGGGTGTCCGGTGGGTCGAGACCCACGCCAGCACGGGCAGCCTGGTCGTCGTCTACGAAGTGCGCGCTGCCGAACGCTGGCAGGACCAGATGGAGGACATCGCCGCGAGCCTGGCGCCGCTGCTACCCGAGGTCGACAAGCGGGCGGTCGCCGGCTGGTTCGACGCATCCCCCGGCTTGCTCGCCGACGGCTCGACGGAGCGCGTGAGCTCGTTCTTCCGGAACGTCAACGAGCGTGTGGGGAGCGCGACCGGCGGCGCCGACCTGGCACTGCTGCTGCCCCTCGGGCTCGTGTCGCTCGGCCTCGGGCGGCTCGTCTTCGGGGAGAAGCTGAACGTGCCGCAGTGGTACGATCTCCTCTGGTTCGGCCTCGGCACGTTCATGATGTTCAATGCCGCGGCGGCGGCAGCTAGAGATCCCGCGGCGGCCGGTCGAGATGCCGGATCGAGCGCCCCTTCACCATGAAGATGACCATCTCCGCGATGTTGGTGGCGTGATCGCCGACGCGCTCGAGATACTTCGAGACGAAGAGCAGCCGCATCGCACGGCTCACGGTCCGCGGGTCGTCGGCCATGAACGAGATCAGGTCGCAGAAGAGCTGCTCGTGGAGCTGATCGATCGTATCGTCCGCGCTGCAGACCGAGAGCGCCAGCTTCTCGTCCTCGCGCACGAAGGCATCCAGGCTCCGGTGCAGCATGCCGCGCGCGAGATCCGCCATGCGGGGCAGGTCGATCGTCGGCTTGATCGGCAGCTCGACGGCCAGCTCTTGCGCCCGCTCCGCGATGTGCTCGGCGAGGTCGCCGATGCGCTCGAGATCGGTGGTGACCTTCAGCGCCGTGGTGATGAGCCGGAGGTCGCGCGCGGCCGGCTGATGCAGCGCGAGCAGCTTGATCGCGAGATCGTCGATCTCGACGTCGAGCCGGTTCACCATGTGGTCGCGCGCGATGGTGGCCTGTGCGAGGTCGCGATCGCGCATCGTGAGGGCGCGCATGGCCTGCGCGATCTGATCCTCCACGAGCCCGCCCATCTCGAGCACGCTCGATCGCAGCTTCTCGAGCTGCAGCTCGTACGTCCGGTCGGTGTGCAGCCGCATCACCCGAACCGGCCCGTCACGTAGTCCTCGGTCTCTGGCCGGCTCGGATTGGTGAAGATCTGCTCGGTCGGCCCCACCTCGACGAGGCGGCCGAGGTAGAAGTAGGCCGTCGTGTCGGAGACGCGCGCAGCCTGCTGCATGTTGTGGGTCACGATGACGATCGTGTACTGCGTTTTGAGCTCGTGGATCAATTCCTCGATCTTGGCGGTGGCGATCGGATCGAGGGCGGACGCGGGCTCGTCCATGAGCAGCACGTCGGGCTCGACGGCGAGCGCGCGCGCGATGCAGAGGCGCTGCTGCTGGCCACCCGACAGGTCGAGCGCGGAGCGGTCCAACCGATCCTTCACCTCGTCCCACAGCGCGGCCTGCCGGAGGCTCCGCTCGACGATCTCGCGCAGCTCGACCCGATCGCGCAGCCCGTGCACGCGCGGCCCGAACGCGACGTTGTCGAAGATCGACTTCGGGAACGGATTGGACTTCTGGAACACCATGCCCACCCGGCGCCGGAGCTCCACCGGGTCGACCGCCGCATCGTAGATCGACACGCCGTCGAGGCTGACGCTTCCCTCGATGCGGATGTTCCGGATGTGGTCGTTCATCCGGTTGAGACACCGGAGGAACGTGGATTTGCCGCACCCCGACGGTCCGATGAGCGCCGTCACCTGGCGGTCGCCGACGTCGAGCGCGACGCGGTCGAGGGCGAGCGTGGAGCCGTAGCGGACGGTGAGGTCGCGGACGACGATCTTGGCGGACGACACTTCAGCGGTGGCGAGAGTGGAGGAAGCCATGTTCATGTCCAGTTCCGTTGGAGTCAGGTTTGCGCCGTGCTCCGGCCCCCGAGAGCCAGGCGGGCGACGACGTTGGCGCCGAGTACGATCGCGAGCAGCACGAGCGCGGCCGCCCAGGCCTGGCGGTGCCAGTCGTCGTACGGAGCGATGGCGTACGTGAAGATCATGACGGGGAGGGACGCGGTGGGTTGCAGCCAGCCGGGACTCCAGTAGCGGTTGCTGAGGGCGGTGAAGAGAAGCGGTGCGGTCTCGCCCGCGACGCGGGCGAGCGAGAGCAGGAGCCCGGTCAGGATGCCGCGCATGCCGGCCGGGATGACGACGCGCACCACCGTCACCCACTGCGGCGCGCCGAGCGCCAGGGACGCGTCGCGCAGCGTGTCGGGCACGAGGCGGAGGAATTCCTCCGTGGTGCGCAGCGCGACGGGAATCATCAGCAGCCCGAGAGCGATCCCTCCGGCGAGCGTCGAGAAGTGGCCGAACGGCACGACGAGAAGTCCGTAGACCGTGATGCCGATCACGATCGACGGGATGCCGTTCAGCACGTCGGCGGCATAGCGCACCGCGAACGCGACGCGGCCGCCGTCGTACTCCGCGAGATAGACGCCGCCGAGAAAGCCGACCGGCACCCCCACGACGGCGGCGACGAGCAGCAGCTTGGCGCTGCCGACGAGCGCGTTGGCCATCCCGCCCCCGGCCTCGCCGACCGGCGTCGGCAGGTGCGTGAAGAAGTCGAGCGACAGCGCCGACGCCCCCTGCCAGACGAGGTACCCGAGCAGGAAGAGCAGGATGCCGAGGACGGTCGCCGTGGCGGCCACAGTGGCCGCGAACATGGCGCGCTCGGTGCGGCGCCGGCGCGCGTAGCGCTGATCCAGCGATTCGCGTGGTGACGTCACGCGCGCGCCCGCTCCGTGCCGCGCGTCCCGAGGATCAAGAGCCGCGCGATGGCGTTGACGACGAGGGTGATCCCGAACAGCACGAGCGCGACCTCGACGAGGGCCGCGAGGTGCACGTCGGACGCCGCCTCCGCGAACTCGTTCGCGAGGACGGCGGCCATCGTGTGCGCCGGGGCGAACAACGAGGCCGCGATCTCGGGCCGATTGCCGATCACCATCGTGACCGCCATCGTCTCGCCGAGGGCGCGGGCCAGCGCGAGGAAGGTCGCGCCGAGGATGCCCGAGCGTGCGTACGGCAGCACCACCTGGCGCACCGTCTCCCAGCGGGTCGCGCCGAGCGCGAGCGCTCCGTCGCGCTGCGCCTGCGGGACCGCAAGGAGGACCTCGCGTCCGACCGCGATGATGTATGGCACGATCATCACCGCGAGCAGCACACCGGCCGTGAGGAGCCCGATGCCGTAGACAGGTCCCGAGAAGAGCGGGATGCCGCCGAGGAGACGCTCGACCGGCGCCCCGATGGAGCGCATGAGCGGCACGAGCACGAAGACGCCCATCAGCCCGTAGACGACGCTCGGCACCGCAACGAGGAGCTCGAGGAGGAACGTGAGCCCGTCGCCCAGGCGGCGCGGCATGAGCTCGGCGAGGCAGATCGCCGCGCCGAGGCCGAGCGGCGTCGCGATGGCGAGCGCGATGGCCGTCGTCGCCAAGGTCCCGTAGATGAAGGGCAGCGCCCCGAACTTCGAGAAGACGGGGTCCCAGACGCTGGTCCAGAGAAAGCTCCAGCCGAAGGCGTGCCGGGCCGCGGCAGACTGCACGAACAGCTCGACCGCGATCGCGCCAGTGATGGCGAGCACGGACAGCGCGAAGCCGAGCGCCGTCACCCGGAATGCGGTGTCGGCGAGACGCCAGCGCGGTGCCGGCCGCCGGGACCGTGTCCGCGGCACGACGGTTTCGCGGGTGATGGGCGGCGGCTGCGGCCGCGCCACGCCAGGGGTTGCGGGCGAGAGCCGCGGAAAGGCGATCGCGCGCCGGCCGGCATTCGCCATCGAGGAGGCGGGCATGCGGCTCACGTCGCGCCGACGGTGATCCGGTCGAGCGCCTGGCGCTCGAGCCCGATCACGGCCTCCGGCAGCGGCGCGTACTGCAGCGCCGGCGCCAGCTTCTGGCCGTCGACGAGCATCCAGGCGAGGAAGTCCTTCATCGCCCGGCCCTTCTCCGCGTCCTTGATGCGGGTCGGCACGAGGAGCCAGGTGAAGCTCGCGATCGGATACGCGTCGGCCGCGGCCGCGTCGGTGATCGACACCCGGAAATCCGCCGGCATGTTGCTCGCGGCGCTCGCCGCGGCGGCGGTGATGCTGTCGAGGCTCGCCTCGACGAAGCGGCCGCTGCGGTTCCGGACCGCACACACGGGCAGCTTGTTCTGGACGGCATACACGAGCTCGACGTAGCCGATCGTGTTGGGCGTCTGCTTGACCAGCCCGGTGACGCCTTCGTTGCCCTTGCCGCCGATGCCCACGGGCCAGTTGACGGCCGTCCCTTTGCCCGCCGTCGATGCCCACTCCGGGCTCACCTTGGTGAGATAGTCGGTGAACACGTACGTCGTGCCGCTGCCGTCGGAGCGATGCACGGGGACGATGGCCTGGGCCGGCAACTTCACCCCGGGGTTCGCCTGGACGATCGCGGCGTCGTCCCAGCGCGTGATCTTCCCGAGGAAGACGCCCGCGAGGATCTCCGGCGTGAAGCGCAGCGTCTCGACGCCCGCCAGGTTGAACGTCGGAACGACGGCGCCGAGCACGGTCGGCAGATGGAGGATCGGAACCTTCGTGGCGGCGAGCTGCTCCTCGGTCATCGGGCCGTCCGAGGCACCGAAGTCGACCGTGCCGTCCGTCACCTGCCGGATGCCGCCGCCGCTGCCGATCGACTGATAGTTGATCTGGACGTCGGGGTTGCGCTTGTGGAACTCGTCGAACCACTTCGAGTAGATCGGGTAGGGGAACGTTGCACCGGCGCCGTTCACGAGGACGGCGGCGCGGGCGGCCTGGAAGGCCACCCCGGCAACGGTGAGCACGACAATGAGTCTCAGGCTCCGCCTTCTCATACGTCTCCTCCAATGGTTATGCGGGTCACCCCCCAAGCTTACCAGCCGAAGCGTTACGGCTCCGTGACGAAGACGTGAAGAGACGCCCAGCAACGGCTTTTTGTGACGGGCTTGTTACGTGGTAAGGAAAACTTCGTGAAACCGTGTCGTTGGCCTGCTCATTTGCTGGACAGGTCCGCACGGCTCTTTCATCAGACCATGACCACGCACGAGCGGGGAGGTGTGGATGAAGCGAGGATTTGTGCCGGCCTTGGCGGTCGTTGCCCCGGGGGGCGCCGCTAGAAAGCAGACCGTCGGTCACCGGTGAGCAACCCATCGGCGATGTCCGCGTCCCCCTTCCCGGCGAGGCCCGTTGACACGGTGCGCCCAGCTCGGGCGAGAGGACGCCGTGACGAGGATGCTGCCTTTTTCTTTCCCGCACAGGCGGCCGACCCGGCGGCGGGAGGCCACCGTCGAGACGATATCCGCCGCGGCCGACCGGACGTCCCGGAGGCTCGCGAGCGTGGAGGGGGATGCATGACGACTCGCCTATGGCTTACCGGAGCGTGGTTGCTGTCGATGGCGGTGCCGGCGGTCCTGCTGCCGTGTTCGGCGCGCGCGGAGACGCCGGCCGAGCAACGCATCCGGCGGCTCGAAGAGACGCTCCGCCGCACCCAGGAAGAGCTCGAGGCGCTCAAGAACGAGGTGAAGCAGCAGAGGGCGATCGGCCAGGCTTCCCAGAAGCAGGTCGAGCAGGCGACCGAGGCGGCGGAAGCGGCCAAGACCGCGAGCGCCGAGACCGCCAAGAAGACCGTGAGCCTGCCCGACTGGATCAGCCGCACCTCGGTCTTCGGCGACGTCCGGTTCCGTCACGAGGGCTTCTACCACCAGCCCCACCTGGCTGGCGCGGACACCACCGCACGCAACCGCGAGCGTATCCGCGCGCGCCTCGGCGTCCGTTTCGCGTTCAGCGACGAGCTGTCGGCCACCATTCGCGGCGCCAGCGGCAACATCAACGACCCGATCTCCACCAACGAGAACCTGACCGGCAACTTCAACCGCAAGAACTTCAACCTCGACTGGGGCTACCTCACCTTCACCCCCGGAAAGAGCTTCGACATGCGGCCGGGCGTCGCGAGCTTCACGTTCGGGAAGTTCCCGAACCCGATCTTCCGCACCGATGAGATGTTCCTCGATGAGGACCTCTCGCCCGAGGGATTCGCGCAGACGTTCCAGCTGCTCGAGAAGCCCGTCGGCAGCCTCGATCAGGTGAAGCTCCACGTCCTCGAGTGGACGTTCAACGAGATCGCGAACAAGGAGGACGGCTGGATGTTCGGGGGCCAGGTGAACCCGACGCTCCACGTCGGCACGGTGGGCTTCGAGGCGGGAGTGGGCCAGTACTGGTGGCTCAATCCCGATCAGATCGCCCAGGCCGAGAGCCGGAACACCACGGCGTTCACGGCGTCGGGCGCGCCGGTCGCGAACGGCAGCTTCAACTCGACGATCGCGGCCGCGAACTCGAACCTACTGGTGACCCGGACCATCCAGCCGCCGACCATCAAGGGCCGCGCCAAGCCCGCCGCGTTCCAGGCGATCACGGGCTTCCAGAGCGGCTTCAATCAATCAAACGCCGTACTCGCCGCGACCGTGCCGAACGCCTTCGGGGCGCAGCCGCTGCGCGTGTGGCTCGACTACGTCTACAACTGGCTCGCGGCGACCGACGACGCGCACGGATGGCAGGCCGGGGTGCGGCTCGGCCAGACGAAGGTCAAGGGCGACTGGTCGCTGGTCGGCTACTACGAGCACCTCGGACAGGAGGCCACGCTCTCGGCGTTCTCGGCGAGCGATTTCGGCCCGACCGGCGGGACGAACCAGGAGGGTCCCGGCATCGGCGTCGACTACCAGCTGCTGAACCCGCTCACGATCAGCGCCCGGAGCACCTTCACCAACTTCATCAACCGGCCGGCGGGTATGACCAATCCGACGCTGTCGCGCGTGCAGCTCGACGCGGTCGTGAAATTCTGAGGAGGCCGGAGATGGCGGGACTGACGAAACCACTCGTCGCGGGTGGCCTGCTGCTCATGGCGAGCGCGCTAAC
>WNGI01002673.1_pt1 | contig 18257 bp, 16 predicted proteins | sample 5400621 | NCBI WGS metagenome assembly WNGI01 (sample SAMN13153374, study PRJNA577476) | soil metagenome | isolation source: 20 cm soil or saprolite under Garry oak tree replicate 1 | place: USA:California | collected 2016-06-15
TCGCAGCCGAATGCCTCGACGACAACATCGGGCAGCTCGAATCGCGCGAAAGGATCTCTCCAATGGCGAACGCGAACGCTCGCTTGGAGCTGATCATCGCGCATGCCGTCGACGTCCGAAGCGATCTTCGTCAGGCTCGCGAGCGCATCGATCCACAGCGTGACCGCGATGTCGTGCTCGCGCACGAGCTGCCGCGCGAGGCGCCAGCTCACGCCGGCGTCACCGAAGTTGTCGACAACCTTGCAAAAGATATCGAAGCGCTGTGCGGGCATCGGGTCGCGGGATCGGACCGGTGGTGATCAATCGCGCCATTATTGCTGACGCCGTTGTCAGCGGAGAATCCTTATTGTGCCGCGATCCGCCTTCCTTCGATCTGCGCCAGCGATTCCGCCAACCATTGGCGCACGGCGGACACATCCCGCAAGCGAAAAGCGGCGCTGGTTGGTCCGGGGCCGACCTTGACCGCTTGTCCGCCCAATGTCGTCACGGCGTCAAAGCCGAATTCGTCGGTGAGGTCGTCGCCGACGAAAACGGGCTTTCGTCCCTCGAATGGCGGCTCGCGCAAGTAATCGACGATCGCCGTACCCTTGTCACGCCCTTCCGGGCGCAGCTCCAGGATCCCTTTTCCGCGCTGTATATGCCAGCCGACGATCGAAGCGTGCGCCGCGTGGCGGCGTAGCGTGCGGTGAACGAACGATGCAAGCGCCGGCGCCCGGCGATAGTGAATCGCAAAGGACACGCCTTTATCTTCGAACAGCAGCCCTCTGTGACGCGCGGCGAAGCGCGCCATGTCCACGCGCAATTGCGCAAGCTCCGCGGCAGCCCGCTCGTGACGGCGAACGACGCCGTCTGCCGAACGGCGTTCGCTGCCGTGCAAGCCCGCGACAAGCAACTTAGCGCCGCCAAAGAGCCGGTCGACGTTCGCGAGCGTGCGACCCGTGATGAGCGCTACCGCGCCGTCCAGGGCCTGGCGGAATGCATTCAACAGGTCCGCAAGCTCTCGATCGACGGACACGCCATCGGGCGTCGGTGCAAATTCGAGCAGCGTGCCATCGATATCGAGAAACAGCGCGCAGCGTTCATCGAGTGGGGCAGGGGGCGGACGCCGGTGGCGTGTTCTGCGCGGGCGCTCCCGCGTGTGCGGCGCGTCTTCCAGCATCGCTCGCGTAACGTCAGACGCGGCCGGGGACGGCCAAGTCGACGCGGAATCGGTCACGCTGCCGGAGCGCGGCAGCATCGAACAGCATGCGGCCCGCCCACCGATAGACGTTGAACTCGCGGACGATGCTGCGCATGAGCCGCATCCGATCGCGCTGCTCGTCCGGCGACATCGTCAGCGCGACGTTGAGCGCAGCGGCGCATTGGTCGGCATCGTAAGGATTGACGATCAGCGCTTCGGGCAGTTCGCGTGACGCGCCGGCGAAGCGCGACAGAATCAGCACGCCTTGCTCGTCATCGCGCGCTGCGACGAATTCCTTCGCCACCAGATTCATCCCATCGTGCAAGCTGCTGACGAAACAGAAGTCCGACGCGCGATGGTATTCGTAGACCAACTCCGGCTCGTGATGCTCGGCGATCAGAATGATCGGCGGATAACGCGCATCGGGATACTGACCGTTGATCTGCTGCGCAAGCTGGGTGACCCGGTCGAAGTAGTCCTTGTACTCGCCGATGGTGCCCCGCGTCGGCGCGGCGATCTGAACAAACGAGAAACGGCCGATCCATCGCGGTTCGCGTTCCAGGAGCCGTGCGATGGCCTGAAAACGTTCGATGACGCCCTTCGTGTAATCCAGGCGATCGATCCCGATACCAAGCTTGTGGTCGTCGGGAAGAGCGAGTCGCTCGCGCACCATCTTCCGTGCGCGTTCGACCGTGGGCACGTGCGCGAGCGCCGCCGGTGGCCATTCGATCGAGATCGGGTAGCGGCGAACCGCAGTCGTCTGTCCGCCGCGCGTGACGGTGAAGGTTTCACGGTCGACGCGCGCTTCGAGCAACCGATCGACCGTGTCCAGGAAGTTGTTGCAATGGAACTGCGTGTGAAAGCCCAGGATGCTGCTGCCGAGCAGACCTTGCAGCAATTCATCGCGCCAAGGGCAGATCGCGAACGCTTCCGGATTAGGCCATGGAATGTGCCAGAACGTGATAATTGTCGCCGCCGGCAAGCGTTCGCGGATCATCTGCGGTAACAGAGCAAAATGGTAATCCTGGACGAGCACGATTGGATCAGGCGTTTTCGATTCGGCCGCGACCGCCGCGGCAAACTTCGCGTTGATCTTGCCGTAATAGTTCCAATCGCTGCTTCGAAACGTCGGCCGCACATGCGCGATGTGGCAGAGCGGCCATAGCCCTTCATTCGAGAAGCCGCTGTAGTAACCGGCTTCCTCCTCTGCCGTGAGCCAAATCCGACGGATCTGGTAGCTCGAGCGATCGGGCGGCACGCCGACGCGGTCGTTGCGATCGACGGTGTCGCGATCGCCTGAGCCACTCCCATGTGCGATCCAGACGCCGGAGCACGCGCGCATCACCGGCTCCAGCGCCGTGACGAGACCGCTCGCAGGACGTTGAACGCGAATCCCCTGGTCCGTCTTGATGTGGATGTACGGCTCGCGATTGGATACCGCAATGACGTCGTTGCCGCGAAGCTCGCTGCGCAACGCCGAGCGCAATGTCTCCTGCGTCCAGATGCGGCCGTCGCCGTTCTGCGGCCGGTATTGGCGTTCCAGCTCGCGCACGAGCTCGCGCACATCGCGCGCAAACGGACGAAGCTCGGGCGCTGCGACCACGCTTGCGGGCTTCCACAAGCCTTCGCCGTGCAGCAGCGCACGCAAACCCTGAACCCATCCGCGCCAGGAGAGCTGTGCGATCACAACGGTGATCATCGCGCCGAGCGCAACGAAAAAATAGAACAGATAGCGGCGCGTCTCCGCTCTCCGGCTGGCGATGAAGCTCGTGTCGTTGACGACGACCAAGTCCCCGCCCGTATCGATGTCGGGCCCGACGGCGGCCGCGGTCAGATGCAGACTGCCGTGGTTGGCTGTCGCCGGCCTATCGCTGCGCGGATTCGTATCGACGGCGCGGCAATCGATATCCGCCGGGAAGCGTTCCGATGCGATCGGCTTCGTCGCGCCCGGCGGGCAATAGCCGACCGCGTAGAGCTGCTGGTCCTGCGTCAACCGGTTGAAGAACGCCGTGATGCGTGCCGGCGTGGAATCTGCCATCAGTTGCCGGAGCGGCTCCTCGACCGTGTACGCGATGAGCGCGGACCGCTCATCCAGATCACGAACGAACCAGCGTTGCATCATGCCGTCGACGAATGGAACCGCGGCATAGGCAAACGCTGCCAGTGCCACCAGCAAAGGAACGAGAAATCGCAGCGATAGTCGCACGGATAACGGGCGCTCAATGCAGACTGCATGATCCTAGAGATGACCCGCCGACCCGTCTGTAGGGCTTACGCCTACCGCACTGTGAGGCGGCGTCCGATACGCAAAAGGTCTTCTAATCAGCCGAAGCAAGCTCGCTCTCATGCCACGGCGCGAGCGCGAGCCGCGAAACCCAGATCGTAACTCCGAAAAGCGCGACGCCGGTAGCCGTGATCAGCAGCAATGCCGCGAACAGCCGCGGAATGTTGAGCTGAAATCCTGCAAGCAGAATTTGATAAGCCAGCCCAGCGCCGCTGCCGCCGGTCCCGGCGACGAACTCGGCGACAACGGCGCCGATCAGCGCGAGCCCGCTCGCTATGCGGAGTCCGCCGAAGAAATACGGCAACGCGCTGGGAATGCGCAGCCGGGTCAGGACTTGCCAGCGCGTCGCGCGACACAAGCGGAAAAGATTGAGGAGCCCCGGGTCCACGCTGCGCAGCCCTAATGTTGTGTTCGAGATGATTGGAAAGATCGCGACGACGACGGCGCAGAGGACGAGCGCGATCCATGTGTTCTTGACCCAGATGATGATGAGCGGCGCGATGGCGACGATCGGCGTGACTTGCAGCATGACGGCATAGGGGAACAAGCTCATCTCGATCCAGCGGCTTTGCACGAACACGAGCGCCGTGAGCGTGCCCAAAACCGTGGCCAGCAGGAGCGCGACGAGCGCGATGCCGAGGGTCACCGCGAGCGAGCGCAGCAGCAGCTCGCGATCGGCCACAAGCGTTTCAAGTACCCGTGCGGGCGATGGTACGAGATAGCTCGGCACCGCGTAGACGTCAGTCAAGATTTGCCATAACGCGATGACGGCAAGCGCGAGAACAACGGGCGCCGCGATGCGCAGAGCGCGCGGAACGGCCGTCGTTTCATTCATCGTCGGTTCACGCTTTCGGTGCCGGCTTCGGCGACGAGACGCGAGAGCCTCTGCGCGTAGCTTGCGAACCCAGTCGAGAGGCGAAATGCGTCACCGCGAGGAAAGGGCTCGTCGATCGCGATCGAATCGAGTACGCGGCCGGGACGCGCGCCCATGACTGCAACACGCGTCGACAGGAATACCGCTTCGGCAATGCTGTGGGTCACGAATACGACGGTGAGACGCTGCGCGCTCCACAGCCTCGAGAGCTCGTCGTCCAACCGTTGCCGCGTGAACTCGTCGAGTGCGCCGAACGGCTCGTCCATCAGCAGCAAGTCGGGCGCCGTTACAAGTGCACGCGCAATCGATACACGCATTTGCATGCCGCCGGAAAGCTCGCGTGGAAAGTGACGCGCAAACGCCACGAGATCGACCAGCTCGAGCGCGCGGGCTACGGCGCGTTCCGCACCGGCTCGGTCGACGTGTGCGAGATCGAGCGGCAAGCGAACGTTCGCATCGACACGCGCCCACGGCATCAGCGTTGGCGCCTGAAATACAAATCCCAGCTTGCGGCCGGAAGACCCCGTCGCGATGAACGGCCCGCCCCACCATTCGATCTTTCCGCGCGACGGCGCGATCAGACCGGCGATCAGATTCAGAAGCGTCGTCTTGCCGCATCCCGAAGGACCGAGCAATGTCACGAATTCGCGGTGGCGGACGTCAAGGTCGACCGACGCCAGCGCTTGCGTGCCGTTGGGAAAGCGCTTCTCGATGCCGCGAATCGCGACGACCGGCGCAGTTGTCTCGCTCAGGGCAAAACCTTCAAGTTGCTCACGATATCGAGCGTCCACGCTTTGCGGTAATCGACATTGGCCTTCGCGAGATTGGCGCTCCGCAGGAATTCGAGCGTGCTCGTCCAGCGCGCATCCGTCATCGTGAGGAGGCCGCGCGTTTTTGCATCACCGCCATCGACGATCGCATAACTCTTCATCTTGGCGAGGCCATAGGCGAGCAGATCGTCACTCATTTGCGGATTCGCCTTCTTGATAAGCGCGTTGCCGGGGACGGGATTCGCCAGATAGCTTTTCCATCCTTCGGCGGACGCCAGCACGAACCGGCGCAATGCATCGCTTTTCTTCCCGAGCGTGTCGCGCGTGACGGCCAACGCTTCCGCATACGGCGGATAACCGAGGTCGGCAAGCAGAAATACGACGGGCTTGACGCCACCTTTTTCGATCGAGAACGGCTCGGACGTGACGAATCCTTGCTGCGACAGATTCTTATCGACGAGGAACGGCTGCACGCTGAAAGCGTAAGGCCGTTTCTGGTCATCGGTGAAACCGTATCGCTCGTTGAGCCATGGCCAGAATGTCGTGTTGCTCGCGGCGCTGATAGCGATCGGCTTGCCTTTGAGGTCGGCGAGATTGGTGATGCCCGGATGCGCGATGATGACCGCCGGATTCTTCTGGAAGGTCGCAGCGATCGCTGTGACAGGGATTTGCTGTTCAACGGCCGACATGACCTGCAACGCATCCGCCATCACGATGTCGAGCTGACCGGCAGCAAGAAGCTGCAGGCCGTTCACTTGCGGTCCGCCGGACTTGAGCTCGACATCGAGGCCATGCTTTTTGTAGATGCCTTCGGCGAGCGCCTGATAGAAACCGCCGTGCTCGGCTTGGGCAAGCCAATCGGTCGAGAACGTGAGCTTGTCCTGCGCGTGGGCGGCTGTCGCAAAGACGAGCAGAAAGAGGGCAAGCGTCAAGCGCCAGGTGCCACGGATCATCGCGAAGGCTCCGAAGTTCAAGGTGTGTGCGGGAGAAGCTGCATTATGCGCAATTTGGGTTCGGCATAACTTTGTCGCGAGCTTCCGGCGCGCATCGATCTTGTTCCGAGGTCCGAAAACGGCGAGTATCGACGAGTGCGCCAGCGCATAATACACACCATGATGCTCGATTCCGAAAGTTGTTACCGCGCGCTTGCGACGCATGACTCGCGTTTCGACGGACGCTTCTTTGTCGGCGTTTCGTCGACGCGTATCTACTGCCGGCCTGTGTGCACGGTGCGGACACCGCGTCGCGAGAACTGCCATTTCTTCCCGAGCGCCGCAGCCGCGGAAGTCGAAGGCTATCGTCCGTGCCTGCGCTGCCGGCCCGAGCTTGCGCCGGGGAATGCGAGTGTCGACGCCACCGCACGGCTCGGTCAAGCGGCAGTCGACATGATCGAAAACGGAGCGCTCGACGACCAAGGGCTTGAAGGACTCGCGCAGCGGCTCGGCGTCACGAGCCGTCATTTGCGCCGAGTCTTCGTGGCGCAGTTCGGCGTCGCGCCGGTCGAATTCGCGCAGACGCAGCGATTGTTGCTCGCGAAGCGGCTGTTGACGGATACCGCGCTGCCGGTCACTGAAATCGCGCTCGCGAGCGGCTTCCAGAGCTTGCGCCGCTTCAATGCGCTGTTCAAGGGGCGCTATCGGATGGCGCCATCGCGATTGCGCAAGGACGCGGCACCCGACGCATTACCGGACGTGCTGGAATTCCAGCTCGCGTACCGGCCGCCGTATGCATTCGACGCGCTGCTCGATTTCTTGCGCGCTCGGGCGATCGAAGGCGTCGAAGTGGTTGGCACCCATGCGTATCGTCGCACGCTTTCGATCGAGCACCGCGGCGCAACGCATAACGGAACAATCGAGGTCCGACGCTCGCCGCGAAAGAGTGCGCTTGCGGTCAGCCTGTCGGCGTCGTTCGCGCGCGTCGTTCCGCACGTGCTGTCGCGCGTCAAGCACGCATTCGACCTCGGCTGCGATCCGACGCAAGTGGCCGCGTGCCTCGGTGATCTTGCCGCCGCGCATCCGGGCTTGCGCGTCCCTGGTACATTCGATGGCTTCGAGCTTGCCGCGCGCGCGGTTATCGGCCAGCAAATCACTGTACGTGCGGCGCGCACCCTCCTTGGACGGCTGGTGCGGGAGCTTGGGACGCCCGTTGATCGAGGGACGGACGGTACGTCGTTTCTCTTTCCCACGGCTCGCCTTGTCGCCGCATCCGAGCCCGCGCAGATTGCTCGACTCGGCATGCCGTCGTCGCGGGCACGAACGCTCGTGGCGCTCGCCGGGGCAGTTGCGCGAAGCGAAATCGATCTCGGTCCGGGCGGCGACGTCGAAGCCTCAATCACGAAATTGCAATCGCTCGCTGGCGTCGGGACGTGGACCGCCCATTACATCGCGATGCGCGCGCTGCGCTGGCCGGATGCGTTCCTCGCGAACGATCGCATCGTGCTGAAAGCGATGAATGAAACGCGTCCGGCGCGTGCGCTTGCCCGAAGCGAGGCGTGGCGTCCGTGGCGTGCCTATGCTGTGATGCATTTGTGGAAAGGAATCTCATGAATCAGCGAATCCATTATTGCTTGAGGCCGAGCGCGCTCGGCAATGTCATTCTCGTGGCGGACGGCGACGCGCTTTGCGGCGTCTATTTCGACGATCAAAAATATCTGCCGCCGATCGATCCCGCCTGGCAGAAAGACGAAGATTCGGCGGTACTGCGGGCAGCGCACAGCCAGCTCGATCAATATTTTGCCGGTTCGCGTAAGCTTTTTGAGCTGCCGCTTGCGCCCAACGGAACGCCGTTTCAGCGCGCCGTATGGAACGCGATCGCACAAGTTCCATGGGGCAAAACGCTGACCTATGCGGAGCTCGCGTCGCGCGCCGGCCATCCGGGAAGCGCGCGTGCCGCCGGCGCAGCGACCGGACGTAATCCATTGTCGATCATCGTTCCGTGCCATCGAATCGTGGGCTCGGACGGTTCGCTCACGGGGTACGCGGGCGGTTTGGATCGAAAGCAGAAGCTTCTAGCACTCGAGCGACCGCTGTTCGCACTTGCGCGGCGGGCCGCGTAACGAGGATTAAGAGATGGCGCAAGCGGATATCACGCGATTGCTCGCGCTGGCGATCATTTGGAGCTTGTCATTCGTCTTCATTCGTGTGCTCGTTCCGGCACTGGGACCCGTGTGGGTGCCGATGCTGCGTGCGCTGATCGCCGGAATCGCGCTCACGACTTGGCTCGCGTTCATACGGCTTGACGCCGGCGTGAAACGGCATTGGCGCGCCTATTTGTTCATCGGGATCCTGAACTCGGCGCTGCCATTTCTGCTGTTCGCGTTGGCAGCCGTGCGTCTGCCCGCGTCTTACCTCGTGATCCTCAACGCGCTGTTGCCGTTGTTTGCGGCACTCGCGGCCGCGGTGTGGCTCGACGAACGCTTGACGCTTGCAAAACTCGCGGGCCTTGCAGCGGGCGCGGCCGGCGTCGCGCTGGTAAGCCGCGCGGGGCCGATCAAGCCGGATGCGACGTTTGCATGGGCGGTCGCCGCCAGTCTGGGCGCTGTGCTGTGCTACGCGCTGGCGGGCGTATGGCTCAAGAAGCGAGGGGCTCGCTTGAACCCCGTCGCCATCGCGGGCTGGAGTCAGCTGTTCGCCGGTTTTGCACTTCTGCCTGCCGTCCCGTTCGCCCCCATAGCGGGACCGATCACACCGCTCATCGTCTGGAACATGCTCGCGCTTTCGCTTCTTTGCAGCGGCGTCGCGTACGTCCTCTTCTTCAGGCTGATCGCCAACGTCGGACCCGTTCGCACAATGACCGTCACGTTCTTGATGCCGGCGCTGGGCATGATGTGGGGTGTGTTATTTCTCGACGAGACAGTCACATTGCCGATGCTGATCGGCGCCGCGCTGATCATCGCCGGCACCGCGTCAGTACTGCGACCGTCGCGGCTGCCGCGCCCCGCGTAACTTCGCTGGAAGGTGATTGCCACAATTCCGGCCGTTCCACAAGCTTTACCTGTCCAACAGCGACGCGCTACTCTCGTCACTTGTGACGCAACCGGATCCGCGATCCGCTGCATGCGCATCGCCAGAAGCCCGCACGTGTCGGGCGCGGCAATAGAAAGGGGCACAACAATGAAACGCGCGTTCCTGCTGCTGCCGTTGCTCGCCGGTTACATGCAGCCGGCGTCAGCGTCGTTCGCCATGGAAGCCACGCCCGAGAGAATGCAGCTCGCAGCCACGTATGGGCGCCTCGGCATCGAGCACATCTTGCTTGGCTTCGATCATTTATTGTTTGTCTTCGCGCTGATCTTGATCGTACGCAACCGTCGCGTGCTGGTGGTGACGGTCACGGCGTTCACGATTGCGCACTCGATTACGCTCGCGCTCGCGATTCTTGGTGTCGTTCATATGTCGGGACGGCCGGTCGAGGCGATGATCGCGCTCAGCATCCTGCTACTGGCGATCGAGATCGTGAGGATCGAGCGCGGAGTGCCGAGCATGACTGCGCGTTGGCCTTGGGTCATCGCTTTCACATTCGGCCTCTTGCACGGCTTCGGCTTCGCCAGCGCGCTGTCTGAAATCGGCCTGCCGCATGGCGATGTTCTGCTCGCGCTCGTTTCATTCAACATCGGAGTCGAGCTTGGCCAGCTCGGGTTCATTGCCGCAGTCTTGGGTACGTTTGCGCTTGCGCGAAGGATTCCGTTCCCGGCGATGGCCGTACGCCACGTGCTGCCAACGGCGACTTACGTGATCGGAGCGCTCGCCGCATTCTGGTTTGTCGATCGGGTTGCAGCATTCTGGACATGACCGAAGCGACAACGTCCGAAGAAGTGGGTCGGGTGTTCGAGCTGCAACGCGCCGCGTTCGCGCGGGAGCGTTATCCAACGCTCGCGACACGGCGCGATCGGCTCGCGCGTCTGCTCAATATCGTCACGGCGCACGAGAAGGGACTGTGCGCTGCGATCGATCGCGATTTCGGCCATCGTCCTTCGCAGGAAACGCGTCTCGCCGAGTTGTACATTGTCGCGGCGGAAATCCGGCATGCGCTGCGCCATTTGCGACGCTGGATGCGCGCACGCCGCGTCACGACCCCGCTTAAGTTTTTCCCTGCATCGGCACGCGTTCTGCCGCAACCGCTCGGCGTCGTCGGCGTGATCAGCCCTTGGAATTATCCAGTTCAGCTTGCGCTCGCGCCGGCGGTCGGCGCGCTCGCCGCGGGTAATCGCGTCCTGCTCAAGCCGTCGGAAGTCACACCGGAGACATCGGGACTGCTGAAAGAGCTGCTCGGCCGCGAATTTGGGGAAGACGAGTTCTCGGTGGTCCTTGGCAACGCGGACGTCGGTGAAGCCTTCGCACGATTGGCGTTCGATCACCTGTTCTTTACCGGTTCGACCACAGTCGGACGCGCGGTCGCTCGCGCGGCGGCCGAGAATCTCACGCCGGTCACGCTCGAGCTTGGCGGCAAGTCCCCGGCGCTCTTCGATCGCGATGCCGATCTCGCGCTGGCCGCGCCGCGTTTCATCGCGGGCAAGCTGCTAAACGCCGGTCAAACGTGTATTGCGCCCGATTACGCGCTCGTGCCGGCGGATCGCATCGATCAATTCGTCGCGGCCGTCACGACTGCCACGCGACAGCTCTATCCGTCATTCGACGACAATCCCGACTACACGTCGATCGTCAACGAGCGGCATCATCGCCGGCTCCTGGGTCTCCTTGACGATGCAAGCGCGAAGGGCGCGCAGATCATCGCGCTCGGACAAAGCGGAACGGCGTCGCGCAAACTCGCACCGGCTCTCGTCGTCGGCGTCAACGGCGACATGGCGATCATGCGCGAAGAAATTTTCGGTCCGCTGTTGCCGGTCGAGACGTATACGACGCTGGATGACGCAATCGAGCGTATCAACGCGAGGCCGCATCCGCTCGCGTTCTACTATTTCGGCGCCGACTCGGCGCGGCGCGAACGGGTGTTGCGCGATACGCTCGCGGGTGGCGTCACCGTCAACGACACGCTATGGCATTTCGCGCACGAAGGTCTTCCGTTCGGCGGCGTCGGCGGATCGGGATTCGGTGCGTATCACGGCGAGCGGAGCTTTGCCACGTTCAGTCACGAAAAGGCGATATTCGTGCAGCCACGCACTGCTGCCGCGCGGCTGCTGTACCCGCCGTACGGCAAGACGTTCGAGCGGATGTTGGCGTTACTGAAACGGCTCCCCTGATCCGCAACCACTACTGCGGAGGACGGATGCCGTCCTTGCTGACTTGGATCCGCGGCGCCGTCACCGTCCCGTCGGCTGCGGGTTGCACGGCCGCAAAGATGTATTCGCCGGCCCGCAAATCGGTGCGCGATCCCGGAACCGCACGCACGATCGGAATGTTCTCCGGCACGTTCATCTTCTTGATGCCATCCTTGTATTGCAGCGTAAGCTCGCGGTGATCGGCGGCTGCAACGATCGAGCTGACATTCGCGTTGGTCATCATCGAACCCGGCTGCAGATCCCATGGCCCGTGGCCCTCGGGCACCGTAGGCGCAAGATAATGCACTTCGATCGCCGTCAGCGTTCCGTCAGCCGCTGCCACCGTCGTCGCGCCGACGTAGTCGCCCTGCTTGATGTCGTCGAAACGAATCGCTGTTGCGACCGCGACGGAGACGTTGTCCGGCACCTGGACCTTGATGTCCTTGCCGTCGCGCGACTTGACCGACATCACGTTGCCTTCGATTTCGGTGATCGTCCCGCGTAGGCGCGTCGTGGTCTGAGCGTTGACCGCATTCGCGACCAGCAGCCCCGCGAGCAGCAGTGCGAAGGGCAAATTCTTCATTGTTCCTCCAAGTGGACGGCGAGCATCGTGTTGTTAACAGCGGTGCAGTGCGCGTTGTTCCGTGGCGCAGAGAATCAAACGCTTTGACGCACGCCCATCAAATAGGTTGCGGCAATGCTGCGGTCATCGCCCAGTATCGTCCACGCGAACAGGCGCTCCGCCAAGGTCGCAGCGTGCTCGGTGCGACGCGCGAGCAACGGCGTGGCGGCAAGATCGACCACGAGAAAATCGCCTTCCTTTCCGGGCTCGAAATTGCCGAGCTGGCCGTCGAGGTAGAGCGAGCGGGCGCCGCCGAGCGTCGCATGGTAGAGCATTGAAAGCGGTGCGAGCCGGCCGCCGGCAAGCTGCACGACCTTGTAGGCCTCTGCCTGCGTGTGCAGCATCGACAAGCTCGTGCCGCCGCCGACGTCGGTGCCGAGCCCGGTGCGCACGCCGTGAGCGCGAGCCGCGTCGATGTCGAACAGGCCGCTGCCGAGAAACAAGTTCGATGTCGGGCAAAACGACATCGCTGCGCCGGCAGATGCCATGCGCGCCCGGTCGACGTCGTCCAAATAGATGCAGTGACCATAGACGGCGCGTTCGCGCACGAGACCGAAGCGGTCGTATACGTCGAGATAGCTGCGGCTCCAAGGAAAGATTTCCTTGACCCAGGCGACTTCGGCGCGGTTTTCGGCAACGTGCGTTTGCAGGTAGACGCCGGGATGCTCATCGAGCAGTCGTCCGGCAAGCTCCAGCTGCCGTTCGGTCGACGTCGGCGCGAAGCGCGGCGTGACGGCGTAGAGCAGACGATCGCGGCCATGCCAACGTTCGATCAGGGCGTGTGAGTCTTCATAGGAGGACTCGGGCGTGTCGCGCAGATAGTCGGGACAATGACGGTCCATCATGCATTTGCCGCAGATCATCCGCGCGCCGCGTGCGTGTGCCGCCTCGAAGAACGCGTCGACCGATTGCGGATGAACGGTCGCAAACACCGCTGCGGTCGTCGTTCCGTTCCGCAGCAGCTCGGTCATAAAAAAATCCGCCACCTCGCGCGCGTGAACCGGATCGGCGAAGCGCCGCTCTGTGGGGTACGTGTAGCGGTTGAGCCAATCGAGAAGCTGCTCGCCGTCCGCTGCGACAATGTCGGCCTGCGGATAATGGACGTGCGTATCGATAAAGCCCGGAATGATGAGCTTGCCGCGGTGATCGACGACCGTGGCGCTGGGGGGCAGCGTCGGTAAGAGCCGCTGCGCATCGCCGGCAGCGTCGACAATCCCGTCGACCACGACGAGCAAACCGTCGTCGAAATATTCGTATGCGCCTTCGCCGCTGTCGAGAGGATCGCCGAGAAAATGAAACAGCGATGCGCGAAATGCATCGATGCGCTTCGCTGGCGTTGGCGAACGTGTCTCCATGAGAGTCACCGCGTCGGAGCGCCTTGTGCAAACCACGCCGCGATCAATGCGCGCTCGTCGTCAGTCATCTGCGTCAGATTGCCGATCGGCATGTATTTGTTGTTCACGGTCTCGGCGACCTTCGGCGAATTGGCAGTGATCTGGTCCGGCGTTTCGAGCACAATGCCCTTCGGTGGTTGCGCAAATCCTGACTGCGTCGGCTGCGCGGAGTGACACGGCAAGCAGCGTTCTTTCATCACGCTTTGCACGCTTGCGAACGTCACTTTGTCGCGCGACGGATCGGCATGCTTCGGCGCGAGCGCGACGGCGAGGGCCGCGAGCAATGCGATCCCCGCAAGCGGCAGCGTCCACTTGATCTCGCCGCGATGACGCAGAACGAAGAATTGCCGGATCAAGACACCCGCCAGCATGATAGCGCCGAGGATCAGCCAGCCCTGCGGGTGGCTGTAGGTCATCGGGTAATGATTGCTGATCATCGTGAACAGCACGGGCAGCGTGAAGTACGTGTTGTGCACCGAGCGTTGCTTGCCGATGACTCCCGGGCGCGGATCGGGCTCGCGGCCCGCGCGGATGTCCGCCACCATTTTTTTCTGGCCCGGGATGATGTGGAAGAACACGTTCGCGACCATCATCGTGCCGATCATCGCGCCGACGTGGATGTACGCGGCGCGCGCGCTGAACACATGGAAAAGCGCCCACGCGGAGACCATGACGAAACCGAACACGAGCAGCGCGAGAATATTTTCCCGGCTTTCCAACGCGCGGCACAACGCGTCGTACACGAGCCAGCCGCCGGCGATGAACGCGATGCTGATGGCGATCGCCGCCGCTGTCGAAAGCGGCATCACGTTGCGATCGATCAGATACGAGCTCGCGCCAAGCCAATAGATCAGCGCGAGAAGCGCCATCCCGGAGAGCCACGTCGTATAGGCCTCCCATTTCGACCAATGCAGGCTCGTCGAGAGCGGCTCGCCCTTCGGACCGTTCAAGAATTTCTGGCTGACATAGAAGCCGCCGCCATGGACGGCCCACAGCTCGCCGAAAACGCCGCGCTTCGCATCTTCGGCTCTTGCAGGCGATGCCAGCGAATTGTCGAGCATCACGAAATAAAACGATGCACCGATCCACGCAACGCCGGCGATCAAATGCAGCCAGCGTACGAGCAGGCTCAGCCAGTCGAGGATGTAGGCTTCCATTGCAAAGACCTCTCTCGCATCCGAGAGAGGTCGGTGGATCAAGCGATGCGGCTACTTCTTCGGCAGACTTCCCTGCACGCCGGCGACGTAGAAGTCCATCTTTTGCATTTCGTCGTCGCTCATTGCCTTGCCGGACGCCACGCGTTCCTTGCCGGCGTTGTCCATCAGCGGACCCTGGAACGGATGAAGCTTGCCATCGACGATGTCCTTCTGCGACTTCGCCACCATGTCGGCAACATCCTTCGGCACAGCGGGATTGAGCGGCGCAAGCTTGATCATGCCGTCCTTGATGCCGCCCCAGATGTTCTCGGGCTTCCACTTGCCGGCAAGCGCGTCATTGGCCGTCTTGGTGTAGAACGCGCCCCATTGATGCGTCGTCGCGGTGAGCTGCGCTTTGGGCCCGTACTTCGACATGTCGGAGTGATAGCCGAACGCGTATTTGCCCTTTTCCTCTGCCGCCTGCACGACGGCGGTGGAATCGGTGTGATGGGTGACGATGTCGGCGCCCTGCGAGATCAACGTGTTCGCGGCCTCGCGTTCGCGACCCGGATCGAACCACGAGTTTACCCAGATCACCTTGACCTCGGCCTTGGGATTGACGCTGCGCATCCCTTGCGTGAAAGCGTTGATGCCCTGAACGACTTCGGGAATCGGAAATGCTGCTACGTAGCCGGCGACATTGGTTTTCGTCATCTTGCCGGCGATGATGCCGCACAAATAGCGGCCTTCGTAGAAACGGGCGTTGTAGACGCCGACATTCTTGGCCGTCTTGTAGCCGGTCGCATGATCGAACATCACGTTGGGAAACTGCTGCGCGACTTTGACTGTCGGATTCATATAGCCGAACGACGTCGTGAACACGAGCTTCGAGCCGCTCGCAGCGAATTCGCGGATCACGCGTTCCGCGTCGGCGCCTTCGGGTACGTTTTCAACGAACTTCGTCTGCACTTTGGCGCCGAGCGCCTTTTCCATCTCCTTGCGGCCCTGGTCGTGCTGGAATGTCCAGCCCGCGTCGCCGATGGGACTTACGTAGACGAAGCCGATCTTCAGCGGCTCCTGCGCGGCGGCGACAGCGCCAAACCCAAGCGCCGCGCTGCCAATGATCGCTGCGACGATGCCCATGATCCGGTTGCCATTCATACAAGTTCTCCTTGACGGGTTAAAACATTTGTACCCACGCTTGCGGACTTAGTGGCCAATGCGGCCGCTACGCTCTGCCCTCTGCCCCAAAGGCAGAGGGCAATGTGCGCCTCTGGACGGTCCCGCGGCGCGAAGGAACCCCACGACACGTTGTGTCAATCGGGACGATACGCGCGCCCAAGCGAGACGGGTGAGTTCTGACGAATCGTTGCGACGTTGCGCGAGATGATGACGAGCACAACGATTGTCGCGAGATAAGGCAGCGACGACAACAGCTGCGCTGTCACATCGATCCCCGCACCCTGCGCAAAAAACTGTGCGATCGTAACGCCGCCGAACAGATATGCGCCGAGCATCACGCGCGCCGGCCGCCATGTGGCGAACACAACGAGCGCGAGAGCAATCCAGCCGCGACCCGCAACCATCCCTTCGGCCCACATTGGCGCGTAGAACTCGGACAAGTGGGCGCCGCCAAGCCCGGCCATTGCGCCGCCGAACAGCGTCGCGAAGTAGCGGATGCGAATCACGGGATAGCCGATTGCGTGCGCAGATGCCGGCGATTCGCCGATGGCGCGGAGCACGAGACCTGCGCGGCTCCGATAGAGGAACCACGTTACGCCTGCGAACAACGCCCAGCTTACGTAAACCAGCACGTGTTGCCGGAACAGGACGGGGCCGACCATCGGTATTTGTGCGAGCAATGGAATTTCGAAGGGACCTTCTTTCAAGAGCGACACGCTTTCGAACGGTTTGCCGACGAACGCCGACAGGCCGACGCCGAACAACGTCAGCGCAAGTCCGGATGCGACCTGATTTGCCATCAGGTTCAACGTCAGCAGTGCGAAAATCAGCGACATCGCGATGCCGGCCGCCATGCCCGCAAGCGCGCCAAGCCACAGATTGCCGGTAGCCGCCCCGGTAGCGAATCCGGCGATTGCGCCGACCAGCATCATGCCTTCGACACCGAGATTCAGCACGCCGGATTTTTCCGCGACGAGCTCGCCCAACGCCGCAAAGACGAGTGGCGTGCCGGCAGCAATTGCCGCAGCAAGGATGGGAACAATGTTGTCGCTCATGCGGGCGTCGGTGGGCTCATGTTCGCTGCACTCACGATGGGTCGAACGAGTCTGACGCGATAATTGATGAAAACGTCGGAGCCGAGCAGAAAAAACAGCAGCAAGCCCTGGAACAGTCCGGTCATCGCCGACGGCAAATTGAGCCCCATCTGCGCCGCCTCGCCGCCGAGATAAAGGAGCGACATCAACAGGCTCGCGAGAAGAATTCCGATCGGATGCAGGCGGCCGACAAAGGCCACGATGATGGCAGCAAAGCCATAGCCGGGCGACACTGCCGGCAGCAGTTGACCAATCGGCCCGGCGACTTCACCCATGCCAGCCAGGCCGGCGCAAGCGCCGCCGACCAGCATGCCGACCCACACCATTCGGTTAGCGTTGAAGCCGGCATACTTCGCCGCGGCGCCGGCTAGGCCTGACACGCGGAGCTGAAAGCCGAGAAAGCTGCGATTCAGGAACAAATAGCCGAGCGCCACGGCGGCAAGGGCGATCAGAAAACCGAGATTGAGCCGCGTGCCTTCGATCAGCATTGGATAGAGGGCGGAATCGGTGAACTGCTTCGTTTGCGGAAAGTTGAAGCCCTCCGGGTCGCGCCAGGGCTCGTGCACCAACCATGAGAGCAGCAGGTTGGCGACGTACACGAGCATCAAACTCGTGAGGATCTCGTTGGTGTTGAACCGCGTGCGCAAGAATGCGGGAATCGCTGCCCATAACATGCCGCCTGCTGCGCCGGCGACGATCATCGCAGGCAACACGAGACGGCTTTCGCTGCCATGGAATTGCAGCGCGACGCCGCTCGCAAAAATAGCGCCGAGCACAAGCTGGCCCTCGGCGCCGATGTTCCAGACATTCGCGCGATAGCCGCAGGCGAGGCCCACGCCGATCAGCATCAGCGGTGACGCTTTGAGGAGCAGCTCGGCGACGCCGTTCAGGTCGCGGATCGGGTGAATGAAGAACGTGTAGAACGCTTGCACGGGATTTTTGCCCAGGGCCGAGAACAAGATGAATCCGGCGACGATCGTGAGTGCCGCGGCGATCAACGGCGAAAGCCATCCCATGAGCCTCGAAGGCTCTGCGCGCGCTTCAAGCTTGAGCCGCATGCCGAACCTCCTCATCTCGCTCCCCGATGCGCGCCGCGTCATCGGCGTCGGGCCACATTCCGCTCATCCACACACCGATTTCTTCGACATTCGTTTCACGAATGGCTTTCGCAGGGGAGAGGTGTCCTTTGGCGATGACCACGAGCCGATCGCTTACTTCGAAAAGCTCGTCCAACTCTTCCGAGACGACCAGAATCGCGACGCCATCGTTACGAAGGTCGATAATCTTTTGCCGAATGAATGCCGCTGCACCGACATCGACGCCCCATGTCGGTTGGGCGACGACAAGCATCTTCGGCTGTTGCAGGATCTCGCGACCGACGATGAATTTCTGCAAGTTGCCGCCGGAAAGGCTCTTCGCTTCGGCCTGTGAGCCGCTGCATTTGACGGCGAACTGCTCGATGCACATTTGCGCGAATCGTGCGACGGCCTTGAACCGAATCAGTCCG
>WNGI01001785.1_pt1 | contig 18250 bp, 17 predicted proteins | sample 5400621 | NCBI WGS metagenome assembly WNGI01 (sample SAMN13153374, study PRJNA577476) | soil metagenome | isolation source: 20 cm soil or saprolite under Garry oak tree replicate 1 | place: USA:California | collected 2016-06-15
CAGCGCGTTACTCCGCTGATGCGCCATTTGCGCTGGCGCCGTCGACTCCAGCGGCGGGCATATCCACCAGACCGGCATCGAACTTCATGCCCAGACCCAAGCCGAGCTGCTGAAGTTTCTCTTTGATTTCGTTTAAGGATTTCTTGCCGAAGTTGCGATACTTAAGCATCTCTGCCTCGGTTTTCTGGGCAAGTTGGCCGACCGTCGTGATATTGGCGTTGTTTAAACAATTGGCCGCGCGCACGCTCAACTCAATTTCATTCACGCTCATGTTGAGAAGCTTCTTCAGCTTCACGTTCTCTTCGCTTACGCCGGCCGGGGTCTCATCAAACTCGATCACGTCTTCATTGAAATTCACGAACACGTCGAGGTGGTGACGCAGAATGGCGGAACCCTGCAGCATCGCGTCGTCTGGGGTCAATCGGCCATCCGTCCAGATTTCCAGGATCAACTTGTCGTAATCGGTGCGTTGGCCAACCCGGGTATTTTCCACCGCGTATTTCACCCGCGTAACGGGCGAAAAAATAGAATCGATTGGAATCAGCCCGATCGGTTGGTCAGCGCGTTTGTTCTCCTCGCCCGTGGCAAAACCGCGGCCGACGCGCACTTCGAGTTCGGCATCGAACTTGTGTTTCTTATCGAGTGTGCAGATGACTTGTTTCGGGTTGAGAACGTCATAGCCCTGCACGACCTGAATTTCTCCGGCGGTGACTTCGCCCTCCTTGTTTACGTTCAGAGAAAGTTTTCGAGCCTCGTGATCCTCGGCTTTAAATTTCACCTTCTTGAGGTTGAGGACGATATCGGTCACGTCCTCAACTACACCGGGCAAGGTGGCGAATTCATGCTGTGCACCGGTGATTTTTACCGCGGTGATGGCAGCGCCTTCCAGTGAAGAAAGCAGGACGCGGCGCAACGAATTTCCAATGGTGTGGCCGTAGCCGACTTCGAATGGTTCGGCGACAAACTTGGCGTAGGTATCAGTGGCTGTGCTCTCATCTTTAGTGAGAGTCTTTGGCATTTCAAAACGACCGTAACGGACTGGCATAACTTAATTTCGGATTGCGGATTTTCGATTTCGGATTGAGAGGGCGATTTGGAAATAAATCGGCAATCGCAAATCTAAAATCTAAAATTCCATCGCCGGGTTCCCCCTGGCGAGTGCGGCTTCACGTCAAGCGACGGAACCCCAGGGACCAACGGCGCAACTTCAAAAACTCGCTGCGGAATGTGGAATAAAGACTATTTCGACCGGATTGCAAGGGCGGAATTGATGCGAAGACAAATGACGAATTACCGAATGACGAATGACGAAGGAAGCCCGAACGAGCAAATGGCGAGATAGCATCCAGCGCGGGTCTCACTCGGGCTTTGTCCTTTTCCAGGTCCGTGACTCCATTGCTCCAGTTACCCGTCGGTGACTTCGTCGGGCAGCTCGTTACCGCTGCCAACCTTCTTCCAGGGGAATTCGGTCGCCAGCACGTCTCCGATCTCCCGAATCGCGTCGACCAATGCATCGGTGAACTTTTCATTGCGAAAATGCTCTCGCATTTTATCGACCAGGCGCTGCCACAATTGCTCGCCGCATTTTTCGTGAATGGCTTTATCGCCCACAATCGCGAACTTGTGAGCTCGAGGGGCGACGTAAATAAGCACGGCGTTCCGGTCACGTGTATTATGCATTTTGAGTGCATGAAATTTTTTCCGGGCAGCTTCGAGCGGGTCACCATCAAGCTTTCCTCGTTGAATATGCACGCGAATCTGCCCTGACGATTTCGATTCGGCCTCCCGGATCGCGCGGACGATGCGATCGTGCTCAAGTTTGCTTAGAAATTCCTTCGTTCGCATTTGTTACCAGCTTCCGCTTGAACCGCCGCCACCGAAACTCCCGCCTCCGCCACTGAATCCGCTGAATCCACCGCCGCCACCAGAAGACCAGCCCCCGCCCGAGCCGCCTGACCAACCCCCGATGAACGGTCCGCCCGAACTTGAATAGGCGTACCCGCGCCGCCGCGCCGCGCGTGCGATCAAGATCAGGACGACAATAAAGATCAGGAAAAAGATAAGACCGGAGACGCCGGAACTTCCTTCGCCGCGGGTCTCGCTAACCGTTCGGCTGGTTCCTTTGTATTCTCCGCGGATCGCTTGGAAGATGAGATTGATACCCTCAGCGAGCCCGCCTTCGTAATCACCGTTCCGGAAGTGAGGATTAATATGACGCTCGCGAATGTCATAAGCAGTGGCGTCAGGCAACGTGCCCTCTAGACCATAGCCGACTTGGATGGACGCCTTGCGATCGGCAATAAAGACGAGAAGCAGCACGCCATTTCGCTGCGCTTTTGTCCCGACGCCCCACGACTGCGCGACGCGCTGCGCGTAATCGGCAACATCCGACTCGCTCTGCATCTTCGGAAACACCGCAACGACGACTTGATTTGAAGTTTCCCGCTCAAATTGCGCGAGCTGCTCGTTAAAACGGAGCCCAGCGTCTCTGGAAACAACACCTGCATAATCGTTGAAGTAGCGATCCGGTTTCGGCGGAATGACTTCGGCGGCGTACGAATTTGCAACGAAATAGATCAGCCCTAACAGAACGGCTAGTGCACTATTCGGGGAGCGCGCGCGCCATTGCTTGCACCGTCCGCCGCCTGGCTGGACGGATCGAAGCACAAAAGGTTTATTCAATCGTGGTGGTTCCAACATCGCTAGAATTCGGGTTTGCGGCGAGAGTGCCGCAAAGAGCACGCGAGGGCGCCCATTCGGCTTGCGCTCAGGGCAGGCAGTGCGCTCCCCAGAACTCTCACGGCGTTGCCGCGGGCGAAGCTGTCGGCGCGGGCGTGCCGAAATTGAAATTTACCGCCGGTGCTTTTTCCGCTCCGGGCTGCGCGGTGAAGAATGGTCGCGGCGCAAATCCAAACATCCCCGCGACGAAGTTTGCCGGAACGCTGCGCACCGCCGTATTGTAATTTTGCACTGCGGTGTTGAAGTTGCCTCGCTCCACTGAAATCCGATTTTCTGTTCCTTCGAGTTGTGCCTGCAGAGTGAGAAAATTTTGGTTGGCTTTTAGTTCCGGATAACGCTCGACCACAACGAGCAAACGCGAGAGGGCATTACTCAGTTGGCCTTGGGCGGCTTGGAATTGTTCCAGCTGCGCAGGATCAGTCGGCGCCTTGTTGGGATCGATCTTTACCTGACCAACGCTGGCCCGTGCATTGGTTACCTCAACAATTGTCGATTTCTCAAAATTGGCCGCGCCCGACACCGTATTGACCAGGTTCGGAATCAGGTCAGCGCGCCGCTGATAAACGTTTTGCACCTGCGCCCAACTCTGATCCACCCCTTGCTGTAAGCGGACGAGACGGTTGTAAATGCCACCCAAGGCAAGCGCACCAATGATGACGATAAACAGGAGAATGACAACGAGGCCACCGCAACCAATCGCAAACTTATTCATAAGAGATAATTAAGGGTTGTGAACCGTTCAGGAAAGCATCGGGTAAGTCAAACCAACGATCAAAGTAGACACGACGCTACATTGCTCTGTTGAAAAGATCCGACTGACGAACAAGGTAGCACGGGCTTCCAGCCTGTGGGGCGGGCAGGCATCCCTGCCTGCCAGTCAAATCGACAGGCAAGACGCCTGTCGTCCTCACAGCCAGGATGGCTATGCCCCGGCCGATCGGCCTTTCAACAAAGCCGAGCCGCTTCTACAATCGTCCGAGGACCAGGCGGAGAAAGTGGGCGTCGGAAAATCTTCCGCTTTGCCCCTGGCGCACAATGACCACGTTGAAGGACGGAATGACGAACAGCCGCTGATAACCGGAGCCGAGTCCCACGACCATGTCCGGCGGCGCGCTTTTGCATATGCAGAGACTTCCCCAGGAGGCGCGCTCCCAGGGCAGGTCCAGCATTTTTTCCACATCTCCTTCTTGGGAAAAAAAGCCAGCCGTTCGATTCAACCAAAAAGTCATTCCGTAGGCCGGATTTGGAGCCGATCCGACAAAGGCCTGCCGCAAAAGGTCGGCCGAAACAATTTGCCGGCCATGGTAATCTCCCTGTCCAAGAATGAGCTCGCCTAACCGAGCCCATTGTCGGGCCGACAATTCGAAGCCGGACGCGAGGAGTGGATTGCCTCGAGCGTCCTTCTTGTACTCGAGGCTGCCGATCCCTAACGGACGCAAAACACGGCCTTCCATATATGAAATCGTACTACGACCATTCAATTTCCGGCGCAGCAGCTCACCGAAAATTTGAAGATGACTGGGGCCGTAAATAAAAGCCGAGCCTGGTCGTGCTACCACCGGCAGTTGCAAGGCCATGGCGTCGCGGTCGCGGATCGACGCCCGATGCAGATGGGGGGCGCCATCAATTCCGTCGGTCAAACTCAGCAGCTGACGGATCGTGATTTGCGATCTTAACGGATCGCTTCGCCATTCCGTGATTGTATCGCAGACGCGATCATCCAGTTTGAACAAACCTTCCCCGACCGCCACGAGAGCAGCGATACCCCAAAAGCTTTTCGTTCCGCTAAAAATCGGCCACGCGCCGTCGATTCGCCCGCCATTCGCGTAGTGCTCGAAAATGATTTTCCCGTTTTGCATGACCAGCATCGACACGCCCCGTTTGCTCTCTGAATATTTGGCGGCGCGCGCGCAATCGGCTGGTCTAAGCTCGGCAAATGCAGATGTCGGTCGGAGCAGAAGAAGACCGAGGCAAAATGCTGCTGCGCGCAGGGTTCTGAAAATCATATCTCATTTGTAACCGGGGCCCGATCTTGAAACAACAAGCCCGTTCGATCGCGAATTGGAACGGGGAGCGCGCGCGTCTCGCGTGCTGGGTTTGGCGTCTCGCCAAAACAATCTTTCATTAAAGTTCGCGATTGCGGGACGCAGTCGCCAGCACGCGAGACGCGCGCGCTTCCCAAAATTCGCGTTTACGCTGGCAGGTTAGGTCGTTGCGGTGGGTGACGGTTGATCCGGCGCAACCGCTGATTGGGACGCCTGCGCTTGCGCGCTCACTGGCAGATGTCGCGTGCGCAACTCTTCGACATTTGGAAGTTCGTCGAGATTCCGCAGGCCAAAGTGATCGAGAAAAAACTGGGTGGTGGCATAAAGAAGCGGACGGCCCGGGATTTCGGCGCGTCCTGCGATTTTCACCAGCCCGCGTTCCATCAACGTTTGCAAAACCCCTTCAATCGTTACGCCCCGGACGGCTTCCACGTCGGCGCGCATGATTGGCTGGCGGTAAGCAATAATAGCCAGGGTCTCGAGCGCGGGAGCAGTCAGGCGAGCCGGTTTTGGTGTCGGAAGAAGTTGGCGGACCCAATGGGCGTAAGCCGGATCGCTGGCCAACTGCCATCCTTCGGCTTTTTCGACCAATTGAAAAGCGTGCTGCTGTTCGATGTATTTGATTTTTAACTGCTCAAGCGCGGCGGCGACTTGTGATTCGGTTGTGCGCGCAAATTCGTTAGGCGAGAGATCATCTTCGGCACCGGCGCTTTTAACAACCGTGGCAATTTCGGTGATTGACAAAGGCTTTGGCGCGCTAAAAAGAAGCGCTTCGATAACTTGCGAGAGCGTCATAGGTCTGTTGGGAATAAAAGGCGTGTCGTCCTGAGCGCAGCGAAGCGGAGTCGAAGGAGCCCGTCAAGTTACCCATCGGGTTTCGCAACGGGATTCCTCGACCCGTTCGACTTCGCTCAGGGCAAGACTTTCGCTCGGAATGACGGCTGGTTCATTTGGTTTCTCAATTCGCTCCGATTGCGCTTTGAATCGCATCGGCGATACGGTTGGCCTGGCGATCGATTTGATCCAGCTCACGTCCCTCTATTAAGAGGCGAATTTTTGGCTCCGTCCCGGAATAACGCAAAAGAACCCGGCCCTTGCCAGAAAGTTCCTGCTCGGCCTCGTGCACAAGTTTCATGACCGCGGGCAGTTCAGTCAGCGGGGGTTTATCTTTCACGCGCAGATTGCGCTGTGCCTGCGGATATTTTTTAAGGCAGGTTTTCAGTTTGCTAAGAGGCGCGCCCGTTTCGTGCATGATGCGTAAGATTTGCAGCGCGCTAATGATGCCATCCCCCGTGGTCGTAAAATCGCGGAAAATGATATGGCCGCTTTGTTCACCGCCGAGATTCAGCTTTCGCTGGGTCATCTCTTCGATGACGTAACGATCGCCCACCTTGGTCCGAATCACCCTTCCGCCGGCGGCGGCAATTGTTTCGTCCAGGCCGAAATTGCTCATGACTGTGGCGACGAGGGTGTTTTGTTCGAGCCGGCTGGCCCGCAAAAAATCGACCGAGGCGATGGCGAGAATCTCGTCGCCATCGACAATCTCCCCGTTTTCATCGCAGAGCAGGACGCGATCGGCATCGCCGTCGTGGGTGATGCCAACATTGGCACCAGACTCCTTGACCAGGCGCTGGATTTCCTGTGGGAAAGTGCTGCCGCATTGCGCGTTGATGTTGGTGCCATTGGGTTCATTGTGGGCAACCGTCACTTCCGCGCCAAGTTCGCGCAAAATACACGGAGTCGATTTGTAGGCAGCGCCGTTTGCCACATCCACGGCGATGCGCAATTCCTCGAGCGACATTCTGCGCGGGAAACTGGTCTTGGCGAATTCCACATATCGGCCAAGAGCATCGTCAATCCGCGCCGCGCGTCCGATTTTCCCCGCCGTCGGTCGGATGGAATCGATCTCTCTGGTAAAAACAAGCTGCTCGATCTTTTCCTCGATTTGGTCATCCAGTTTGTAGCCATCATGACGGAAAAACTTAATTCCATTGTCTTCGTAGGGGTTGTGGGAAGCAGAGAGGACGATGCCAGCGTCGGCGCGCAAAGAGCGAGTAATGTAAGCAACCCCCGGAGTCGGCAGCGGCCCAATGATCAAAACGTCGACCCCGAGCGAAGTGATGCCGGCGACGAGCGCGTTTTCGAGCATGTAACCCGAGAGGCGGGTATCCTTGCCAAGAACGATCTTCGGACGCGTGCCTTCCGGGATGGTGCGCGGATTAAGTTGCGTGAAAACATGGGCGGCGGCGCGGCCGAGTTTAAGGGCTGTCTCGGCCGTCACCGGCTCAACATTGGCGATGCCGCGAACGCCATCCGTTCCAAAAATTTTCTTCTGCTCGGTCACGGCCCAATTGAAACGCTCAAAAGGCAGTTCGTAAACGGAAACTTCTCCCAATTGTTATTCCTCGACCCGAACTCCGAAGGCTCTCGCGAGCGTTCGAGATTGGAGGCGAACCAATGTAACGTGTAACGGATCGCGTTTTACCCATTTGTTGACTCGACAGAGAGATTAGTCGCTTCCGATCGTTCGCCCCTGGAGGCTTCCCTTCAAGCGCGCCGGCGCCAAAACGGCGTTCTCGCCGGCCACCAGCGGCATTGTTCGCTCGCAGGATGCAAGGCCTGCCAAGTTTGAAAGCGCAGTGCCTACCAACACAGCATGAGCCGAAAGCTCAGATTACGAATCACCAACGATCGAAATGCCGCGAGAGCGCCGAGAGCGATGAAGGTTAAGGAAAGAGTTGAAGCCCCGTCTGGCACGGCCGGAGGCCGAGGATTTTGGACCATTGCGCCCGAGACGATAGAAATGTCGTTTCCGCTGATAATCTCGCCAACGACAAGTCCAGGGGCCAATTGTATCCTCGCGTTTAAGGCAAGGATGATGCCGTGGAGGACAGATTCATCGGGCCCGCCGGGGGCAGTGCCGCCGGTGCCGCCGGAAAATTGGACGTCGTGTGTCGACGTAACGTTGAAGAGAACGTTTGTTGCCATTGCGCCGTTGCTCAAGAGTACTTTCCCACTGTTGAATTGGAAATTGCCGGTAATATTGAAAATAAAATAGCCGGATCCAGATAGAGTTAACGTCGAATGATCCAACTGGAATTTCGATAGATCGTAGACTCCCGGGGCGAGAGTTAGTGTTGCGCGGCGGAGGTTGATGGAGGCGAGCGTCGAAGTTTTGGGCACCGAGATAGCCACCGCCGATGCCGCGATCGCATCATTGTGTGCTTGGTTAAGCAGCGCTTGGGGATTGTCCGAAGCTGTGTCGTAGGAATAGTTAGGCGGGCCGGCAGTCGTACCTGTGCCGAGATGGATCGTCCCTGGGCCCACCTCCAAAACCGCCCACTGGCCCGGGCCGGCGGAACGCAACGCGGCAAAGGCGTCCGGAGCCGAAGGTAGGGCCAGACAGCTGGCTCGAATTGCCAAAAACGTGAATATCGTGAGAGGGCCGATCAATTTTCCGGTTTTGCTAAGCATGCTCCAACTCCTGGGCGATGCCCTAGCCCCTCCCGCTAATCATTTCTCCGTGAACTACATACGAAATACGCCTCTCAATGGAGCGGCTTTTATGCCAGGTGAGGTCTTACAACTCCTATTCTACACTTAAGTGACTATTCATGAGCGATTTGCATAAACAATTTTTGAATTTCGCATCAATTCGCTCTGTACCACAAATTATAAGAAATACCGACACCTAAAGCCGGCCGTAACGGGAAAAATCCTTGTCTACACCCAAATGGCTGCCAGAACTTCCAAAAGGTGACCCGGTTCATAGGGCCGTACGTGATTTTGCAGTTAGCAAATCTCGCTTTGGCCTCTTGCGACGAGGTTCTTGCAATCCGGCATTCAAAGACTTTTTTAATTGGGACAAAGTTGTAAGAAATACCGACAGCGAAAGGTTAACCCCGACACCTTCGACGATCGTTTCACTTTCCCGTGATCGGCGATAGCTTAAGATCGCAGCAAGAAGCGGGTGGGAATCGGTCCGCGTCATGACATGCTGCCGGTATGAACGACTACGAACGAGTTGCAGGTGTGATCCGTTATTTGGATGAACATCATACTGACCAGCCTGATCTGACCGAATTGGCCCGTGGCGCCGGACTCAGTCCCTTTCACTTTCATCGGCTCTTTTCGACATGGGCCGGGGTAACGCCCAAAGATTTTTTGCAATGTCTTACGCTCGAGCACGTGAAGGCACTGCTTCGTGACGGTGAAAGCGTCCTCGACGCGGCTTTGAATGTTGGATTATCCGGCCCTGGTCGATTGCACGATCTTTGCGTGACGCTTGAAGCGGCCTCACCGGGCGAGCTCAAAAGCGAAGGCGCCGGAACTAAGATCAGCTACGGGTTTGCCAATACTCCATTTGGCGAAGCGCTCATCGCCGAAACGACCCGTGGAATCTGTCATCTCTCCTTTATTAACGGGCAGGGCCGCAGTGAAGCGCGAGAACTTCTTTCCAATCACTGGCCGGCGGCGAAGCTGCACCGCAATGATCAGCGCGCGGAGGAACTTTCGGCCAACATTTTTACAAAGCCGCCGCAAGACAAACCAAGACCACGCCTGCGCGCATTCGTCCGCGGGACATCGTTTCAGGTTCAAGTCTGGCGGGCTTTGCTACGCGTTCCGGCAGGGTCACTCACGACATATGGCCGCCTTTCCGGCGTTATCGGCCAACCCACCGCAGCTCGCGCTGTCGGCAGTGCTGTCGGCGCGAATCCGATTGCTTTTGTTATTCCGTGTCATCGCGTCATCCGTGAAACGGGAGCGCTCGGTCATTACCACTGGGATCCGATTCGTAAGCGCGCGATGATCGGCTGGGAAATGTCGACTCGTTTTGCGCAGTCTCAGAGTGACTCGACCGGCCTCCATGCCAGCGCGGCGTAATCAGGTTCTACGGTAACGGCGATTCACCGAATCGCCATCTTTACGTGCTTCGGTGCCGTGATGGTTGGATAGTCGCCGGCACCGTGATCGCAAAGGAATGGCGATTGAGAGCCTGCCCTGAGCGCAGTCGAATGGGTCAATCGCCGCTAGCTGTGCTCGCGATTGATCACAAATAGCGCAACCAAAGAGGTTGAGAAATCAGCGCGCGGAAAGTAGCGAAACGGCCGTCAGCGCTCCGCGATTCCGCTGGCAGAAAGAGCCGTGGTCAGCCTATTTGAGTTATTACGGTTTGGGCTGGGTCGGCGGTACCCAGACTTGTGCCGGTCTATCCCCCTCTGTGATCGCTTCCTGCTCGCTCACGTATTTGCCTTTTTTCGTTTTCCCGTAAAAGCGTGATCCTGGTTTGTGGTAAACGTGGCTCTCAGTATTGACCCACACTTGGCCGGGGCCACCGCCAGGGGCCATTGCCGGTGTTGCCCGAGTTGTTGATGTCGGCTGATCAACCGGGGCGGGTGTTGCGCGAATTGTAAATGTAGGCTGATCAACCGGGGGGACTGTTGCGCGAGTTGTTGGTGGAGGCTGATAAATGGGGGGGGGTGTTGCGCGAGTTGTTGATGTAGGCTGATCAGTCGAGGGAGCTGTTGCGCCCGTTATTGATGTTGTCTCGTCACCCTCGGCGGGTGGTGCGACAGGTGTTGATGTTGGCTGAGCAACCTGGGCGGGCGTTGCGCGAGTTGTTGATGTAGGCTTACGAACCGGCGCGGGTGTTGGGGTGATAGGTTTCCAACTGAACAAAGGCTTGTTAGCCGGTCTAGGAGACGCGCCCGCATTCTTTTTCAACGTGCGCTCCTTTGCGGGTGAACGCGACGCCGCGGCAGCAGCGGGCGTCGCGGTCGACCCTAACACCGACCTTCGAGTCTGGGCTTTAGCGGGCGAAGGCGAAGTGGCACTGGACGTCGCCGCGGCTTTACGACCCCGATATGGTACCGGCGAAGGCGATGCTGCGTTCGTGGCTGTGGGACTGCTCGCGGCGGCGGCCTTCTCTTGAGGCGACACCGAGGGTGTGGGAGTTTGAGCTGTCGCGAGTGAAACGCCGATAATCGCCACAAGCGATGTGAATTGACCGAGTTTGATAATCATACGCTAAGTTAACAAGCGGGGGGCACCAGAGCCACATATCCCGGTGATGCTGATGCTGATATAGTGATAACGCGTGGTGTCCGCCTATTGGTTTCTATTTATTCATTCCAACCTGGAGCTCGATTTGATCAAAGGAATGGCGATTGGTCAATCGCCACTACCTGTGCTGCGCGATTGATCACAAATAGTGCTTTCGACTTTTCAGCGCCGCTAAATAGAATGCGGTAAATCTCATGGACGCGCCGCTTGATCCACTTTCAATTCGTTATGATCACGCCACCCGCGGCGGCTTGCGCCGTCGCGATCTCGATCCGAATCCAATCAAGCAATTTGGGAATTGGTTTACTGCAGCCATTGAAGCCGGAATTCGGGATGTGAATGCCATGAGTCTCGCGACAGCTAGTGCCGACGGGCGCCCATCTGTTCGAATTGTTTTGCTAAAAGAATTTGATCACGACGGTTTCGTATTTTTTACGAATTACCTGAGTGAGAAAGGGCGTCAGCTCGAAGCGAATCCGCACGCGGCCCTGGCATTTTATTGGATCGAGCTCGATCGCCAGATCCGCATCAGTGGCCCGGTGAAAAAGACCTCTCGCGAAGAATCGGAGCGATACTTTCATTCCCGGCCTCCCGGCAGTCAGCTCGGCGCATGGGCCTCGCGTCAGAGCGAAGTTCTGGATGCGCGTCGGGTGCTGGACGCGCGTATGGCGGAGATGAGCGAGCGTTTTGCGGATAAGCCAATTCCATTGCCGCCGCATTGGGGCGGCTATCGGATTAAACACGAGATCATGGAATTCTGGCAGGGGCGCCCCGATCGATTGCATGATCGCTTTCGTTATACGCTCCAGTCTAATGGCACGTGGTCGATCGATCGTCTCGCGCCCTGAATTGGGAAAATATTGCGGATCTGAACGCTCAACGTTCAACGCTCAACTTCCAACGCCCAATGGAAGAACGTGTAGCGAAGTTTCACATAATTCGATGTCAGCAATAGCCCAGCGTTTTTAACGCTGGTAAACAGTCTCGAAGGGACGGCAGAAATCTTCCTTATTGCACGGACCTCTCATCGCGTGGGGCGCGGGATAGCTTCTTTCGCCCTGGTGGGACTGGGACTCTTTCTATTGATCGAACCTCGCCTTAAAACGCTGGGCTATTTTCAAACTATGCAGAATATTTGGGAATGGCTTCTAGAGGGAAAATCGACCTGCTCCGGGGCGATATCACCGCGCTCGATGTCGATGCCATAGTCAACGCGGCCAACACTACCTTGCTTGGGGGCGGCGGCGTGGACGGTGCGATCCATCGCGCCGCCGGTCCCGAGCTTCTGGCCGAATGTCTAACGTTGGGCGGTTGTCGTCCGGGCGACGCGAAATTAACTCGTGGTTACAACTTACCGGCGCGCTTTGTGATTCATGCGGTCGGTCCGGTTTGGCACGGGGGCGGTCAGGGTGAAGCCGAAGTGCTCGCTAATTGTTATCGCAATTCTCTCCAACTGGTTCGTGATCACGGGCTCAAAACGGTCGCCTTTCCCGCCATCAGTTGCGGCGCCTATCGGTATCCTATTCCGGAGGCAGCGCAGATTGCGGTAGAAACAACTCGAGAATTTCTTTGCAAAAACGACGCTATCGAAAAAGTAATCTTCGTTGTCGCAACCGACGAAACCTTCGCGGCCTACCAGCGCCTTCTGTAGAAAGGCAACCACGGATTACGCTGATTACACGGATAGGAATTTCAATTGTGGTGGCATAAATCAGATGTTGCAAGAGAACCGCCCCGGTTTTCGGCGTTGTTTGCGGCAAGTTACGCACCTACCCGGAACAATTCATCACCTCTCCTTATCCGCTCGATCCGCGTAATCCGCGGTTAAAAGTTTCCTTCTCTCTTAGCGCCGATAACGACGTCCCGCCGACGAATTATGGCTGAGAGCTCTGCCACAAAACCTTCGGCGGCCATAAACGGCCGTTCCACAAACTCATAACCCGCTTCTGATCCCGCGATCGACATCGCGTGGGCCGAGAATGCCGGCCAATTTGTCCCAAGCTGCTTGTACCGCGGGACGGGCGTGGTCCCACGGGAGTGCCTCACCGGGACGGGCCCGCTCGTAGTTCAAGGCTACTTCATCCTCGATTTCCTCAAATGTCTTACCTGGATTTTTAAGCGCGGCTTCAGCACCGATGCGATAGGCATGGGCGTAATGTTCGTAGGGCCGATTTTGGTCTGCATACGGCTGCTCAGCGTGGTGTTCCTGCCAATAAGCTTCCTCTTGCGTTAGGTCCTTCATGTTGCTTCCTTTCCCTGTAGTGTTCGAGCACCGCCAGTGTGGCGGATGTGAGGATTAAAAGACAAGAGGCGCGAAGGGGCGCCGATTTGCGAAGTTATTAATATGATCAATCCGGGCGAGAATGACTTTAGGGAAGACGAACCATTCGGTTCGACACCATCCAACGAGAGCGAAAATTTGACCGAGCGCGAAGGAGAGCCGAGGCGGGCTGCGCACCGAGTTTCGAGGGCGGCGGCGGAAAGCTGGGAGCAGACCAAGGAGAAGGCGAGCCTGGCTCGGACCCGGACCGAATACTTTTTGCGGGAGAATCCGATACCGACAATTATTGGCGCGTTGGCGGCGGGTCTGGTTATTGGCTGGGCGCTCCGTCACGCCACCGCTCACGAGGAGAAAGAACTCGAGGTTCGATCTCGGCTGGGCGATGTGAGCTGGGGTTTTCTTTCGCTGCCCTTCCTGTGGCCCTTCTTTAAATCGGTAAAAGAAAAGTACGACGATTCGACCGAAGTTGTAAAGGACAGCGTCGACCGCCTAAAGAAGATCGACGTGGACCGTTATACCAAACCAATTCGAAAACGCTGGAAATCCTGGAGGAGTTGACGGTGGCTCAAACGCTGCGCGCGCAATGCTGATCGAGTTAGGAGCGACGCCGCTAATGATGGATTGACCGCCGGCATTCTGGAATTAGTGCCTTCGATTGCTTTAGCGTGGAATTCTTCATCCGTCGGATGCTAGTCTCGCCGGGTGCTTCGGCTATCCAGTCTCCTAGTTTGCTTTATCATAGCCAGCGGCCTAAGCCACGCCGCCGCGAGAGAACCCCAGCAAACCCGCGAAGATGGAGCGAAGTTCGTCGGCTCCTTAGGTTGCAAATCTTCAAGCTGCCACGGCGGAGCCGGCGAAAAGCGCAGCCAATACATCACCTGGTCGCGGCAGGATTTTCATACCCGGGCCTTTGCGATTTTGCTTAATGCGCGTTCGGCCCGAATTGCCGAGACAGTTGGAATCGCCGAACCGCAATCGAGCGCGCGCTGCACTGTTTGCCATTCGCCTTTGCAATCACTGGCCCAAAGCCGTCTCGCTTCCACCGTGCGTCCTGACGAAGGCGTTTCGTGCGAAAACTGTCACGGCGCCGCCGGTCCCTGGTTGCGCGGCCACACCCGGACTGATTGGACCTACGCCATGCGGGTAAGCGCCGGCATGCATGACCTGCGAAGTCTGTACGTTCGGGCCAACAGCTGTATTGCATGTCATCAGAACGTGGATAGCGACTTGTTAAAAGCGGGACATCCGACGCTTGTTTTCGAGCTGGACAGCCAATCGGTGAATGAACCGAGGCACTGGCGCGAAGATGATTCCTGGAGCGGAGCGCGCGCCTGGCTGGTCGGACAGGCGGTGGCGTTACGCGAAACAGCATGGCGATCACGCGCCGATCGCGATCCCGCTGCCGATATGCAGGAGACCGCTGTCGCCCTCGCGTGGCTGCTCGAGAAAATCACATTAACTGAACCGCTGCTGCCGAAGATTAGTGAACCGGCCACATCTGATCTCGGCCCGCTGCAAAAAGAAGCTGACGATCTGGCCCGCCGGGCTGCGAGCTGGAATCCGACGGCCGATTCGGCCATGTTGATGTTGCGAGGGCTCGCCGAAAGCGACTCCGAGTTCCTAGTTGGAAAGGATCGATCGCTACAACAGCTGTATTACCGGGCTCGCCGCCTTGTCCTGGCTATCGATCGGCTGAACAACGCACTTACCCAGAATCAGGGCACGCCTTCAAAGATCGACCCTGAATTGAATGCCCTGCGCGACGATGTTGCGCCCAACCGCAGCTTCGAGCCTGCGCGTTTCGCCGAACATGTGCGCGCGTTGCGCGGAAAGCTATAGCGGGAGGGCCGACCTCCGTGTCGTCCCACAAATTAATGGGACGCGACAGAGCGCGTCCCTCCATAGTCCCGCAGAGCGGACTCAAGCTTGAACGCTCATCCGTTCTCGCGCAACATATCGATCTTCTCATGGCGAGTATGAATTCATCGGCGCGACCGCGTTGGCAGCGCAATCAGCTTTTCAAGTTTTTTGCCTCGCTAAAGCTCGCGGTTGTTTTGCTGGCCGTGCTCATCGTGGCCGCGATCACCGGCACGATTTACGAGTCGAGCTTCGACGCAAAAATCGCGCGTGCTTACATCTATGGCGCGCCTTGGTTTAATCTGTGGCTTGTCTTGCTCGGCACGAACCTCGCCGTCTCCGCGCTGTCGCGCTGGCCGTGGAAAAAGCATCATCTCGCCTTTCTGGTTACTCATCTCGGTATAATCACGTTGCTGACCGGCTCACTCATCGGCCGTATTTGGGGAATCGAAGGGACGATCACACTTTTCAAGAATGATCCGCCAACCAATCGGCTGCTGGTCGATCAGCATCAATTGCGTGTCCGCGACATTGATGGCGGCGGTAGGAACTACCCCGCGGAATTCTTAAATCATCCTCCGAATCCAGGTCATCCGCACGATCTTGGTATGCTGGCCAGCGGGGCGCGCTTGAGCATAATCGATTACGCACCGGCAATTGAAGGCAAGCTGAATCCGCGACGCGTCGCGGATGGGGGTGTACCCGCGCTTCATTTCACGATCAACACCGCAATGATGGGACAACATCTAGAAAGTTGGTTGCTGGCGGACGATCCGCAGCACGGAACGTTTAACATGGGCCTCGCCAACGTCGAACTTAAGCGTGGCGTGGCAGCGGAGAGCAAGAACGCGAGCGCAGAGCAAAGTGGGAGGGGCCTCAGCGCCGCGACCAATGACATCGATCTCGAGGAATTAATTTTCGCTTTCAGCAAAGCCCCGGATGAACAAGTCGGGCGCGTGACTAAAGGCGGCAGCACGGGCGCGAAAGTTCGACTGCTTGCGCCGGAAAAAGGAGGTAAAGGGCGCGTCTCGATTTCGTTAGGCGAAAGCGAAAACACTTTCGATGTCGCGGAAAATCTGGGCAAAGATGTCGCCATAGCGGGGACACCTTTATCCTTGAGAATCGACGATTACTGGCCGGATTTTCGGATTGAGGACGGCAAGCCGACCTCACTCAGCGCTCAACCAAATAATCCCGCTGTTCTTGTCACTATCCACGGAAAAGGCCTTCCGGCGGCTGCTCCTCCGTCGCCCCACTCTGGTGGGCGGGAATTTAACACAAACGGAGGCCCACCGGCCATGCCACCCAGCGATGGAGAAGTGCCGAACCACCTTACTCTTTTTTTGGGGAGCGACGGTGCGATCACTTACGAATTGATTTCGCGTAAAGTCGGTCGGTCCAGCGGCAAGATCGAACTGAATAAGCCGCTCACCACCGGTTGGGCGGACTGGCAGTTGAACGTCGACCACGTGATGCCGCACGCGCAGCAATGGTTCGATTTTAGTCCAGCGAAAGCGACGTCGGCCTCTCCCATGGCTGATTTGCCCGACGGATTGCGCATTCGCGTTCAACAGAATGGCGAAACGATCGAACAATGGGTGCCGGCCGGTTGGCAGGTTACGGTTCCAACTTCGCCGCACGAAACACAGCTCGCTTATGGATGGAAAACAGTTCCGCTTTCGATTGGGATAGAATTGCTCGATTTCGAGGTAAAACGCAATGAAGGCAGCGACAGCCCGGCGGGGTTCAAGAGCACCTTACGGGTGGCGAGTGCTGATGACGACGGCGCCACGGGGCAATGCTGGATGAATCACCCGTTTAGTTATCCCGGAGCGTGGTGGCGCACATGGACCGGGCTCACCTACAAGATTTCGCAGGCCTCATGGAATCCTGAGAATCTGGGGCAAAGTACTGTCCAAATTTTGCGCGATCCGGGCTGGCTCTTTAAATGGATCGGCTCGCTGCTGGTTGTGACCGGCGTTTTCATGATGTTTTATCTACGGCCATATCGGAAACAGACGGTCGGTCGACCCATTTTGCCCTCAGCTCCAATGCCGGAAAAACGACGACGGTCAACGTCTCGCGTTCCAGAGACAGTCGCGCACTGAAATTTGACGTTGAGCGTTTGCCAGTCCGGCTCGGACCGTTGAGCGTTGGACGTTCTGTCGCCGTTATGAAAGACATTAAAACTTTTGTGCTTTGCCTTTTGGTGTTGTCGTTGTTCAGCTGCGCGGGAGGCAAAAAACCGAACTGGACGTTGGGAGCGCTACAATCACACAAGTGGGGCTACTACAGCGGTTTCCCGGAAACGCGCTGGGATCCCGATGGCCGAAACATGACTCTCTTAAGCGAGTTGAGTTACACCGATCCGCACGGCGTCGTCTGGATTGCGCCAGCTGGCTCGAAGGTTGACGGCGCATCGATCCCGCGCTCGCTCTGGTCGATCATGGGTGGGCCGTTCGAAGGGAAATACCGTAACGCCTCAGTGCTGCATGATGTCGCATACGAGCAACATAATCGGCCATGGGAGGACTGCGACCGGATGTTTTACAATGCCATGCGTTGCAGCGGTGTCGGGGCGGTGGAATCGAAAACAATGTATTACGCGCTCTATAAGTTTGGTCATCACTGGAAATTTCCGATCCGACGAGCCAAACGTGTCAAAGAAAAAGAACTCGAGCTGGCGACTGCGGAACAAATTCCAAAGGCAATTCCGGTGAATGCAAACGAAGTCGACGCGGCGCGCGACTGGATCAGGAGCGCCGAACCAAGCTTGGAGCAGATCGAACAGCGCGCGGAGGCCGAAGAACATTAGGCGAACTTTGGGTGGTGCGTGGTTTCGCCAAGCCGCGTCGCAATAGGCATATAGCTGCGGCAATTATACTTGCACCAGGCGCGCAGAGAATGTCAGCGATTGAATGACTACGGTTGCGCTTTCGTCAAACTTTGCATGAAAGCGAATTGGAGAAGAGGGATTCGTGAGGGCTTTCTCGCATTGTTTTTAGTGGGGACGGGAGTGGGTCTTATTGGGTGCGCAGATGACTACGTCGGGTATCGCGGGTATGGCGGCGGTTATTACGCGAGCTACTCCGGATCTCGTCCCTACTACGGGTACGGATATCCGCGCTATCGATATTACGGACCGTACTACGGGGCGCCATATTATGGCGCTTATTCTGGAGGGCCATATTACGGAGGCGGAGCGGTTGTCATTTCCGGGAGCCGCAACTATGCCTACCGCGACAGCTATTATCGGTCGCGTCAT
>WNGI01001786.1_pt1 | contig 18248 bp, 12 predicted proteins | sample 5400621 | NCBI WGS metagenome assembly WNGI01 (sample SAMN13153374, study PRJNA577476) | soil metagenome | isolation source: 20 cm soil or saprolite under Garry oak tree replicate 1 | place: USA:California | collected 2016-06-15
ATACTCGGAATTGTGGTCTGGACGTTTGGCGAAATGATGCTTTTCCCGCAGGCGTCGGCATACGTTGCGGATGTTGCGCCGGCGCATCGGCGGGGCGCGTACATGGGCGCATACTCGATGGCGTTCAGCCTGAGCTTCGCAGTTGCGCCATGGGCGGGGACGACGGTGTACGCGCATTTCGGCGCGAGAATATTGTGGGCCGCAGTCTTTTTTGTCGGGCTGGTTGCAGCTGCGATCATGCTTCGCGTTACCGCCGAGCAACCAGAAACTGACATCAGCCAGCGAGCGGCAGCTTGAACAACGCAATCCGGTACGCGTACGGGCACGGGGTCACGGTATCGCTTTTGCCGATATAAACTCGAAGGATAGGTGAATGGTGAATCGCGCTCTTTTCGTCATACTCGGTCTGTCGCTGATTGGAGCGGCGGGCAGCTGTGGGTCGTCACCCACCGGGCCCGTGCCGCACGGGGACTGGGGTGGTCAGCACATCGGACTGGTCGTCACAGACACGGGTGCAGCGGTCAATTACGATTGCGCGCACGGAACAATCGACCAGGCCCTGGTTACGGTTGATGGAATCTTCACTGCTCTCGGCACACACTACCCGGAGCACGGCGGTCCAGTGCGGGAAGGCGAACCTGTCGAAAAACGTCCGGCGCGCTATGATGGACGCACCGACGGCAAGACGATGACGTTGGATGTCACTCTAACCGACACCGACCAAAAACTCGGAACGTTCAAGCTCGAGCTCGGCGCATCGCCCAACGTGTTCAAGTGCCTCTGATCTGAGGCGCGCGCGCACGTTAACTTAGGGCGTGCCACACTCGCTCCTCCCGCGCGTCCGTCGCGTACTTCTAATGGGCGCGGTCGCAACAAGCGTTATCGGTCTGTTGTCTTGCGGACGGGAGCCGACTGATCCCGCGCGATCGGACCTCACCGGACTCTGGAAATCCTTCGACGTCGATTACAATCTCCGCGACATGGAGATGGAGCTCCACCAGGTCCAGCCAGGCATCGTAATCGGGAAGTGGCGCGCAATTGGAAAGATCAATGGCGATTGTCCCGCAGGAGCTTTCTGTAAGGACAGCAGCAGCATTCAGGGCCGAAATGAAGTTGCGCAGATTGTCATTCACTTGTTTGGAGCCGGTGATTTCGTCGGCGAGCACACATCAACAGACGAGCTAAAGGGAGTAATTCGCTCTTTCGAGCAGAACTTCCACGTAACCTTCCACCGGTTCTAGAGAAAACATGGCGCGATCCAGAAGGTTCAAGGCGATTCTCATCGTGGTGTTGCTGTTCATTGGCGTCACCGTGGTGCCGACTTTCGCCGGGCTCGTCATTGATTGGCTCTGGTTCAAGGAAGTTGGCTATCAGGTGGTCTTCACCAAGGCGTTGACGACAAAGCTCTTATTGTTCTTTGTCGCTGGTGCGATTGCATACACGTTTCTCTTTCTCAACGTGCGCCTCGCGCGAAGTGGGCCTGCGCGAGTGCCGGTGCTCTGGCGAATGAGCCCCGAGCTCCCACCAGTGGACGTCGCCGCGTCTCTCATGAAAGTCGCGATTCCAATCACGCTGGTCCTCACTTTCTTTTTTGCGACGGGCGCTACCGGTAGTTGGATGGACGTGCTCAGGTTCATAAATCGCACATCGTTCGGGGTCGCTGATCCCGTCTTTGGAAAAGACGTTGGATGGTACGTGTTCGTGCTGCCTGCGATTGCATCGCTGATCGGCGCAATTCGAACATTGGTGCTGCTCACACTCTTCGGCGTCGTCGTGATCTATTTCCTGAGGGGGAAAATCACGCTGCCACCTCAGCGCATCAATCTCATCTCGCCGGCCGATCATCACGTTGCGGGATTGCTCGCCGCTTATCTCTTTCTCACTGCACTCCAAATCTGGTTCGTTCGCATCCCAGAGCTTTTGTACTCGACTACAGGGCCACTGGTCGGTGCCAGCTATACTGATCTTCACGCGGCGTATCCGGCGCTTCACATCATTGCTGCCACGGCTATCGCCGGCATTGTCCTGGTCATGTACGGAATGTTTCGCGGACGCATTGTTCTGTTCACGCTTGCGGCGGCCGTCACGTACATCGTTGTATCGATCGTAGCAGGTGGGATTTTTCCGTACACGATTCAGCGGTTCGTCGTTGCGCCCACTGAGCTGACTCGCGAGCAGCCGCAGCTCAAGAGTCACATCAATGCAACACGAGCGGCATGGGGGCTCACGAACATTGACTCGCGCGAGCTAACGGGAGACGCGGGCCTCAGTCTCGCCGATATCCGCGCGAATTCAGCTACGATTCAGAATGTTCGGCTCTGGGACCGCAATCCGTTACTCGAAACATTCGGACAGCTTCAGGAAATCCGTACCTACTACGATTTCGTTTCGGTCGATGACGATCGCTACGTGATCGACGGGCGATATCGCCAGGTTCTGCTCTCGCCGAGAGAGCTCAACTCCGAGTCGCTTCCCAAGCGCACTTTTATCAATCAGCACCTGACGTTCACGCACGGAATGGGTTTGACGCTCGCGCCCGTCAACGAAGTAACGAGCGAGGGCTTGCCGGTGCTCTTCGTCAAGAATCTTCCGCCTGTTTCGACTGTGTCGATCAAAGTCACCAGGCCGCAGATCTATTTCGGCGAGAAGACCAACGATCAGGTCTTCGTCGGAACCAAGCGTCCGGAGTTCGATTATCCATCCGGTGACGCCAATGTCTACACGCGATACAGTGGTACGGGTGGCGTTCATGTCGGTGGCGTGTTCCGAAGGGCGCTGTTCGCCCTTCAATTCGGGGCGATCAACATTCTGCTTTCGCAGGACATTACCAGTGACAGCCGCGTTCTTTATCACAGACAGATCGTCGATCGAGCTACGACCGCTTTGCCGTTTCTGACTTTCGATGGTGATCCGTACATGGTGATCAACACGAAGGGCGAGCTGTACTGGATCCTCGACGCTTTCACGACAACGGATCGCTACCCGTATTCGCAGCCGCTCGACGACGGCACGAACTACATGCGCAACAGCGTGAAGGTCACGATCGACGCGTACAATGGGACGATCAGAGCGTATGTCGCTGACGCGGCGGACCCGTTGATCAAGACCTACGCAAAAATCTTTCCTGGAATCTTCACGCCAATTTCCGCGATGCCAGCGGACATCCGCGCGCACGTTCGCTATCCGCGCGACCTATTCCGGGTGCAAGCAGGACTCTACATGACTTTTCACATGGACGAGCCCAACACTTTCTACAATCGCGAGGACCAATGGCAACTGCCGCTTGGCTCCGAGGAGAAAGAGGCAAGCGATGCCTTCATGCGTCACCTCGTGATGCGACTTCCGGATGAAAAGCAGGCTGAGTACGTGTACATGGCGCCGTTTACACCGCGGGGAAAGGCGAATCTCGCCGCGTGGATGGTGGCCAGGAACGACGGAGCCAATTACGGGAAACTCAGAGTTTACCGCTTTCCGAAGCAGAGTCTGGTTTACGGTCCCGCGCAAATCCAGTCGCGAATCAACCAGGATACGGACATCTCACGCGAGCTCACGCTGTGGGATCAGCGCGGATCTCAGGTCATCAAAGGTGAGCTGCTCGTGATTCCGATCGAGGAAGCGCTGGTCTACGTGCAGCCGATTTACTTGAAAGGGCAGGGGGGACAGCTGCCCGAGCTGAAGCGCGTCGTTGTCGCATTCCAGGATCACGTCGTGATGTCGGAAACTTTCGAGAGCTCGCTCGCTCGGCTCTTCAGCGGCGAGATCAACACGCAGGCGCAGATTGCTTCCGCAGCAGCCGCGGATACATCGTCGAAATCGCCCTCTGCTGGTCCGCCAACCGCAACCGTTCAACCGCAGGGGCCGAATGCGGATCTGATCCGAGAAGCGGATGATCACTATCAGCGCGCGATTTCAGCGCAACGATCGGGTGATTGGGCGACCTACGGCGAGGAGATCAAGAGATTAGGCGAGGTCCTTCAGCGTCTTAAAGTTGCGCGCCGTTGAGTGGCCGTTCGAAGAATTACCCTGCATTAGCCTCTTCCATCTCCACGATCGGTTCGAGCATCGCCTCGTAACACCGGCTCTCGAACAGAGCGGCGACAATCGCGGGATCGAAATGCTTGCCGCTCTGGCGTTGCACTTCGGCGAGAACCTCCGACATCGGCCACGCCGCGCGATACGGACGATTGTCAGTCAGTGCATCGACAAAATCCGCCAGACCGACAATTCTCGCTTCGAGCGGAATGGCTTCGCCCGCGCGACCGTGCGGATACCCTCTCCCGTTCCAGCGCTCATGGTGACTCAGCGCGATCCGCTCCGCCATTTTGACGAGCTCGGACCTTCCCCCCGAGAGCATCTTGGCTCCGATGGTCGTGTGCGATCGAACGATCTCCATCTCTGAAGGCGTGAGCTTTCCCGCTTTTAATAGAATGTTGTCTGGGATTCCGATCTTGCCGACATCGTGAAGTGGCGCCGCCCGCATTATCAGATCCACAAACCGAATTCCTGAGCCGAGTGCCTCGGCAAGAAGTGCTGAAAGATCGCCGACGCGTTGTGTGTGCCGCCCGGTGGCGTCGTCGCGAATTCGCGCAGCGCGCACGAGTCGCTCGACGATCTCGAGCTGCGAGCGCTCCAGGTCGCGTGTTCGCTCTTTTACTCTCACTTCGAGACTGGTGTTCTGAAACTCGAGGTCGCGATAGAGAAATCTTGTCTCAAGGAGATTCCGGATTCGCAACAGCACTTCTGTCGCGTCGAAGGGCTTCGCGACAAAATCTTTTGCGCCGAGCGAAAGCGCTCCGCGTTTCGCTTCCGGTGTTGCGTCTCCGGTGAGCATCAGCACGGGGAGGTAACCTCCGCCGTTCAGACGCTCGGCGAGCTGCCGCAGTACAGCGAATCCGTCGAGGTGCGGCATGTGGAGGTCGAGCAGAACGAGGTCGGGGTGCGTCTCGTCCATGAGGTGCTCGACTTCGCGCGGATCGGTCGTGCCGGTTATGTGCACGTATCCCGCTCGCGACAGTATTCTGTGGAGGAGACGAATGTTCGACTCTTCGTCATCCACCACGAGAAGGCGCGCCGATTCCGCAGTACGGTTATCGCTAGACATTTTCGAGCTCAGCTGACGGCACTTCAGAATCGAGCACCTGGCGAGCTCGCTCGGCGAGACGCGCAGGCGTAAACGGCTTCTCGATAAACTCGGCACCGGGTTCGAGGAAGCTGCGCCGCAGCACGGCGTCTTCGGTGTACCCGGACGTGAAGAGGATTCGAGCGGTAGGAGCCCACTCGCGAATGCGTTGCGCGAGCTCGAGACCGCCCATCTCCGGCATGACGATGTCCGTGATAATCAGATCGAATTCGCGGCCCCGTTCACCGAACTGTCGCAGTGCCTCGTTGCCGTTGCACGCTTCGACCACCGTATACCCGCTACGACGGAGAATTCGGCTGGCCACTTGCCGCACCGCGTCTTCATCCTCGACGAGAAGAATTGTTTCTTTGCCGCCCTTTCCGTTCTTCGCCGGCGCGCCGAGCTTGTCGCTGGCAATCGCCCCGTCGATTCTCGGCAAATAAATCTTGAACGTCGTGCCTCGGCCGGGTTCGCTATACATCCAGATCGACCCACCGGACTGTTTGACGATTCCATAAACCGTCGACAGTCCAAGGCCGGTTCCTTTGCCCTTTTCCTTCGTGGTGAAGAACGGCTCGAACACGCGAGCTTGAGTTTCGCGCGGCATTCCGTGACCTGTATCGCTGACTGCGAGCATCACGTAGTCACCGGGAGGTGTCGATGCATGCGTGCGCGCATACTCGTCGTCGAGCTCGACGTTTGCTGTCTCGATGTCGATCGTTCCGCCATCGGGCATCGCGTCGCGCGCGTTGACGATGAGATTCATCAGCACCTGCTCGATTTGCCCTGGATCAGCCGTTACCATTCCGATTGAAGGCGCGAGTCGCGTCTTCACTTCGATGTCCTCGCCGATAAGTCGTTCGAGCATTCCCTTGAGATCGCGAACGGTCGTGTTGAGATCGAGGACGCGCGGTCGAAGCAATTGCTGTCGACTGAATGCAAGCAGCTGTCGAGTCAATGCAGCAGCGCGGTCGGCAGCCTCGTGTATCTCCCGCACGTCTTCGACACGCCCCTTGTCCGTTTCCATGTCCTCGAGCAGCAGCTCGCTGTAGCTCTTGATTGCGGTGAGAATGTTATTGAAATCGTGAGCGATTCCACCCGCGAGCCGGCCGACTGCTTCCATCTTCTGCGACTGAAGCAGCTGCTCCTCGAGCTGCCTGCGATCCGTCGTCTCGAGAACGACCGCGCCTACTCCATCGATCGATCCCTCCAGCGTCTGCACTGGGAAGAAACTCACCAGAAAATGCTGCTGTAACGGTGATCCATTTCTTGCGGCTCTCGCGACGGGAACATTGATGATGGATTTGCCAGTCACGAGAACCTGGCGAAGCAACGGCTCGATAAGCTCCGCAACTTCTGGATGCACCTCGGCTGGAGTCCGTCCGAGATGTTCCTCGGCGCTTCGACCGGCCATTGCAGCGAGAGCGGAGTTGATTCGCGTGTACTTCATGTCGCGATCGTGAAAGGCGAAGCCGATCGGCGCGCTTTCGAGAACGACGTCGAGCAGTCTCAGAGTTTTCTGTTTTTCTCGCGTGATACCCTCTACCGCAGTGTTCGAGTGTTCCAGTCGATCGATTGTCTCGGCTAATTCGCGATTCGTTTTCTCCAGCGTTCGCGCAATGCTTTGAGCTTCGTCGGTCTGTTCCTCGAGCGTGGCGGTCTGCTCTTCGAGCTCAGCTGCTTGAGCCTCCAACTCTGTGGCTTGTTCTTCGAGGCGTTCCTGCTGATCGAGAAGATCGGATGCTTGCTCCAACGCTCGGCGCCGAAGACCGATAAGGACAGCAAGCAGCCCTACGATCTCGATGATGACGGCAACAAACGCGACAATCCCGAGAAATGTCTCAAACGCAACCAGCCTTTCGTACGATCTCTCCTCGTAATTCCGGAAAACGTCGAACGCTGCGCGCACATTGTCGAAGAGTGCTTTGCCAGCGAGCTCCGACTCGACAGATGATGCGTATCCCGGTGTCCGCGCTCGCGCGAGTGTTGGGTCGGCGTAACCGAGCTCCCACCGATGAACAGCGTCACGAAGCGATCTCGCGCGCTCGTTCTGCGACAGATTGTCTCGCGACATTGAGACGAGCGAGTCGAGCTTTGCCTGAAGAGCAGGACGCGCTTTGAATTCGGGCTCGAGCGATACCGGTTTCCCCGAGAGGAGGAATCCTCTGATCGCTGCCTCGCGGTCGGTTGCAAGAGCACGCGCGTCACGTCCGATGCGCGAGATGGTGCGACCGCGCATGACCCAATTCCAGCTTGCGCGGTTTGCCGCGCTCAAGCCTATGAACGTCAACCCAATGGCGACGAGCCACAACGTCCCCAGCAAAAATGCTCGTCGGAGACGTGGGACTAGATGATCGCGATCCAGCGCAACTGGTTTTGCTTTCTGGTGCTTCAACGTTCGCGTGCCCCTCGGTTTGCGTTCTTTGGCAAACAACGCTATACGAGGGAATGACGACCCTATTTGGACGACGGCACAGATAGGCGCTCTCGGGCGCGAAGAATTATTGCGGGGTCGTCTGTCACGATTCCCTGCACACCGTCGACCCATAGCTTCGCGGCGACTTTCGGATCGTTTATCGTCCAAATATGCACGACGCAATTTTGCGCAGGGGCAACCCTCGCAAACCTGCGTATCGGCACGCGCAGGCCCCTGTAGCTCGGCGGAATGCAAAGTGCCCTGAAGGAAAAGGGTGTTAGGGGAAACCCCAGTAGAACTTCCTTCATCAGACGAACGACCTCGCGACGTGAGGCGCCAACCGGAATCTTCGTATCGGTGAACACGCCGAGCGCGACTCCGTCGAAACTGTCAACGACAACGCGGCCTTCAGCGCGGTGCGCCTCGATGGATCGTCTTACGGCGACCGATGCGGCCCTTGTTTTTATTTCGATAAGCGTGGGCGTCGAGGGAAATGCCTCGAGAACTTCATCGAATGACGGAATGCGATGACCTTTTCCACGGTATGGAAAGGTCTTGCCGTTGTCGGCGGTGAACCGACCGCCCGCGTCGAGCTCTCGCAACTCGGAGAACGTCATGCTCGAGATTTCTCCGCTGGCGTCGGTTGTACGTGTCACATCCGGATCGTGCATCACGATCGGAATACCGTCGGATGAGACATGCACGTCGAGCTCGATCGCATCAGCGCCGAGCGCCACGGCCTGCGCAAAAGATTCGAGAGTGTTCTCGGGAGCGTGCGCGCGATTTCCTCGGTGTGCTATTACCGGACGCGCAGCCTGATCGAGAAGAATATTCACGGATAGACGGATTGACGGATAGAGAGATTGACGGATAACTGAAATCTGATTCGGAAGTCCGTCAATCTGTCGATCCGTCTATCCGTCAATCCGTCAATCTTCCCATCGCGTTCTTAGAACGTGACCTGCACTCGGCCGATTATAAGTCGTCCGATGATGTTTCCCTGTGTGAACTCGCGGTGTTGCTTGTTCGTGAGATTAGTTCCGTCGATTGCCAACACAATGCCATTGAGAAACGCGGGGCGCACGGCCAAGTTCGCGTCGATCAGCGTATACGGCTCGACTGGTCCACCCACGAACGCGAGTGTGTTGAACCCATCGACATGCCGCTCGCGAATCTGCGCGCTCACACCAGTCGTTTCATCTCGATAGTTGACCGCGAAGGAATGCTTGTTGGCGGGTGCGTTGAGTGAGACATCCTGTCTCGTTCCCAGATCGGTCTTCGAGAACAATTTCTTGTTCACCCAGGAGTACGTCCCCTGCAGCGAGAATCCCCGGTCGAGCAGGAGCTCGGCGCCGAGATCGCTTCCGAAGAGATTTATGCTCTTCTGATAACTACGATAAGCGACGATGACGTCGTTCCCGGCGTTCGGAGTATCGAAGTTCACCACGCCGATGGGGCACCCAACAGGCGCGGCTGGATTGCACGCGACCGTTGGATTCGTTCCAGGTAGCGAGCCTGCAAGACTCGCGGCGACCGGGCCAGCAGCGGCTGCAGGCACACCTATCGTCGGGAAGAACGCGGCGAGCTGCGGGCCGAGGTAAGCCCCGAGCGCGGTACCGTTCATGAAGACGAGCGGAGTTTCGAGCTGCAGCGGGCCGACAAAATTCTTCCGGCTTTCATGCCAGAGATCGAGCGAAAGCTGCAATCGATTCGCGATGATCCCCTTGTATCCCACCTCGATCGTATTGTGAATCGTCGGGAGCGGGCGGTCGATGTCCAGTAGTTGCGATGGTGCAACGGCAAACGCGGGCGCGCCAGGGACGCCTGGAATGATCAGTGTAGTTCCGACCTGCTCCGGCGTGGGCGCGCGGGACGCGAGGAACGCCGCGGTTGCATTGGCGACAGCCGCTGCCTGTCCTGCTGCCTGAGCGGGCGGCAATCCCGCCGCAATGAACTGCGCTGTGAATGACGCTGTCAGACTTGCGACGACACCGTTACGCGCCACCGCGAACGAGGGCGCGTAGGCGTTCGCAGCCACAAACACGCCGTTTCCACCAAAAGCGGGAAACGTCTTCATGCACAAGCTTCCCGCGCCATTGGTGCAATCGCGTCTGAACTGAAATCCCGTGGATGGTGTTCCGAGCGCACGGATATTGACAAGCGCCGTGCTCGTTGCGACGCGATCGAGAAAAAGGTTATTCGTGCTCGGCGTTGAGAACGCGCGGTTGTACGTCAGCCGGAAGTTCTGGTCCTCGACAGGCTTGAACACCAGCGCGACACGCGGCGAGAAAACCGGATCCTTGAGACGACTGTGTTTATCGACTCGGGCCGCGGTCGTTAGCTCGAACATCGGTGAAAGTTGCGTGACGGAGTGGACGTAACCTCCGACTTCGGTGATGTCGTCGTCGTTCTCATTGCGTCCGTTGATGGTGCCTTCTGTGACGGGGATCGTGCGGATGTAATCGAGACCGTAGAGAAGTCGCTCTCTAACTCCGAAATTCAACCCATGCTGGACCTGTCCGACGTACTGCTTCGACCTGTCGATGATGCAGGCCTGGTCAGTTACGTCGGGGCAATTGGTGGTCGGTCGAACGGCTTGCAGCAGGTAGGTTCCACCGGCATCGCTGGTGTTAACGAACACCTGGGCGAATAACTGGCGATAGCGCCCGCGCAGCTGGTAGGTCTGATAAATCCAATCATTCACTTGCGCCGGGCCGAGTCCTGTTGGCTCGACGACGCTTCCGGCCTGGCTCCGGCCGTAATTGGCGATGATCTCGCTGAAAGTCGTCGGTCGGAAATCCGCGCGTACCTCACCGCCTTGTCGGTTGATATTTGGGTCGCGCCGTTTTTGTTCGCCGATCGTATCAGCCGCGAGGAACGGCCATTCTTTTGCCTTGACTCCGTCATACGTCACCTTGAATCCGAACTTCGGCGTCGGTGCGTAGGCCGTGCGGAAAGACCCGCGCATCACACTCTGATTTCCGCCATCGATTGTGAGCGTCGTGCCCTGCGACGTGAATGGTGATTTCGTGAAGAGTGCTAGTACGCCGCTGGTGGTGTTCGGACCGTAAAGTGCGGCGCCGGGGCCGAGGACGACTTCGATGTGATCGATGTCCTCCATTGTCGTCGGATTGAGATAAGGAATGTTCACGCGAAGCGACGGGACGAATGCGAAGCGATTGTCGGTCATCGTCATCAGCGCGCCTGAGAAGATGTTGTTGAACCCGCGCGCGACGATGTTCGAACGAATAATTCCACCGCGGGCAACATCGACTCCCGGAAGCGCGGCGACGTGTTCTGCAACACTGATAGCCGGGCGCTCGTTGATCTGCTCGGCGTTCACTACCGAGATCGAGGCCGGCGCATCGATGACTTTTTCCGGGGCGCGAGACGCAGTCGTAATGATCTCCGTTAACTGCGACGGCGCGACGGGCATCGTGACGTCAACGTTCGCACTCGCGCCAGCTCCGACATTCACGCTTGAGACACCCGTAGCCTTGTGTCCGAGATGTCGCGCCTCGACCGTGTAGGTTCCCGGTGGGACATTTACGATTCGGAACACTCCGTTCTCATCGGCATGTGCGCCGAAAACCGAGCTCACCCCGGACACTGCTCGCACGTCAGCATTGGCAATGGCTCTACCCGTTCCGGCTTCTGTGACTCTACCCGATATCGTTCCCGTCTGCGCCGCTGCCGGCAGCGCGAATAGTGTGAGTGCGACACCGAGTAGTAATCGTCGTAAAGAGGGTGCGACCATCAGACACCTCGAGTGTAAGAAGTAGAACGCAGGCGATGAATTGCTCACGACGTGCGCCATAGGTAAGGGCGTACGCTCGCGTCGTCAAGACTACCATCTCCTGATTCAGCGCGTATCCGCCACTCTACGTAGAGTGTTTACAGGGATTACGTAGCATTCGTACATTTGACGACATGGCCACGACGATCGAAGCTCCAGTTGCCACGACGCGCGAGCGACTCGTCTCACTCGACGTTTTTCGCGGAATCACGATCGCCGGAATGCTGCTCGTCAATAATCCGGGAACGTGGAGCGCGATCTATCCACCCCTCGAGCACGCCCCATGGAATGGGTGGACGCCGACTGATCTCATCTTTCCGTTTTTCGTTTTCATCGTCGGAGTAACCACCCACCTCTCGATAAATGCACGGCGCGCTCGTGGTGATACCGACGCGATGCTGGTAAAACAGATCATCAGACGCGGCGCGATAATTTTCCTGCTTGGGTTCTTGATGTCGTGGTTCCCGTTCTATCAGTGGGGAACTGTAGAGGGAATACCGCATCCATCAATCATGGATCGCATCGTTTTCCGGGTAGAGCACGTCAGAATCCTTGGCGTGCTGCAGCGAATCGGAATCGTGTACATCGCTGCCGGGTTGCTCACGTTGAAGACCACTCTCAAGCAACAGGTGATAATTCTCGCGACACTACTATATGGATACTGGTTCGCGATGACGCTCATTCCAATTCCGGGGAAAGGGACAATCGGCGCGCTCTGGCTGGACAATCCGAGCGAGACTCTTGCCGCTCATCTGGATCGCGCGATCCTCGGTCTGAATCACATCTGGTCGGGCAGCGTCACCTACGATCCTGAAGGACCATTCTCGACTATTCCGGCGATCGGCACCGCGATGCTCGGAATTTTCGCAGGCCGCTGGATTGGTCAGCCGCGTCCCCTCATCGAGCGCATCGCGGGACTTTTTGCCGTTGGTTGTCTCGGCATGGTGATCGGGATGATGTGGAACTGGTCATTCCCGATCAACAAGAATATCTGGACGAGCTCTTATGTCGTGTTCACGGCGGGCATGGCTTGTGTCACTCTTGCGACGATCATGTGGGTCGTGGATTGGGTCGGCGTGAAGTGGTGGACGAAGCCATGGGTGATCTACGGAATGAATCCGATCGTGGCGTTCGTCGGGTCCGGCGTATTGGCGCGGTTGATTTACACATTGTGGAAGGTCAACTATAACGGCACACCGACGCCCGTCGAGACGGTGATTTACAAGAGTGTGTTCGAGCCGTTCCTCGAACCCAAGAACGCCTCGCTCGCCATGGCGTTCGTAACCGTGCTGTTCTGGTTCGCGATACTCGCCTGGATGTATCGCAGAAAGATTTTCCTGAAAGTATAGAGGGGAAACAGCACTGCGGACTACGGACTAACTGCGGATTTCGGACTCACTGCGGACTCCGGACTAACGGCGGGTCAATGCGGAGTTCCGATCTTTGTCCGCAGTCCGCAGTGAGTCCGAAATCCGCAGTTAGTCCGTAGTCCGCAGTTCCTTTAGGTGGCTCGCCTCCGCGGAGCATCTCTATCGGTCGGTGAGCCCAACGCCGATGTAGGAACTGTTTCAGCTCTCATCGGTGCTCCGTTGCGCCTCACGACATAAGCTTCCATCGCGAAATACTCCGGAAGTCCAAGGCGATCCACAACCGAAGCAGTGCTCTTGTTTCTTTCCTCGACACGCTGCCAGAATTCGCGATCGTCCTGGCCCGGGAAGGGAGCTCTGTCCTTCTGGCTTTGATGCTTGAAGATCGCAAGGATCTTGAGCCTTAACTCATCCTCTGATAGCGGGACGAGAACGTCGGCAGTCGCGACGTCCCACTCCTGCCACGCGCCGCGATAGTACCAGATCTCCGGCTGATCGCCGGAATACTTCTCGAGCGCGGCCTGCACAGTCTCGAGGCACATGCGATGCGTGCCGTGCGGATCTGAAAGATCGCCTGCAACGAAAATCATCGATGGCCTTTGCTCCTCGAGAAGATCCAGCGTGATGTACACATCCTCGGGGCCGATCGGATCCTTTCGCGTTTTTCCGGTCCGATAAAACGGGAGATTCAGAAACCGCGCCTGCTCTCGCTGCATCCCGAAAGTTTCGATTCCAGATACAGCCTCTGCTTCGCGAATGCCGCGCTTGATTGCGAGAACTTCGCGGATGTCAACTTGCCCCGGCTCCTTTCCCACGAGAAAACGCTCGACCTTCTCGACAATCGGCAACATGCCCGACTCCTTCATCTCGAAATCGCGATTCACGCGGCGCAGAAAATCCACGTACCGCCTCACTTCGTGATCGAAGACCGCGATGTTGCCGGACGTTTGATACGCGACGACGATCTGATTTTCGTTCTGGTGAAGCTTGTGGAGAATGCCGCCCATCGAGATGACGTCGTCATCGGGGTGCGGAGAGAAGACGACGATGCTCTGTTTCGATGGGAGCTTGCTGCGGCCTCTCACTTTCGAGATGAGCGCGTTGAATACTTCGCCGTTGAGCGGGCCAGCGGATTGGTAGCGCGCAAGCAGCGAGCTCAAGTGGTGCTCACGGTAATCGAGTGTGTCGAGCTTGAGAATCGATTTGCCGGTCACTTCGCTCAGCCAGATCACAGCGGCAACTTCGCGCTCGCGCGTCCACTCGACTTCGTCCATCACCCACGGAGTTCTCACTCGAGTGAGATACGCCGCCGCGGCGGGGTCGACGTAAAACACCGCGTTCGGATGCATCTGCAGATACGTCGCTGCGACATCAGGGTCAGGCTCACCCTCGACGGCGCGCCTGATGATCTCCGACTTGTGCTCGCCCGTTGCGATGAGGGCGATCTCGCGCGCTTCCATGATGCTGGCGACTCCCATCGTGATCGCTTCAGTGGGCACGTTGTCCTCGCCGAAGAAATCGGACGCTGCGTCGCGCCGGGTCACTGTGTCGAGTGCGATCAACCGTGTTCTCGATTCGATGCCTGATCCCGGCTCATTGAACCCGATGTGACCGGTCTTGCCGATTCCAAGGATCTGAATGTCGATCCCGCCCGCTTCACGAATCGCGCGTTCGTAGGCTTCTGTCTCAGCAGCAATTTGTTCGCGCGGAACGTCGCCGCGCGGAACGTGAACGTTCTCCGGCTTGACGTTGATCTCGTCGAACAGATTCTCCCACATGTAGCGGTTATAGCTGTGGATGCTGTCCGGACGCATCGGGTAATACTCGTCGAGATTGAAGGTGACGACGTCGGAGAAATCGAGTCCCTCCTCGCGATGCAGGCGCGCGAGCTCGCGGTAAATACCGATCGGAGTGCTTCCGGTGGCGAGACCGAGCACTGCATGTGAGCCGAACTTGCGCTTGTCGACGACGACATCGGCTATTCGCCGAGCTATTCGGCGGCTGATCTCATCGTACTCGGCGATTACAACAGGGACACGCTCGCGAACTTGCGGGCTCATTTATTCCTCGACTCCCAGTCAATTAGAGGCGCACCGACAATCGATTGCTGTACTGCGTCTGCAATGTCGCGACGGAGGGCGAACACTCGAGTTGTGTTGCGTGTTGGATCCACGCGGTTGGTGAGAAGGATCACGAACAAATCTCGCGTTGGGTCGATCCAGATCGACGTGCCCGTAAATCCGGTGTGACCAAAGCTCCTTGGCGGGAAATAATGTCCGGCGCTCGAATTCTGAGATGGAGTGTCCCAGCCGAGAGCGCGACTCGATCCGCGGCCTTGCGGTGCAGTCCAGCGCGCGACAGTCGCTGCCTTCACGAGGCGCACCCCGTTGTACTCCCCGCCGTTGAGAAGCATGACTGCGAATATCGAAAGGTCAGGCGCAGTCGAAAAGAGCCCCGCATGTCCGGCAACTCCTCCAATCGCGTCGGCGTTCTCGTCATGAACTTTTCCCCACACGAGTCCGCCCCGAGCGGTGTCGATTTCAGTGGGAGCAATTCGCGGCTTGAGACTCGCGTCCGGCGTGTACATCGTGCCCGTCATCCCGAGCGGGCGAAAGATTTTCTCGTCGACGAATTTGTCGAGCGGAATCCCGGTGATTTTCTCGATCACGAGCTGCGTGAGAATCATGTCCCAGTCGCTGTAGACCATTTCCGTCCCCGGCACTGACTTGAGAGGACGCAAATTGATTTGCTGGAGGTACTGCTCACGACCTTTGAAAGTTTTGTAGAGCGCCGCGAATGCTTCCAGTCCGCCGCGATGAGTCATCACCATTCGCATTGTGATCGCAGCTTTGTCGGGCGCATTGAATTCCGGCAGATAGCTCGCGACAGTGCGATCGAGATCGAGCTGCCCTTCTTCCTCGAGCATCATCGCTGCCGTCGTGGTCGCGATGACTTTCGTGAGCGACGCCATGTCGTACATCGTGTTGACATCGACGGGCGACGAGGCGATGGCGGTGTCGAGGCGTCCGTATGCTTTGAGATGAACCAGTCTACCATACCGACCGACAGCGAGCGTTGCGCCAGGCGCTGCGTGCTCTTTTAGACCGACGGCCATTATCGAATCGAGCGTTGCGCCGAGCGCATCGGATATTCCAACGGTGGATGGCGACGCTGCGGTGATCTTATCCACTGGTGGGATGCGCGAGGCGGGTAGCGGGAAGCGGGAAGCGGCAGGCGCGCAAGCGATCGCCACGAACAGAATTACGGCGGTCGATCTCGTCCTCACTATCGAGATCGCGAATCGTTGTGGAGCACGTCCCAGATCTTCTCGTCTTCGGGTCCTAAGACCCAAACGGAGAAACCGCGCAAATGCTTTTGGTGGGCGAGGTCGAGCTTCGCTTTGAACGATCGCGCGTTCTCGAGGAAAACCCAATCGTTCACGCCGCCTACACTATATGATGCGTATGGAACCGCTTGCGCAGCATCCCATTGAACAGTCCCCCCGTTGCGCTCTACAAGTCCCGATCCCCAGCTCCAGCTCACTGACTCGTTCCACGAATCTGCACGCTCAGGTATCGACGCGTTGTAACGCGTGTACCAGTGCATTCCATAAGTCGGGATTCCCATGGAGAGTTTTTCAGGTGGAACGAAGCGCAGAAAGTAATCGACCACGTCCCGCACCCAGGGCAAACCCGCAACGGGACCAGGCGGCGTCCGCCGTGTGTGCTCGCTGTAAGTCATGACCGAGATGAAATCGCCGACGCGCGCCATGGCGGCGAGATCATAACCCGCTCGCCAGCTGTCCTGAAGAAAACGATGATACGCGGTCGGGCCCGCGTCATCGTCGGTGCGATGTACTACAGCGGCGCTCAGTGTAAATCCGGCCGCGTGCAATGCGCTCGCCGCGGCAGTGTACCACGCGGTGAACCGATCGCGATCGGCAATGTTCAAGTTCTCGACGTCGAATTGAATTCCCCAATAGCCGTTCGCCTTGCAGAGGTCGACCATCGTTTTGACCGATCGCGCAGTCGCGACTGAATCCGAAAGAAGTCGTCGCAGTGCGGGCCCATTGAATGACTCGTTGGTGAATAGCGGCATCACCTTCACATGGTGCGCTTTCGCGAGGGCGAGCACGCGCTTGTCCAGTGAGCCCCACATGATTCCGAGACTGTCGACTACATAAACCTGCGGCGCAACGATCGTGATCTGGTCGATGTTCCTTACGAGACTTCTGTAACTGTCCTCGCGGTCGACGTAGTAAAAGAGTCGCTCGAATTGATTCTGCGCGCCTGATGGCAAGGGATGAGCAACAATCGCTGCCACCGCGGTGGCGCAGAAAGTCCATCGCGGAGAAAGGTGCTTCCTTCTCATCGGCGAGTTTTCCTGAAGAAAATGTTCACGTTTGCGGAGCAGAATTTAACCCCTCTCAGCGAGGTCTGACGTATTGCTCGCAGAAATCGGGAGCTGGCAGTCGAATCATGTTGCGTTCGACGTATCGCTGAAGGTCATACGGCTTGAGTTGAGGATCTCCGTTGCGATCGAGGCAAACCGCGGAGATTTTGCCATCCTGAATCTCAGCGATGATTTCCGCGACGCCGTTTTGTCTCAATGCTACCTCGTAGGGGTAGTCGTATCGTGACGGATTGTGCATTCCGGCTGCTAGATAGTAGAAGCTCGCGTAGGGTCCGAGAAAAAATGTGCGACCGTCGCGTGGGAAGGCGGAGACGTTCGAAAGATTGCGCTTGAAACTGTCGTGAATTTCACGCGCGATCAGCGGTCCGCGAAAAAGCGGGATGCTGGAGGTTACGTAATTCGGCGAGATCGCTCGCTTGGCGGCACTCCACGTCATGAGCGCAGCGGCAGCTGCAGTTATCGCAAATGCACCGCTCGCAAGAACGCGCGCTCGAAACAACTGCGCCGACCAGCCCATTCTTCGCCAGCCGAATGCGAGCGCCACCAGTAGCATCGGCGTCGCAAACAGCATGTGTTCGGGATCGGCCCGCGGATAAATGATGGCGAGCGTCGCAATCGTGAAAGAAGCAACCGCGATTGTGAGCGCCCGCTCTCGTCGGTCGCTTCTAACAAAAGTTGCCACGAGAAGCGGAGCGACCAGGAAAGGAAAAAAGTACGGCAACGCCGCATTCAAGTAGCGCAGCGAGTCAAGACTGAGAGGATTGTCGAGGACGCTCTCGAGGCTGAGGATTGGCTTGAGATATGGCATGCCCGCGAGTCTCAGGTAGGTGCCATGACCAAGTACGGTGCTAGCTATCATGGCGAAAAACGACCCCGTGACAATCATCGGCAGTATCGCGACCAACGCCACTGCGACAAACGCCGCTCCGGCCCGAATCAGCAGTTGAAACAGTCGCCCCGCGCTCCACCGCTCGGCACGCACAACCGCGATGGTCGAGATCGCCAGCGCAATCGCCCCGTACCCGCCACAGGTTTGTTTCGCGGCAAAGCACGCGCCGAGTGCGGCACCAGCTCCCCACATAAACGCGACTCGCCCGCTTGCCCGCCACGACAGCCAAAGCGAGAATGCGAGCAGAA
>WNGI01008504.1_pt1 | contig 18244 bp, 14 predicted proteins | sample 5400621 | NCBI WGS metagenome assembly WNGI01 (sample SAMN13153374, study PRJNA577476) | soil metagenome | isolation source: 20 cm soil or saprolite under Garry oak tree replicate 1 | place: USA:California | collected 2016-06-15
CATCATCGCCGGTTCGGTGCGCTGGCCAGCGCCAAGGCGACCAACGAGGACGGCTACGTCATGCAGAAGTTCGTGCGCGCCGTGATGGGCACGAACAACGTCGATCACTGCACGCGCCTCTGTCACTCCCCGTCGGTGGAGGCGATGCTCGTCTCGATGGGCTCGGGCGCCACGTCGAACTCGTACGTCGACTACGAGGAGGCCGGCTGCGTCATGGTCGTGGGCGCCGACGCCTCCGCGAATCATCCCGTCATCGCGATTCGCTTCCGGCGCGCGATGGGCCACGGTGCGCGCATCGTCGTCATCAACCCCAAGCGCATCGAGCTGGTCAACCAGGCCGATCTCTGGATCGCCCAGCGACCGGGCACGGACGTGACCCTCTTCAACGCGATGGCGAAGGTGATCCTCGACGAGGGCCTGGCCAATCTGGACTTCGTCCGCGCGCGCACCGAAGGGTTCGAGACCTGGCGGCAGTCGCTCGAGCCGTTCACGCTCGAGCAGGCCGAGCGCGTCACCGGCGTGCCGAAACGGGACATCGCCCAGGCCGCGCGCTGGTACGCCAGGCCCCCGTTCGCCGGCTCCTGCCTGGTGTGGGGGATGGGCATCACCCAGCACGTCAACGGCATTCACAACGCGCACACGCTGTTGAACCTCTCGCTCGTCACCGGCCAGCTCGGATTTCCCGGCGCGGGAATCTCCCCGCTGCGCGGGCAGAACAACGTCCAGGGGTGCGGTGACGCGGGCTGTATCCCGACCAACCTTCCCGGCTACCAGAGCTATGGCGCGGAGACGCTGGCGAAGTTCGAGCGCGCGTGGGGCGTGCGGCCGCCGGACACGCCGGGCCTCGTCGTGACCGACATGATCGAGGCGTGTCTCAGCGGCGACGTGCGGGCGATGTACGTGGTCGGCGAGAATCCGTTGCTCTCCGAGCCCGATCTGCATCATGCCGAGAAGGCCATCGGCCAGCTCGACTGGCTCGTGGTGCAGGACCTCTTCATGCACGAGACGGCCGAGCGCGCTCACGTGTTCCTGCCCGCCGCTGCCTTCGCCGAGAAGGAAGGGACGTTCACCAACTCCGAGCGGCGCGTTCAGCGCGTGCGCAAGGCGCTGGAGCCCCGGGGCCAGGCGCGGGCCGACTGGTGGATCACCAGCGAGCTGGCCAAGCGGGTGGCGCGCCGATTGGGCGTGCGCGTGGACGGCCAGTTCGACTACGCGAACGCCGCCGACGTCTTCGACGAGATGGCGCAGCTGACGCCGTTCCTCGGAGGAATCTCCCACGCGCGCCTCGACCGTGAAGGCGGGTTGCAGTGGCCCTGCCCGACGGCCGATCATCCCGGGACGCGCTTCCTCTACGCCGAGTCGTTCCCGCGCGGGAAGGGGAAGTTCGTGCCGGCGATCCAGACGGTGGAAGCCGCCGAGCTGCCGGATCCCGACTATCCGCTCATCCTCAATACGGGCCGCCTGCTGTACCACTGGCACGGCGGCACGATCACGCGCCGGGTCGAGGGCCTGCTGGCGCTCGCGCCGCGGCTCGAGGTGGCGATCCATCCGGTCGATGCCGCACGCCTCGGCATCGGTGACGGGGACGGTGTGCGCGTGACGTCGCGGCGAGGCGAGCTGACGGGAGACGCGCGCGTGTCCTCCGACGTGCGGCCGGGCGCGATCTTCGTGCCGTTCGTCAAGCTCCAGGACTCGGCGGCCAACTTCCTGACGAACGCGGCGTTCGATCCAGCGTCGAAGATCCCCGAGTACAAGGTGTGCGCCGTGAAGGTGGAGTTGCTTGCTGCGTCGCACCCCGCGCAATCGGGGGGGCAACGTCCATGATGGCTTCCGGAACCGTGTCGCACCCCGCGCAATCGGGGGGGCAGTTGGGGGGGATGTCTCATCCCCCCCAACGTTCATGATCAAACCCCTCGATACCGTCCTCGCGCAATTCCCGCGCGAGCGTCAGTGGCTCCTTCCCGCCCTCCAGGCCGTCCAGCATGCTCACGGCTGGCTCAGCGAAGACGCGCTGACCCAGGTCGCCGCGCACCTCCGCGTGCCCGCCACCGAGGTGTACGGCGTGGCCACGCACTTTCCCGAGCTCCATCTGGCGCCCCACGGCCGTCATCACGTGCGCGTGTGCACCGGAGTATCCTGCGCGCTTCTCGGCGGACGCCAGCTCCTCGCGAAACTCACGCAGCGCTTCGACGCGGCACCGGGTGCACCGGACGCCGACCGTGAGGTGACCCTGGAGGCCGCCGACTGCTTCTTCGCGTGCTCGATGGCGCCTGCGATCGAGGTGGACGGTGAGTACCGTGGCCGCGTGAGCGAATCTCAGCTCGCCGACCTCGAGAGCTGGTTCAGCCACCGCCGGCGTCACGGCAGCCCGTCTCCGATGCTGGCCATGGAATCCGCCGTCCCGAAAGCGACCGCGTCCGCCCGGGCTGCGCTCGCCGATCTGGCCACGCTCGCCCACGCCAAGCGCGGCTTCGGGATCCGCGTGATCGTGCAGACCGGCACTTGCGGTCGGTCGGTCGGCGCCGACACGTTGCTCGAGCCGCTGCGTGCAGGGATCAACGAGCGCGGGCTCGACGCGGATCTGATCGAAGGCGCCTGCAACGGCATGTGCTACGCCGCGCCGCTCGTCGAGATCGTGACACCGGAATCCGCGCGCTTCGTGGTCGAGCGGCTCCAGCGCGCGCGCGTGCCGGCGCTGCTCGACGCGCTGGCAGGCGAGCCGGCGACGTGGCCCGCCGCGGGGATGATCCCGCTCGCCACCCATCCGTTCTTCAAGAGCCAGCACCGGGTGTTGCTGGCGCGGGCCGGCGCCGTCGATCCCGACAGCCTCGACGATGCCCTCGTTCACGGCGCCTACTCGACGCTGGCCCGCGCGCTCGACGGATCTCCCGACGACGTGATCGCGCAGGTGAAGGCATCGGGGCTCCAGGGCCGGGGCGGGGCGTTCTTTCCCACCGCGCTCAAGTGGGAGGCGTGCCGCAAGGCAGCGGGCGAGCCGAAATACATGGTGATGAACGGCGAGGAGGGCGAGCCGGGCATCTTCAAGGACCGCCACCTGATGGAGGGCGATCCGCATCAGATCCTCGAGGGCGTGTTGCTCGCCGCTTACGCGGCCGGGGCCAGCCGGGCCATCCTTTATATACACGGCGAGGCCGACCTCTCGGCCCAGCGCCTCAACTGGGCCGTGGTAGAGGCTCGCGCGGCCACCCTCGTCGGCGAGCGCGTGCTCGGAAGCGGCTTTCGCTGCGAGGTCGAGATTCGTCGCGGCGCCGGCGGCTTCGTCCTGGGCGAGGAGACCGCGCTCCTCGAGTCGATCGAGGGACGCCGGGCTCAGCCGCGAACGCGGCCGCCGTTTCCTGTCGAGGCCGGTCTGTGGGGCCGGCCCACCGTCATCAACAACGTCGAGACGCTGAGCGCGATCCCCACCATCGTCGCCCGCGGCGGCGCCGCCTTCGCCGCGCTCGGCACCTCGAGCGCCCCGGGAACGAAGGTGTTCGGCATTTCGGGTCCGGTTCGCCGCCCGGGTGTGGTCGAGACAAAGAATGGCGTCACGCTGAATCAGTTGTTGCGCGACCTCGCCGGCGGGAGCCTCGACGGCCGGCCGCTCAAGGGGGCGCTGGTCGGCGGGCCGTCGGGCAGCGTCGTGCCGGCCACGCTCTTCGACGTGGCCATGGAGCCACGCGGGCGAGTGTCGCCGGGGACGGGCGGGATCGTCGCGGTGCCCGCCGGCGCCTCGATCATCGACATCGTCAAGACGCTGCTCGCGTTCAACGCGCGCGAGTCGTGCGGCAAATGCACGCCGTGCCGGGAAGGGCTGCCCCGCCTGCTCGCGCTCCTCGACGAGGGCGACAGCGAGCAGAAGATCCGCGAGCTCGGCGAGACGATCCAGCTCGCGTCGTTGTGCGGCCTCGGCCAGGCCGCGCCGATCGCGGTGCAGAAAGGGTTCGAGAGCTTCGGCGACGAGCTGCGCGCCCGGCGATGAGCGATCGCCTGGTGTGGTCGCTGATCGCTGTGCTGTCGGCCGCGGTCGTGGGGGCGGTCGCCGTGCTCCTGATGGGCCGCGCCCCAGTGGCCAGCGGCCTCGACGTCTCGGGGCTGCCGAAGCTCAACGCCATGCTCAACGGCGGCAGCGCCGTCCTGCTCGCCGCCGGCTACGTCTTCATCCGGCGCCGGTGGATCGCCGCGCACCTGGCGTGCATGCTGAGCGCGTTCGGCCTGTCGATTCTCTTCCTGATCTCTTACGTCGTGTACCACTTCCACGCGGGCTCACGGCCGTTCACCGGCCAGGGCCTGGTCCGCCCGCTGTACTTCGGCCTGCTCCTCACGCACGTGGTGCTGGCTGCCGCCATCGTCCCGCTCGCGCTCACGACGATCTGGCGGGCGTTGACCGGGCGCTTCGACCGCCACCGGAGGATCGCACGCTGGACGCTCCCGATCTGGCTCTACGTCTCGGTCACCGGCGTCGTCATCTACTGGATGCTCTATCGCTGGTGAGGTATCGGGAGGAACGTCGCCGCTTCACCCGTGTCGCTCGCGCTTCAGCTTGGCGTAGCACTCGAGGTGGACCGCAGCGCGGTGGGTTCGAAAGTGCGACACCAAGCGGTAATGCTCTTCGTGCAGATCCACCGGCTCTCCACACAGCCCGCAGGTCGAACTCCACCTGTCCTCGCCTGACTCTGGCACGACGCTCCTCCTCGCCGATGACCTCGCAGCACGTCGGCGTTCTACGAATTGGCGCACGCTGACCTGCGCGCATTTGCCCCCGCCGGCCCGAGCCGGCGGGGGCACGTTGCAAGGCGCGGTCGCCTGACGCCTCTCTAGAGGCTGCGAAGGAAATTCAGCAGGTCCTGCTTGTGCCGCTCGTCGAGCTTGTTGAAGTTATGGATCACCGCGTTCGCCTCCGACGGCCCGAATTGCGAGTTCCCCGCGTTCTTGTGCGCCTGGATCGCCTCGAGCAGGTCAGTCGTCCGCCCATCGTGCAGGAAGAAGATGCGCTGGCCCAGGCCCCAGAGCGGCGCGCTGCGGAACTCGTCGCCCTGGGCTTGTCCCTGGATGATGTCGTCGGCCAGCCCCGGGCCCATTTTGTGGACCAAGAGATCCGAGAAGAGGTTGGCGGGTTGGTTGCTGAGCGCCTCCACCGTTGCGTTGCCGGTGGTGAGCGTCGGCGTGTGACAGAGGGCACATCCCACTTTCACGAACAAATCGCGTCCGTGACCGATGGAATAGGCGCCGCCGGGCGTCGTGAGGGAAGGGGTGGGCGGCGCCAGGAAGCGCATGAAGAAGGCGAACTTCTCGATCCCGTTCAATCCGCCAGGGGTCGCGGTGGCTTCGGTGTTGGTGACGTCGTTCGGGATGGTCGCGAACTGGCACGCCGGATTTTCCTCGCGCTCCGTCGGAAACATCTCATTGCTGATTCCCATTTCGACGGCGTACGCGAGGCCGGCGTTGAGCAACAGGGATTTATTCTGGGCCTTCCAGCCAAACCGGGAGATCGTTCCGTCGACGCTATTGTGGTTGGCGCGGCCGGCGATGCCCTGGTGCTTCTTGATCGTGGAGTTGGCGGCCTGATTGGCGAGGATCGCGCGGTCAGGAATGTTCTCGATCAGACCCGCGCCAAAGAGATTCGCCGGAAGTCTGAAGACCAGGTTGTTGGTCGCGGCCGCCGCGTCGAAGTCGGGCAGAGCCAGGACGCAGCCGCCCGCTCCCGTCCGCCCGGTGATGGTGGCCGTGTTTTTCACGCCGCCATCCCGGCTTCCGTCTGGCTTGAACTTGAAATGGGCTTGTTGCACCGGTCCGTTCAGCCTGAGGAAGAAGGGGACACGGTCGGTGCCGCCGTCCTTCGAGGCGAAGGCCACTTGCGGATTCACGAACGGGCTGGTGCCCCCGGTGGCCGGCTGGCTATGGCAGCCGACACAGCTGTCGAGGTTCATGCGCGGCCCGAGTCCATCGGCCACGCCCTCGGCACCTTCGAACTCCGTCTTTGCGTCTGCGAAGAACTCGAGTTCCCGGGCGGTCAGCCCGACGATAGGACCACCACCGCCCGGCATTCCACCGCGCACGCCAGGGTCACGCGCGGGTGTTACCGGATGCCGCTCATGCTCCCGATCTCGGCCGTGACCATCCTCGGCCTGAGTGGGCCGGACGGAGGCCCAGCACCCGACGAGTACGACAGACACGATTACTGCCAGATACATCCAGCGCTTCAATGTGTAAAAGTCCATGCGTCTTTCTCCATGTAAGAACGATGAGGGTATGAACGATGAGTGCGTTCGTTCGATGGGATGAATGAGTGCGGCCACCTGCCGATCAAAACGGGCGTCGCGCCGGTCGCGATCATCACCAGGACCTCGAGGTATGAATGGATGAATGCGAAGCTCTGGGTGGTCGCCGTTGTCACGTCGAGATTGAGAGGACGACGCGCGCGCGTCGCACGGTACATAGACGTTCCTTTCCTCCTTTCTCCGCCTCGCCCGAGGGCGCGGGTGGTTGATACGTCATCGCATCGGTGACGTCGCGTCTCGCAAACCGGAGCCGGACTTCGACAGGCCCCGGCGCGGATTCGAGAGACCTGGTGAGCTGGCCGTGGCCAGCACACCGATGCCGGGGAACCGCAGGCGACTTCAGTCGAGGAAAACTACGATGCGGGCGGGGCTCGGGCGCTTCGTGCGGAAGGATTGGCGAGATCGCCACCCATGTCGTCGGCGAGCAGCACGACGGCAACGATCTCGATACCCAGGCCCTCGGTGAGGGCGACGTAGCTGATGATGGCCAGGAGGCTCAGGAGCGCAAGAATCTCGCCGTTGAGTTCGGCGTCGTAGAAACCGTCCGTCCAGGCCTCGTACGTGCTCGCCCACGCGAACGGCAGCACGACGAGGAGGCCGAGGAGGACGACGATGAGTGCGAGAGTGCGGCGCATCGTGCTTGAATCCCACGCAAGGACCGTGCCGCACCTGAAATTGTGAGCGTCCGCGGCCTGTGCGGCGTGGCGCGGTATCGCCAGGTGATGAAGTCGTCGACTTCGCCGACACCGCCCCGCGAGTGACCGCACCCGTCGCGCCCTCATCGCTCTGCGTGAAGAACGGCGACTCCCGTGCGCCGTGTCAGTTCACACCTCGCCCAGCCTGAGCAGCACGAGCGAACGGCCCGCGATCTCGCAGGTGTCGCCCCCGCGCAGGGACGGCCGGTTCGATTTCCCCGTCGCCTCGCGCGTGTCGAGCTGCGTCTCCCACGTGAGTCCCGGCTTGTGCGCGGGCAGCACGAAGCTCAGCGGCTCCCAGTACGCATTGATCAGCAGCAGCAGGGTGTCGTCGGCCAGCGGCTGGCCATGAGCGTCGAGCTCGTCGAGGGCGTCGCCGGCCAGCCGGAGGCCGAAGGAGCGCGTCAGTGGATTGGTCCAGTCCTCTTCCGTCATCTCCTTGCCGTCCGGACGGAACCAGGTGAGGTCCTTCACTTCCGCGCCGCGAACGCGGCGGCCGTAGAAGAACTTGCCGCGGCGGAACACCGGATGATGCTTGCGAAGCCGGATGACCTCCTTCGTGAACTCGAGCATGTTTCGCGCGGCCGGTTGGAGGCTCCAATCCACCCAGGACAGCTCGTTGTCCTGGCAGTACGCATTGTTGTTGCCTTGCTGCGTGCGTCTCAGCTCGTCGCCGTGGAGCAGCATGGGCACGCCGAGCGAGAACATCAGCGTGGCGAGGAAGGTGCGTTTGGCCCGCTCCCGCTGATCGAGGATCCCAGGGTCGTCGGTGGGCCCTTCGGCGCCGCGGTTCCACGAGAGATTGTGGTCGTTGCCGTCGCGATTGTCCTCGCCGTTGGCCTCGTTGTGCTTTTCGTTGTAGGAGACCAGATCGTTCAGCGTGAACCCGTCGTGGGCGGTGACGAAGTTGACGGACGCCCACGGCCGGCGGCCGCCACGGCCGTACAGATCGCTGGAGCCGGTCAACCGGTAGGCCATGGAGCTCGCCTGGTTCTCGTCGCTCTTCCAGAACGACCGCACCGTATCCCGGTAGATCCCGTTCCACTCGGCCCACAGCACGGGGAACTTGCCGACCTGATAGCCGCCGTCGCCGAGGTCCCACGGCTCGGCGATCAGCTTCACCTGAGAGATCAGCGGGTCCTGGTGGATGATGTCGAAGAAGGAGCCGAGGCGGTCCACCTCGTAGAGCTCGCGCGCGAGCGTCGAGGCCAGATCGAAGCGAAAGCCGTCCACGTGCATCTCCTCGATCCAGTAGCGGAGGCTGTCCATGATGAGCTGCAGCGTGTGCGGGTGGAGCATGTTCAGCGTGTTGCCCGTCCCGGTGAAGTCCATGTAATAGCGGCGATCGGCGGTGAGGCGGTAATAGGAGGCGTTGTCGATGCCGCGGAACGACAGCGTCGGGCCGAGCTGGTTGCCCTCGGCTGTGTGGTTGTAGACGACGTCGAGGATCACCTCGATGCCGGCCTCGTGGAGCGCCCGCACCATTGTCTTGAACTCGCTGACCTGACGGCCCGGCCGTCCGGCGGCCGCATAGCGGCCTTCCGGCGCGAAAAAACCAATGGAGTTGTAGCCCCAGTAGTTGTGGAGCTCGCGGTCGAGCAGGCGCTGGTCCTGAACGAAGGCGTGGACGGGCATCAGCTCGATGGCGGTGATGCCGAGGGACTTCAGATACTCGATGATGGGCGCCGAGGCGAGACCGGCATACGTGCCGCGCAGGTTCTCCGGCACATCGGGATGGCGCATGGTCAGGCCCTTCACGTGCGCCTCGTAGATGATGGTCTCGCGCCACGGGATCCTCGGCGCTCGATCGGCGCCCCACGTGAACGCGGTGTCGATGACGACCGACTTCGGCATGAAGGGTGCGCTGTCGAGGTCGTCGCAGGCGAGGTCGGCTAGCCCGGACTATTCATGAATGCACTCGTCCGAGAGCACGGCGGCTCCAGCGAGCGCTGGGTTGAGAGTTCGTGCGGCGAAACGAGCGCGCGGGGCGCCGGGGCGCGCCTCTGGCAGGTAGATGTGCCAGACGTGCTCGGTCTGCTCGCGGATCGGAATGCGCATCTCGCGACATTGCTCGTCGAAGAGACAGAGCTCGACGCCGGTCGCGTTCTCCGAGAACAGCGCGAAGTTCACGCCCGCGCCATCCCAGGTGGCGCCGAGCGGATACGAGTGGCCGGGTCGCAAGCGGGGCGGCGTCATGACGATGACTCCTTCTTGACGGCGCGGGCGGGACGACGGGCCGCGAGCCGTCGGGCAATGGACAGCGCCAGCGGTCGGCGCTCGAGGTCTTCGAGTGGTACGGGCAGGGCGAGCGACCAGTTCGGCCACTCGTTCACTGTCCCGGGCATGTTGGGGCGCTCGCTCACGGCGAGCGCATCGTCGAGGGTCGCGGTCACCACGACGGATCTCGCATCGGCCAGCAGGTCGTGGGCGCGCTCGATGACGCGCTCGGCCGGCGCGTCGGCGCGGACACGCGTCATCCGTCGTAGCCGATGGCGTATGTCGCTTAGCGCCTCCTCGTTCGGGTTGAGCCCGAGCTTGCGCTGGGCGTCGAGGTCGCTGCCGTTCCACAGGCCGGCGATCGTCGGGAGGTCGTGCGTGGTGATCGCGCCCAGCGACATCCGCGGGAACGCCTTCGGCAATCCGGCTTCGAACCAGAGACAGCGGTACGAGAGGACGCGCCGTTGCGCCAGCGTCTCCCGCACGCCGTCTTCGACGGTGCCCAGGTCCTCGCCGACGACGAAGGCGCCGGCCCGCATGCATTCGAGCGCCACGATGCCGAGCAGGTCGTCGGCGGGATAGCGGACGTACCCACCGGCGGCCGGGGCGAGTCCGCTCGGGATCCAGAAGAGCCGGAACAGTCCCATGACGTGGTCGATGCGGAGCCCTCGGGCGTGGCGGAGCGCAGCTCGGATCGTCTCGATGAACGGTCGATACCCGGCCGCACGCAGGCGATGCGGGGCGAACGGGGGCAGGAGCCAGTTCTGCCCTGCGGCCACGTAGCGATCCGGAGGCGCGCCAACCGTCGCGCCCAGCGCGAGCGTGTCCTGCCAGGCCCAGGCGTCCGCTCCTTCCGGATCGACGCCGATCGGCAGGTCCTGCATCAGCGGGCACGCCGCGGCGGCGCCGGCGAGCTGTCGGTCGAGCTGCCACTGGAGCCACGCGTGAAAGTCCACTCGATCGCCCTGCGCTCGACGGAACTCGGCGACGGCCGGCGAGTCCGGGCGGCGGTACTCGGCGGGCCACCGCGTGAAGCCACCACCGTGATGCTCGGCCAGCACGCAGAACGTCGCGTACTCCTCGAGAGCGCGGCCCTCGCGTCGGCGGTACTCGTCGAGCTCCGCATCGCCGGCGAAGCGGGACCACAGGAGATCGAGCGCCCGAGATTTGAGTCGAAACACCGCGTCACGGTCGATGCGCCGGCCAACGTTCAGATCCTGGCCGGCCCGTGCGAGCGGCTCCAGGTCGAGCTGCGCTTCGCGCGCACCCGGCACGTCCGCGATGTTAAGGTACAGAGGGTTGCGGAAGCGGCGGCTCGACGGGTAGTAGGGACTCGGCTGCTGTGGCACGCCCGGAATCGGCGCCGAGAGCGGGTTCACCAGAAGGATGCGAGCGCCCAGCCTGAACGACCACGCGCCGAGCCGGCGAAGATCTCCCAGGTCACCGATGCCCCAGCTCGCCGCCGATCGCGTCGCGTAGAGCTGGGCGGCCCAGCCCCAGGTGCGCCCCGGTGGCTGCGGGCACGCCGCCGGCGTGACGATCACGCTGGTCTCACCCGTGCGAGTCCGGAGCGTGTGGTAGCCAGGCGGGACGCCGGCGGGCACCGTGCCGCGGACCGGTTTTACACGCCCGTCCTCGAGCTGCAACTCACCCTCGAGCCCCAGCCTGGCGCGCGAGCCCGCGCGGAGCACCCGGACGGGAGCCGTGGGTGGCCCGGATTCGGAAGCATCGGCGCCCATCGCCTCGAGCAGCGCTCGACGAGTCTCCGCCGATGTTTTGCGCCAATCGCCGAGGGCGCTCACATAGCCAGGCGCGATCCCCCAGGGGTCCGCAGACTTCGACACGGCGCGGCGACCGACAGGCAGGGGTGTCACTGACTGAATACGTCGAGCAACCACGGTGCCAAGCGTATGATAACGAGCGAACTTCGCAAGGAATGACGATGGCAGACGCTGAGTGGATCCTGCTGAACCCTGGGCCGGCCAACACGACGCCGACGGTGCGCCGAGCGCTGGTCATGCCTGATCTCTGTCATCGCGAGCCCGAATTCTTCCAGATCATGAGGTCGTGCCGCGAGCGGCTGGTCCGGCTGGCCGGAGGCTCGTCGGACTGGACGGCCGTGCTTTTCACGGGCTCGGGCACGGCCGCCGTGGAGGCGGCGCTCGCCTCGGTGGTGCCGCCCGACGGTGGGGTCCTCGTCCTCAACAACGGGGTGTACGGCGATCGGATGATCAGGATCTGCCGTGCGCACAACATTCGTCATCACGCGATTTCCTATGACAACGTCACGCCGGTCGCTCCGGCCGAGATGGCGCGAGTCCTCCGGGAGCACCGGAGGCTGACCCACGTGGCGGTGGTCCACCACGAGACGACGACGGGAGTGCTGAACCCGGTCGCCGAGGTCGCGGACGTCGCCGCGGCGGAAGGCCGGCGGGTCGTGGTCGACGCGATGAGCTCGCTCTACGGCGAGCCTCTGGACGTCACCCGGGAAGGCATCGATTTCGTGATGGCGAGCGCGAACAAGTGCCTGCAGGGAATCCCGGGCGTGTCGTTCGTGATCGCCCGGCGGAGCGCCGTCGAGGCCCTGAGAGGTCGGGCCCCGCGCAGCGTCTACCTCGACCTCTACAACCACTACGTCCAGCAGGAGGCCGACAACACGCCGTTCACCCCGGCCGTGCAAGTGCTGCACGCGATGGAGCAGGCCTTGCGCGAGCTCGAGACGGAGGGCGTGGCCAACCGCGTGGCCCGATACGCGGAGGCGTGCCGGGTGCTGCGCGACGGCATGGCGGAGCTTGGCTTCGAGATCCTGGTGCCCGCGGGTGCGCGCTCCAACATCCTGACCACGTTCCGCTTAACGGCCGGCGTGACCTACGACGCCCTGCACGACGCCATGAAGCGCCGCGGTTACATCATCTACGCCGGCCAGGGCGACATCCGCACGTCCGCGTTTCGCGTGTCGAACATGGGGACGCTGACGCCGCTGGACATGAAGGCGGTCGTGGATGCCTTCGCGGCGAGTCTCGACGAGATCGGGGTGGCCGTCGCTCCGCGACGGGGCTGATGGGAAGGGCCAACAGCCACAAGAAGAAGATCGCCTGCATCGAGTCGCTGTGGGACGGCAACATCGAGCATCGTCTCAGCGTGGTGCCGATGCTGGAGCTGACCGAGCGGGTCAAGGACGTGGGCTGGGCCTACCTCACCTGCAACACCGAGGAAGAGCTCCGGTACAACCTCGGCAAGCTGCGGAACCGCCGCGGCTACGGCATCCTGTACCTGTCCTGCCACGGCCGGCCCGGCGAGCTGGTCTTCGACAAGGACACGGTCGAGATCGAGAAGCTCGGACAGTTCATGGGGGACGGCTTCGCGACCTGGGTCGTTCACTTCGGATCGTGCGCCACGCTCAACATCGAGCAGGTGCGGATCTCGCGCTTCATCGCCGCCACCCGGGTGTCGATGGTCGTGGGCTACCGCAAGGACGTGGACTGGATCGACTCGGCCGCCATCGACCTGCTGCTGTTCGACCGGCTGCAGGAGTACAAGAGCATGCACCGGTTCTGGGAGCACTTCCGAGGTCGCTACCGGGATCTCATCTCGCTCACCGGACTGCGCGCCTTCCTGCGCTGATATGGAAAAACCGGCGTCAAGACGGCAGTTCAGCCGAGCGCCACGTGTGTAATGGCCGGTCCTTCCATGTCAGGCCGGTCCTTCGGTCCCTTTAATTGGCCGGAGGTATCGGCGATCCGGGCTGGGGAGCCAGAGGCGCCGCGTTAACCCAGTAGTTCTTCTCTGTGGTAAATCCCGTTTGCGCTGCGCCCGCCGGCACCGGCTCCCAGCCGCGTTCCTTAGTTCCTCGGACAGCTTTTTTCAGTACGCCTGTTTCGGACGTCAAGTAAGCGCGAATTTCAGTCTTGGTCCACCAGGCGAAAATGACCTGGTGTCGTCCGTCTGTCTCGAGGAGGGTCACCGCCATCAGCCGGCCACTGTCATCACCAGCATTAGTCTCCCGCTGATATACGCTGATGCCGTCGCCAACTCCGGGGTTCATGCCGAGCGCGGAGGCCATCGCACCGTGGAGGTACGAAGCGCTCCCTTTGTGGAAGGCGGCGCGTACAGCCGCGGCCAGCGGCTGGGCCGAACCGTTTTGCGCACGCGAGACTTCCGCGCTTACGAAAACAGGAGACAGAATCGAACCGAGCATCAGTAAACCGAAGACGCCAGTGAGTGACTTCATGCTCGCCCCCTTTGCGGCCGAGATGTTTCACCGGATGCCGCGGCCCGGGCTCCCGGCGCTCGGGAACCGAGAACCGGCGGACTGCGACATCCGGCGAATCAAGACCGAACCGGGACTGCGGCAAGTCCTGTGCCTCGTCTCAACTGCCCAGAATCATTAGGCGCGAAGACAGCACCTCTTCGCATTCGTAATCTGGGTCGACACCCTCCTGACCCGAATCAATCAGCCGGCAGTCGCTGCTCGAGCGGGAACCGTGGGCTCCCGGGGCGCTATTGCGGGGAGACCGCCCGCGGGCACCAGCCTCTGGAACGGCGACCGGTAATTTCGAGATGGGGGCATCAACGTTCTCGGCACAAACGCGGAAGGTTGTGGCGTCAGGCCCTGCGGTGGCGCCTCGACGGAGGCAACTGCTGCCTCACGTACATCCGAACTGTCCGCTGCCACGGCGACGGCTGCCCGAGGTCGCAAGGGGTCACGGAGACGAATATCCACACGATTGCCGTATCGCTCTATGACGACTCGGTCGGCGTCAATGGCCCGTACGATGCCACCCGCGACTGGATCCCCGATCTGATAGCCGGCCACGCGCTTCGTTGCCGGATCTTGGAGGTACGCGACGGGATTGTTGGCGGTGCCGAGGACCACACCGTGGAGGCTGGGGTTCGGCAGCGTGACGGCGGCATCTGCTTGCGTCACCGGCAATTCCGTCCGACTCGGGCTGAAGAGATTCCGATGCGCAATGATCGGTGCGGAGATGACCGTGGGCGACAGACTCGCCTCCACCGGTGCGGAGGCCGGCGGTTGGCCAGCCCGGGATGGTACATGCTCCGGGAACGGCCGCTGCACCTCCCAAACCATGTAAGCGGTAAGGAATACCGACAGCGCGGCCAGCATCGAGTTCACGACGAGTAAGCGCCCCGGTATCCAACGGATACGGCGTCGGCTCAGCATAGATCGCCCCTTAATTTTTCGGCTCCGAACACGCTTTCAAGCGCGTCGGGCCTGAGTCCCACGTGCTTCGCGCGGCGAATGGGTGCAAGACGTCTGCCGCACCCGGAAGTCGGCTTGATATCAGGCGCTCCATCGCGGTTGCGCTGCCCGGTGCCGCTCGAGTGTCGACGTTCCGTCAGGCTTTCCGACTGCCGAGATCCGAGGGCGAGCCGGGCGATTGAAAAGCTCTGCAACCACTCCGACGCCAGATCCACGGCCCCTAACGAGAAGGTGTCGGTCGAAGAGACAGTCCAGAATCCCGCCAAAAAGTATCGGCAGACTTTTCACTAACTTTCGACATAGGCACACAAGTTGCGAGAGCCGTCGTCCGCAGTACCAAACTGATTTTTAGGGGGCGTTATGAAGAGGGTTTTCTCGGGTCACCGGCTCCGGAAGTTATCTCGCGCTTGGGCGCCTTTGGCGCTCGCGCTTATGGTTCTCGGTACGTTGCTTCCCGTCGCGACGGCGTGGTCGCAGACGTCGGGCGGAACAGGCTTCGAGATCATTGGCAGGATCCAGAGTTTGACGTTGAACAATCCCGCTGACGTGCTCTCCGGCGGCACGGTCGTCGTGAACAACATCACCGTCGTCATCCCGCGCAATACGATCATCACCATGCCGGGGACGTTCCTCAGCCTGGGCGAACTCTTCAATGGCGCGACGCAGTCCGGCCTCGCTACGAGCGACTCGCTGCCGCCGCAGACCCCCTACGAGATCACCGTCATCGGGAACATCGTGAACGGAACGTACATCGCCGGCCTGATGCAAATTGCCCAGTCCTTCGGGCAGGCCCTGGCGGGCACGATTACCGCGATCGACTATGCGACCGGAGACCTGTGGGTGTCCGGGACCACAGGCAGGCCGATGCGCTGGAGAATCCAGCTCAATGACCCCGTCGGGCGTTTCGGTCGCATGATCTCGGCTGACGCCCGTTTCACCGCCGACACGGATAATCCGACGATTCACGCGCAGACCGGCTACCCGATGTGCGTGCCGCGGACGAACCCTGCGACGCAGGATGACCCGGAGTGCCCGAAGGGCAATCGGCCGCTCGATCCTGTCACGGGTGCCCCGCTCAAGAAGTTCACGATGGCGGCTCCTGGAACCCCGGGCGCGCTGACGAACCCGATGAAGCAAGCGCCCTTGATGGTTGGTGACTTCATCACCTACTCCGGCATTCAGGGGACCGATGCGCGGGGTCCCTATCTTTCCGTCAGCCACATCAACGCGTGGGTCGGGATCTCGACCGCGCCCGGAACGCTGCCGGCCTATGTCACCCAAGAGGTTTCGCAGATCGGCGTTGGGTCCGGCCCGGTGTTTCCCGGTATCGCGGTCGACTTCAAGCTCGGGATCCTGATCGAGGGACTCACCACGGATCCGACTCGGCCGGTCGATGTGTATGCGGTCGACGTCGACGCCTGCTCGGGTCGTGAAACGCTGCGGCTCCTGGGTACCGGGTTCCCGGCTCCTATCAGCCAGCGCTACAAGTTCGAACCGGTCGTGGGCAACTTCTTGCCCGTGATGCGAGAGATCCTCGTCAAGATGCGCCAAGGAACGATGCCCGCCGCGAATGGCCTGATCGCGGGGCAGTACCGCGCGCCCCTTGGGACCTATCTCCTCCCGGGCACGCTTTCGCCCGGCTTGCCTCTGATTCCGAACAACTTCGGCGATTTCCCGTTCCTCGCCAAAGGCTCCGGCCCCTTCCATGGTGCCGGACCCGTGGTCGGCCAGCTTTCGCCCTGGCCTGGCGCGCCGGCGCCTGCGCCGAGCAGCTGCCAGTAAGTCTTTCCCTGGAGCCGCGAGAGGCCAGGACATCGCGTCCTGGCCTCTCGCCATGCTTCCGACAGCTGGGCGGGGTGCCTCGTCGGACGACGTTGGCAGACCGGCGTGACGGTCCGGCTATTCGTGTGCCCAATGCTGATGAGGTTCGCTCAATGCGAGACCAAGCGCCGTCCACATATCCGGTTCTCTGGAGTGCTCGGCCCGCCACCTCCATGGCCCTTACGCCAACTGCATCGGCACCCTACCGTGATCAAAGCGATGACGGACTCGAACGAGCTTGTCCATTGGCGCGGCCGTCACGCCGATTATCCGGTCAAGCAGGTACCTATGCCGCGTTGGCGGCCCTCCTCGTGAAGCGGCGTAAGGCCGACCTCGCCCCCGTACAACTCGCTGCCGGACTCCTGGCGGGGGATCGGGCTCATCGTTCGACCTGAGCCTCGTGAGCGACGCGCAGGGCTGGCGAGCGACATCCTCCATCGGAGTGACGTGCTGTACCCGTGGGTCGGTCAGGTGATCCCGTGGTGGTCGACGCCTGGTGGGTGCAGGAGGCGGCGTGGTGAGCGCTGCACACGCCCGACGACTAGGGGCAGGGCAGGCCATGGGTGACGTGGAGCCGGCTGAAATGACGTCTGGCTGCGTCTCCGGTCGTCACTGCAGGGCCGCCGATCATATGATCGGCGGCCCCGCCGCGACTTCTTGCTACTGTCGTCCTCGGGTTACTGGCAGGAAGTACCGCCGCATGTGGCCGAAAGGTCTGGCCCGCCGTTGGGAACCGTGAGCGAGGGATGGTCGAATGGCGCCTCGTCCTTGGCGGTCCGGCAGTCAGTCAGCCCGTTCGCCAGGAACTCGACGAGCGCGGCTTTGTCCGCGGCCGAGAGGCCCAGCGGCCGGATGCGACGCGCCTTCTCCGTGTTGGGGAAGTCGCCGCCGCGGCTGTAAAAGTCAACGACGTCGGCCAGCGTCGCCTTACCGCCGGTGTGGAAGTACGGCGCCGTCAGTCCGACGTTCCGCAGCGCGGGCGTTTTGAAGGCGCCATGGTCCATGATAGAACCGCTCACCGAGAACGGTGCCACGTTGGCGCCGCCCGTCCCGGCTCGACCAAGGTCCTCGATCGTTGGACGGACGCCGATGTTGTGGAAGCCCTGGTCTCCGCCGTCCTCGTTGATCAGACCGAAGACACTGGCGAAGGTGACCGACGCGTCCGTCAACTCCGGTCCGGCATGGCACTTGGTGCATCCGCCCTTGCCACGGAAGACGCTGAGTCCCTTCTTCTGCAAGTCCGTCATGGCCTTCGAGTTTCCGGCCAACAACCGATCCAGAGGCGTCTGATCGGGTATGAGGGTGGATTCGTAGGCCTGAACGGCCTGACCGAACACGCGAGAGAACTGGCCCTTCACGGCCAGCGAGGGGCCGAACGCGGCGGCGATCAGCTCGCCGTACCCGCAGGCGTGCCCGTCGGTGCCGCACTTCAGGCCCTTCGCCGGCCAAGCCGACATCGCACCCAAAGCGCTGTCCTGCTGATGCACGAACTGGTGCTGGAGCGCCTTGCGCGCCATGAGCTTGTCGTAGAGATTGCCGAACGTCCGGCCATTGCAGGACACCTCGGGGAATTTGTTGGCGGGACCGACCGCCTGTGAGGCCAACGCACTGTTTCCGATTCCGATCGCGGAAAATGCCGCGCTGGTCTTCTGAGCCGCCGTGTTGTTCGCGGTCTGGCCGAACGGACTGGCGCCGTTGAAGTTGTCATTCCCCCGGCCGTCCCAGAACATCTGGCGGAAGAACGCCACGCCATTGACGGTGGTCGGCGCATTGCGGGTGGTCACCTGCGGCGCGACTCCGAAGAGATTGAGCGCACCGGTTGTGCAGATGTCGGCCGCGTTGTCCGGATTTGGATCGATATTCTTGAAGGTGCCCTGGGCCACGGTCAGTCCCATCGAGCCGTGGACGTCGTCGGCAGTCCCAAAGAGTTTATCGAGGCCCGGGTTGATCGCGGGGCGGTTGTCCGCGCCGCCGTGAAAGTGACACGTAGCGCACGCGGTCTGGCCGTC
>WNGI01001883.1_pt1 | contig 18242 bp, 18 predicted proteins | sample 5400621 | NCBI WGS metagenome assembly WNGI01 (sample SAMN13153374, study PRJNA577476) | soil metagenome | isolation source: 20 cm soil or saprolite under Garry oak tree replicate 1 | place: USA:California | collected 2016-06-15
GAATGTTGCCGCCCGACAGCAGGCTGTGCCGGAAGTAAATGGAGCCGTCCGCGAGCGGGCCGATGCGCATGTAGATGTGATCCTGCCCGACGCCCGGCTCATCCACGTCGCAGGCATGAAACACCTCGAAGGAGACGTCCTCTTCGGTGCCGCCGTTATGCGGGTTGAGCCGACCGAAGCCGCCGAAACGCCCGCACTGTGGGTTGGTTTCGCTGCCGTCGTTGGGAGTCGAGAACAGGGTCACCTGGCCGTGAAACGCGAAGCCGCCGCCGTACTGCGTTTCCGAATGCTCGTTCCACTCGATGTTGCCGCTGCCGGCCATGCTGAAGGGACAGGCTGCGTCCGGACGTGCCTGGAATCCAAACGTCGCGAAGTCGTGCGACGATGGCGGGCTCTTACCCGTTTCCGGCTCGGGTTTGTCTACGCGTCCGCCGCCGGTGAGCCGGAAGTCGGAGCATTGACTCCCTCCCTTGTCGTGCCCGGGCAGGATGCCCGCGGTGATGGTACCCTGCGGACTCGCGGCGTCTTGGCACGCCGCGGCAATCAGCACAGCCGCGACTGCACCCAGTGCCAGCGAGAGATGTCTCGCGTTGTTCATGAGAACTCCTCCTTTGGGTGTACGGTTGTTCGAGCGCACTCCCCGTAACCGCCAGCCGAAAACGCAAGGCCGATGCCAGAGCACGCGCGTGCTCGGACACCGGCTCCTTGCTGTTACGGCGCGTCGGCCCGCGCGCGACACTATGTCACGCGAGCCACACCGAGGATTAGTTGTGCTGCGTCTTCGTCATGATCGCGGTTAATTCCTCGGGTGAAAGCGCCTCCGACAATCCTGGGCCCGATGCATTTTTCACGTCGCTCGGAATCGTGATGGCGGCCTCGCCCACGTTGTTCGTGTAATCGCTCTCGGCGAACATGTGACAGAACCCATTGGCGTCGTGCGGCCGCGCGTCATCGCCGGCGCCGCAGACAAACGCCGGGTTCACGGTGACGCGCAGGATGTAGTCGCCCGGCGAGACGGGCGCGGCAGGCTCGTCGAGCACGAAGAACTGCCCGTCTAGAACCCGATTGTAGGAATCCGCCCAACCGGCGCTGATGCCCTGAAAACCGGGGGACGACCGGGTGCCGCAACTGTCGTAGGTGCGCTTGCCACCGGGAGGGCCGCCGGCCGCCGGCGTGACGTCCACCATGCAGAAGCCGCGCTTCGCCGCCTGCACCACCGCACCGGTTTCGACTGAGATCAGCTCGTAGGTCGCATAGTGCCGGAAGTGGTAGTGATCGTGGCAAAGCGCATACTCGAACATGCCGTCGTTCGCAGCGACATGCTCCAGCGGATCGCCCACGAACACGTCGGCTGTACCGATGTTCGGCGTCGTGGCCGTAAAGCGGAGCACACGGTGGGTGCCGGGGCTCACCCCGCCTTCGACGACGCTGCACTGGCTCGCGTCTTCGATGCGAATGAGCCAGGAGTGTTCCAGTTTCTTCGCGTCGACGGTGAGGTCGGGCATGCCATCGAGATCGGGAATGTTGCCAGTCGCGGCGAAGCGCGGACCCGGCGCCACACTTGTGGTCCGCTCGGCATTCGTGCATGCGCCGGCGAGTACGGCCGCGCACACCGCCGGGAACAGATACGATCGCATCGCAAACTCCAGGGGAGGGATACCGGTGGAGATTGCAAACATTGTGCGCGACAGCCGCCGAGTGAATGCGATACTCTGGTCCCCGCGACCGTTGCGGCGCTGCAGCAGTCGCGTTGAGGTGTCGTTGACCTCAAGGAGATCGGTCGTGGTTGTTGTTGCACAGGCGAAAGCCTGTGCTCGAGCATCATCGTGCTACCGACAGGGACGGAATGAACCGCGTCTTTCAGATAGCGGATGGAAGGACCTGCGTCTTACAGCCCTGGATGGAATGACCTGCAGGATTTGTTGGCCCCGCGGCCACGCCGCGGGGCAAACATCAATTTCGGTTCGGTATCCCTAATGCCCCACCGCATGGTGCTGCTCGCGCTGGAACGCGAGAAACGCGTGAATCGCGCGGACCGCGGCGGAGTCCCGGCTCGTGATCCGCACTTCCCCGCCGCGCGGCCGATCGACCGGCACGTAGCTGATCGCAGCGCGTCGGTCGCGCATCACTGCGGTGCCGGGCACGGTCTGCGCATGCACCTGGAACGGTTTCGTGAAGTCGCCCGCGCGGAACGACGCGGCAATCTCCCGCATGTGACCCCGAATCGCGGCGATCGCCGCGGTGTCGGCGGCATCGTCGCGCTCGAGGACGACACGCCCACCGTCGGGCAGGTCTTCGAAGACGTGCGCCGAGGTGTACTGGTCGACGCCCATGACGTGCGCGCCGCGGGACTGCATCGCGCTGAAGTCCGCTGAATCCTGCGAGCGCTTGCAGCCCAGGGCGACCGTCGCCGCTAGCGCGCTGACGAGGATTCCGCGTCGCGATATCCGAGTCTGATCCATACCACCCACAGGGAGATGTTGAGGAGCAGGCCGAGCGCCGGCCGAACGAACGCAAGCCCGGCAGCCGCCGCGTAGACCAGTACACCTACGTAGTAGGCTCGGCGGACGTTACTCACGGTTTCGGCGGTCACTTCGGGGCGCAACAAGCCACCGCGCACCATGGTCGCGAACAACAGGTTCCAACACGCGGCCTGCGCGACGAACGTCGCGCAATAGAAGGCGACCGCCGTTTTCGCCTCGGAGGTCGCGAGGTTCTGCGCCAGGACCGCCGTGGGGAATGGAACGAACGTCACGGTCAAGAGGAGTAAGCCGTTGGCGAACAGGAACGGATAGTTGACGCCCTGCACCATGCGCAACAGCTCGTGGTGGTTCACCCACATGATCAGAATGACGATGAAGCTCATGAGAAACGCGATGTAGGAAGGCCACAGCGCGCGCAGGCCGGCCCACAGGTTGTGATCGCCGTGCGGGATGCGGATCTCGAGAATGAGGAGCGTGATCGCGATCGCAAAGACGCCGTCGCTGAAGGCTTCGACCCGGCTGGGGCTCTCGGTCATGCACACAAAGATGCTTTTGGGGGGTAGATTCTGCTCAACCACACCAGGTCTGGGCTCATGCATCGCGCGACTCGCATACTTCCGTTCGCCCTCTCGGCCGCCGCGCTTGCCGCATGTGGCGGTGACTCCAGCGGCCCCACCGCTGGGTTCGAGTGCCTCGGCCAGGCACTGCCGACGACCGCCCCCGCGCTGATCGCGGTGTCGGGACAGGTCAGGCAGAACGCCATCCTCCCGAACGCGCTCCGTGGTGCTTACGTCTTTGCCTTCCGCACCGGCGATACCACCACGCTGGCGGCCGATACCAGTGATACGCCCGGCGCCTACAGCTTGTCGATCACCACGGGGGCAACGCCGGTCAACGGCTACATCCGCGCCACCGACAGTGCACACATCACCACGTATGCCTATCCCGCCGTTCCCCTCGCCGATAACGCGACGGAAAACATCCTCATGGTCACCACCACGGAGTTCTCATTCCTGGCTGCGGCGGCGGGGATCACACCGGTGGCGGGCGATGGATTCATCGGCCTCGTCGTGACGAACTGCACCGGCGCGCCACTCGCGGGAGCGACGGTGTCGAGCAACCCTGCCGGCCAGGTGCGCTACAACGCGGGCGGCGCGCCAAGCTCGACGGCAACGTCCACGGCGTCGGACGGCGTCGCCTACATCGCCAATGTCGCCGCGGGCAACGTGACCGTGCAGGCAACGGCGAGCGGCCACACGCTGCGCCAGCACATCGTCAACGCGCGCGCCAACGCGATCACGCTCACGCAGATTCAGCCGTAACTACCAGCTCCGGACACCCGTCCACGACCGGCCCGCGCGCGAAGTCGCCGTACATCTCGCGTACGCGAAAGCCCGCGCGCGCGAGCAGGTGGCGGAGCTCCGCCGCCAAATACCAGCGCATCTCGAAGGCCTGCACGTACCGCTTGCCGTCGACGTAGTAGACCAGCTCCGCCTCACTCACCTGATCGATCCAGCGCACGCGCGCGATGCGGTAGGCACGGTGGAACGTGCGTCCGTCGGGCAGGCGCTGCTCGGGCGTATCCTCACGCTCGACGCCGTCCGCTCCCACGAGTCTGTCGAAGCGGGGATTGAAGACGTCGAAGACGAGGCGCCCTTGCGGTGCGAGGTGCCGCGCGACGGTCGCCAGGAATTGCAGCTGATCGTCGATCGTAGTGAGATGCTGCACGACCCGGAAGGGTGCGATGATCAGGGCGAACTGCTCGGCGAGATTAAAGTCCCGCATGTCGTGCTGCGCGAGCGCGATGCGCGACTGCACGGCGGCCGGCTCGGCCGCGAGGTTCACGCGGCAACGCTCGAGCATCTGCTTCGAGCCATCGATGCCTGTGATCGCGCAACCGGCACGCGCGATTGGCAGCAGAATTCGACCGGTGCCACAGCCTACCTCCAGCACACGGCCGCCCGCCGCTTTCGCTTCGTCTACGTAGAACCCGACATCCGTGCGGGCCGCGTAGAGCGGCACGCTGTCATAGAGGAGGCCGAAATCGGGAATCGTGTCGTAAGAAGAAGCCACTAGGACTTGATCTTAACCGTCAGCACGCGTCCATCGCGAGAGACGTCGGCCTTTGCCGCCCGCAGCGAGACGAGCGGCGACTCGATCCGCACATCGCCCGCGGCGCCGGTGGTGACCTGGACGGTCGAGTCCGCACCCACGACCGCGCGCAGGGTCTGCGTTGCACGGTCCTGCACGACGGGAGTGTTGAACGTCGCCTGGAAATCGCCGGCGCAGGCCTGTAGCCAGCGGGTGTGCAAGAGCACGCCGGGCTCGACCTGCAGCAGATTCTGCGGATCGATCCCGCAGAGACCGAGGTAGCGACCTTCCACCGTGACGACCAGCTGGACGCCGGCCGCGGCGAGCACGCTGTCCACCTGCGCGCGCCGGAACGCACGCAACCCCGCCACACCGGAATCGGCCGCAGTGCGCAATTTGGTGATCACGAAGGTCGATTCGGCCTGGCGACGTAGGGTGAGTTCCTCGCTGCGGTAGCCCGACGCATCGGCGAGGGCGTCCTGCACGGTGAGGTTCTGATTCATCAGCCGCGTCTTCCAAGCCGGCCCCTCGAGCGCGTCGAGCAGTAACCCGAGTGCGGGGCCGCTCGCGTAGTAGCGCAGCCGGATCGAGCGCGTCACATCCTCGGTGAGCTTGTGCAGACCGGTGAGCTTGCTACTCTGCAATCGTGCGGCACCAGCGCGATCGGGGAAATCACGTCGCCGTGCCGCCAGCGCCAGCACGCGGACGAGCGTGTATTCCGCGAGGCCCTCATTCAATTCGGTGAGCTGCTCAAAGTCGGCCAGCTCGGCGCCGAGGGCCCGCTGGCGCGATTCCCGCACCGCCAGGAATTGGCGGGCGAGCGTGCGCTTCCGGGCTTTCGCCTCCGCCTGCTCGGCTGCGGCGAGGATCCGCCCCTCGAGCGCCATCCCCGCTTCATTCTGCGGATCGAAGACGGGGTAGCTCGTGACCAGGAACGAGTTCTCGCCCCGGCCAAATCGCCTGCCCTCTTTTTTTGCAGCCGCTTCGAAGACGTGAAACGCCTCGTGCGTCGTGAGTCCCACCAGCGACGCGACGCCCAGTGAGTCGATCACCACGACCTGCGCGGTGGGACGACCCGCCAGCTCAGTCCCGGTGCTCGCCGCGCCCGGGTCCGCCGACGACAGCCAGCCAGATCCGACGACCCCGGCGATCGGCAGAAACCCCTCTGGCAAACCGCCGCGCCAGCCGAGGAGCAGCGTCCCCTGGCCGCGGACCACGTAGACCACGGGAATCGTATCGGGGCGAAAGCCGGGCCAGATCGAGTCGCCCATGTCTCGGCCCAAACGCACGACCCACTCGTGCGCCGCGACGATCTTGCTCGCGGTTTCGGGTGGCGGTCCTTGAATCAGCGCGAGCCAGAGTGCCGCGAGTACCACTCGATTCCCCCTTTGGATTTGGTCGGTTGCGCGAGACGCGAGCGGATTCGGCCCATCACGCGGAGCGCGGCGAGGCCCGGTGCGGTGACGTGGAACATGCGCTTGCGGCGGCCCCCGCGCTGCGGCGTCGCCTCGCCCCAGGCCGAGCGCGCGTAGCCTTTGCGCTCCAGCCGGTCGAGCACGGCGTAGACCGCGCCAAGCGCCACGGCGCTGCCGGTCTCCGCTTCGAGCCGCTGCTGCACAGTCACGCCGTAGGCCTCTTTTCCGAGGCTCGCCGTGGCGAGGAGCACCAGCTCCTCGAATCCCGCCAGCCGTTTCTTCATATAAAGTAGAAGAAATCAAGCACGGTTAGGCACGGCCGGCAAATGGTCACATGACGTGATTACCCGAACAAAACCCATATGACCCGCGTCGTTTTCGAGTGGTGCCGTAGCCTGCGTTACGCCCTTCACATCCGTTCCCGGAGGGCTGCGTGCTGTACCCGAATCCCAGAACCTTGCTCCTCGCCATCCTCATTGGCGTCGCGGCTTGCGACAGAACTACGCCGACCGCCGCGCCGTCCACGCCGAGCGTGCCCACGCCCGAGGTTGTGGTCGTGCCCGCATCGCTCGGCAAGGCGCTGCCAGGTCTCGATGGTGCGCAACGCCGCCGGTTCGAGATGGGCCGCGGCGTCTTTGCAACCGTATTTACGCCGGAAACGGGGCTCGGCCCGTTATTCAACTCGGTCGGCTGCGCCAATTGTCATGAAAATCCGGTCGTCGGCGGCAGCGGTGGTAATGATGAAGCGGAAGGCGGCGAGGACGTCGAGATACACGCGACGGCGTTTCACGGCGCCGGGGCTCTGTGCGACAATCTCGCTGCCGTCGGCGGGCAGGTCATTCAGAAACAGATCACGCCCGCCTACAGCGATTTCCTGCAGCTGACGGCGGAGCCGATCCCCGCGGCGGCCACCGACTCCGGCCATCGCACGACACCGGATCTGTTCGGATTCGGGTTGCTCGACGCGGTGCCCGACGCAGAGATTCTCGCGCGCGCGGATCCGCTCGACGCCAACGGCGACGGCATTTCCGGCCGCCCCAACCGGACGGCGGACGGCCGCCTCGGACGGTTCGGCCGCAAGGCACAGGCGGCGACGCTGCGCGAGTTCAATGGCGAGGCGTTCGTCATGGAGATGGGCATTACGAATCCCGGCAATGAAACGGAGCAGATCGTCGCCGGCTTCCCCTTCCCTGCCGGCGTCGATCCGCTGCCCGAGCCGGAGATCACCGCCGAGCAGTTCGACGCCGCCGATGCGTTCGTGCGCTTCCTCGCGCCGCCAACGCGTGCACCACTCGGGCTCCTGGGCACGCAGGGCGCGTTGGTATTCAGGAAAGTCGGGTGTGCGTCCTGCCACGTGCCGACACTCGTGACCGGTCCGAGTCCCGTTCGCGCCCTGCGCTTCAAGGTCGTGCCGGCCTACACCGATCTGCTGCTACACGACATGGGGCCCGACCTCGCGGACATCTGCCTCGGCCAGGCCGAGCCGGCGGAGTTCCGGACGGAACCGCTCATGGGCCTGCGCTTCGGGACGGCATTTTTGCATGACGGCCGCGCCACTACGATCAGGCAGGCCATCGAGCTGCACGATGGGGAGGCGCGGGGCGCGCGCAACCGGTTCCTGCGGTTGACGCCGTTCGAGCGGCTTGCTTTGATGCGATTTCTGAAAAGTATCTAGAAGATCTGATTTTCTACGACGTTTTCCTGACGAAGGTCACGGTCGCCACCGGTTTGACGCGGCCGCGCGAGACGAAGTGCCGGTTGGCGGCGCGCGTCGTGACCTTCTTGGGATTGGTGTCCTTGTCCTTGGCGTTGTAGGTCGTCCCGTCGTCGCCGCCCGAGTCATAGGCATAGAGCGCCACCGTGCGACGCGTGATCCAGGCACCGTTCTCGGCGAGGTTGATGTCCGACGCCCCGGTGAACCAGTCAGGGCTCGGGGCGATCATGTTGACGACCGAGACGAGCGGATGCGCGGGATCCACGCGCACCGTCGCGACCATCGAGTCCTTCCAGTTCTTGAGACCGCCCGATTCGAACAACATGAGCGCGTTGCCCTGATCGATCGCCGTGCGGATCTCGGTGTCGAGGGGCGAGTGCTTCCCTTCCTCCGAGAGGCGCTCGAGCCCCGGCGTCGGACGGCGTCCGATCGCGAAGATCGAGTACTTCGCATTGTGCGACGCCCCGATCATGCCGGAGAAATGCGCGCCCGACGGATACTCGAACGGGTGCGACACCTTGGTCCAGGTACTCTTGACGATTACCCGGTACTCGACGGGGCCCGCCGGCATCGCGGGCGGCGCCGCGGCGGGTGGGGCCGCGCTCTTGGAAGAGCCCTTGCCACAGGCAATCAGGCCGAGCAAAGCCATCGCGATCATCGGGCGCATGACGGTCTCCGTTACGCAGAAGGGGTTGCCGCTGGGACGAGTTGAATATCGCATTCGGAGCACGATTCTCCCTGGACGAATGTCGCACCGCAGCGCGGGCACCACATCCCCTGTCCATTGTGAGACGCCAGGGATCAGAGAGAGCGGAGGGCTAGGGAGTCTTCGGCAGCTCATTGATCATGAATCGCCAGATACGCCATCCGCCAGGTTCGCGGCGCCAGACGGTCGTATAGCGGCCGGTGCCATGGATCGGCGCGCCGGTCTTGGGAGCCTGGATCTCGTCGTACGTGCCGACGTCCACGGCGTAATCGCCGGCCACGAAGAAATCGGCGCGTTTGAGGGTGAGCGCCGGGATCCGGTAGGTCGCCATCTCCGAGATGACCAGCGCGTGCACGGCCGCGTTATCCAGGTCCGGAGTGCCGGGGAATAGAAACCTGACGTCGCCGGAGAGCCGGCGTAGCGCCATGGCCGTATCGCCCTGGAGCCAGGCCTGCCGGTACTCCTCGAGCGCGGCGTCGACCGCCGCGCGATCTGCCGCCGAGTCGGCCGCCGGCGGCCGGCATGCGGGAATCAGGAGGGCGATCAGAAGCGCGCCGGCGGCGGTGGCTTTCATAGCGGCCTAGATTACGACGCTTTTTGAAACTGCGCGAGTTGAGGAGCCGAGCATGTTGCACTCGTCTGCAGACGTGGTAGAATCCCGGAGCATGACGCGTTTAACCCTCTGGATATCATGTGCCGCCCTCGTTGCCGGCGTTCAGCCCGTCTCCGCAGTGGCCCAGGCTTTTGCACCTCCCGTCGGCGACAGCACACGCCGCGCCTACACGGCCGACGACGTGGCGTTCATGTCGGGGATGATCTACCACCACGCGCAGGCGATCCTGATTGCGAAATGGGCGCCTACACACGCTGCGTCTCCGTCGGTGCGCACGCTGTGCGAGCGCATCGTGGCCGCGCAGACTGACGAGATCACCCTCCTGTCGCACTGGCTCAGCGACCGGCAGCAGGCGGTGCCCCACCCCGATCCCGAGCACATGATGATGCCCGGGATGGACTCCACCCACATGATGCCGGGGATGCTCACCGCCGAGCAGCTGGCGCAGCTCGATCGGGTGCAGGGCGAGGACTTCGACGCGTTGTTCCTGCGCCTGATGATCCAGCATCACGAAGGGGCCATCACGATGGTGAATCGACTCTTTGCCGCCGGCGCCGGCGAGGAGAACCCTGTGTACAAGATGGCGAGCAGCGTCTTCGCCGATCAGACGACCGAAATCGAGCGAATGCAGCGGATGCTCGCCGCTGACGTCTTCGCACCCACCACACCACGATAGGATTGTCGATGAAATCGCTTCGCGTGTTGTTCCAGGCCGTCGCCGTCGTGTCGATTACCGCCTGCGCATCGTCGGGCGGCGCGAACAATTCCACCGTCGCGCCCACACCGGATCCGCGCGTGGGCCTGAAGCCCGGGCGCTACGACGCCGGTCAGGCACAGTGGAACATGCGGCTCGTTTCGAACAACCCGTCGCGGTCCCCGTTCGATACCTCGACCAATTCCGATCTCGCCTTCTATAAGAACTACGCGATCCAGGGCAGCTACGACGGCTACCAGGTCTGGGACATCTCGAACCCCGGGCATCCGACGCTCAAGACGTCGTACTTCTGCCCCGCGTCGCAGAGCGACGTGTCGGTGTTCCGGAACCTGCTGTTCGTGTCGGGCGAGGGCACGAGCGGCCGGCTCGACTGCACCGGCGCCGGCGTGCACGACTCGGTGTCGCATGACCGGCTGCGCGGCATCCGCATCTTCGACATCTCGGATATCAGCAAGCCGAAGTACCTGGCGAACGTGCAGACGTGTCGCGGCTCGCACACCCACACCGTCGTGATCGATCCCAACGACGCGAGCAACGTCTACGTCTACGTGTCCGGCTCGGCGCCGGTCCGCTCACCGACCGAGCTGCCAGGCTGCGTGCGGCAGTCGCCCGATTCGAATCCGAACAGCTCGTTATTCCGAATCGAAGTCATCAAGGTGCCGCTCGCCGCGCCGCAGGACGCCGCGATCGTGAGCTCGCCGCGCATCTTCGATTCGCTCGCGCCGCCGCCGCAGCACGGTGAGATGCAGCAGGATATCGACGAAGGCAAGCGCGTGGTGGATTCGGCGCGGGCACACGGTGGATACGTCGCCCAGCTGTTCGGCCAGGAGCGGGTCGTCAGCAACCGGTTCGTGACGCCGATGCTCGACAGCATCGTCAAGGCACGGGCGGGCACGGGCGCGGCGACGGCGGCCGACAGCCAGGCGCTCCGCGAGAACCTTCAGGGTATCCTCGACCGGATGTTCCAGGTGAACCAGCGGCGGCGCACCGGCCCGAACCAGTGCCACGACATCACAGTCTATCCCTCGATCGGACTGGCAGGCGGGGCCTGCGGCGGCTACGGGCTGTTGCTCGACATCCGCGACCCCGCACACCCGCGGCGCATCGGCGCGGTGTCCGACTCGAACTTCTCGTACTGGCACTCCGCGACGTTCAACAACGACGGCACCAAGATCTTGTTCACGGACGAGTGGGGCGGCGGCGGGCAGCCCAAGTGCCGCGACTACGACAACCCGCACTGGGGCGCGGACGCGCTGTTCACGCTCGAGAACGGCCAGATGCAGTTCCAGAGCTATTACAAGATGCTCGCGCCGCAGACGGCGAACGAGAACTGCGTCGCGCACAATGGGTCCCTGATTCCGATTCCGGGCCGCGACATCATGGTGCAGTCGTGGTATCAGGGCGGGATCTCGATCTTCGACTGGACCGATCCGGCACATCCCAAGGAGATCGCGTTCTTCGATCGCGGCCCGGTTGACGGAACCAAGATGGGGAACGCGGGGACGTGGTCCGCATACTGGTACAACGGCCACATCTACAGCTCCGAGATCGGGCGCGGCCTCGACGTCCTGGAGCTCGCGCCGGGCGGCTTGATTTCGGCCAACGAGATCGCGGCGGCGAAGCTCGTGCATCTCGATTATTTCAACGCGCAGGATCAGCCCAAGGCGACGTGGCCGGCGACGTTCGTCGTCGCGCGCGCGTACGTCGATCAGCTCGAGCGCTCGAACGGCCTCTCGGTCGAGCGGCTGAAAGCGGTGCGGCAGGAGCTCGCCCGTGCGGAGAAGAGTCAGGGCCAAGTACGGCGCGACGCGTTGACGGCGCTAGCGACCGCGCTCGGGCAGGACGCCTCGACCTCGACCGATCAGTGGAAAGTGCAGAAGCTGGCCGGCGTGGTGACGGAGCTCGCGAACACCGCGGTGACGGGAGCGCAGTAACTGCTGACCAGGGCTGAGGCTAAAGGGCCGCGGAGTGATCCGCGGCCTTTTCATTTGTCTGTAATTGTCCAGCCATGGCCTTCCGTGCGCTGAAGCGCCGGCTCGGCGAAGACGCGAGCCCTGAAGGGCTCAACCGTCCTTCAGGACGGGCGTAGTGGCCGAGCCGGTCCTTTAGGACACGGATAAAACGCCGGCCGGGCGTTTCCGATCTCGAGGGAGATTGGAATCGGGTAGTCGAGTTGGAATCCGTGCGCTGAAGCGCCGGCTCGGCGAAGGCGCGAGCCCTTAAGGGCTGACCGGCGTCCTTTAGGACGCGCGTAGTCGCCGAGCCGGCCCTTTAGGGCACGGATACAACGACGGCTCGGGTCCCCGAATCTCGAGCGGAGTGGAATCAAATCATCCCTGTCCGGAAAGGAGAGAGAAGAAGGTTAGTTGGGTGTTATCCGTGCGCTGAAGCGCCGGCTCGGCCACTACGCGAGCCCTGAAGGGCTCACCGGGTTTCGTTTCTGGCCCGGACTGCCGTGCTTGAATTCCTGTAACCGGATGTAGTTCGCGACCTGCGGCAGTTGCTTGACCCCCACCGATCGCAAATCGTAGCCCGTATCCCAGCGGAGGGACTGGTTGCGCGCGTGTCCATCACGGTTCGCAAGCCGCGCGCTCGCGCCCTTGAGTCCCTGAACGAGGCGCGGGACATCGTACGCCGCGGGCAGCTCGAGGAGGAGATGGACGTGATTGGATACGATGCCAATCTCAATGACGCGCGCACCATGGCGCTTAGCTTCGGCGAGGAGGAACGGCGCCAGAAAACTCGCTACCGCCTCATCGATCAGCGGGAGCCTGGCCCAACACGTCCAGGAGAGATGGGCATAGACGCGGACCGGCATCGCGGAAGACTGGCGACCCCAGCGGATCCGGCGGTAACCAAAGGAGCGCACCGGCGTCCTTTAGGACGCGCGTAGTGGCCGAGCCGGCCCTTTAGGACACGGATAAAACGCCGGCCGAGCGCTTCCGATCTCGAGGGAGATTGGAATCGTCGAGGGGAGATTGGAATCGGGTAGTCGAGTTGGAATCCGTGCGCTGAAGCGCCGGCTCGGCGAAGACGCGAGCCCTGAAGGGCTCAACCGTCCTTCAGGACGGGCGAAGTGGCCGACTTACTCGATCCTGTAATTGAGCGGCACCGTAATCAGCACGCGCACGGCGCGTCCCTTGACGCGTGCGGGTCGAAACACGGCATGCAGGACGTAGGCGCGCGCCGACTCGTCGAATGCGGTATTGGGCCGCGCGACGATCTTCACCGAGGCAGGTTCCGCGCGGCCAAGCGTGTCGATGACGGCCTGCACGGTCACGTGTCCTTGCAATCCGGCGTGCCGCAGCGCGGTCGGGTACTCGAGCACTGGCGCGGTGACGATCTCCGCGCGCTCATCGACGCTGGACTCTGAATAGACCTGATCGGCGGCCCCCCCCGCCCCCGCCCCCGCCCCCGCCCCCTCGCCGTTCCCGCCAGCAGGACACGCGGCTTCGACCTGCGACATATGCCGCTCGAGTCCCCGCGCGTTGAAATGGATGAGCTGTGCCGGTTTCCCCGAGGGATGGATTTCGAGCCGCAGGTCCGGGTTCGACACGAGCTGCCGCAACAGCGCTCGCGGATCAGGCGCGAACGCCGACGTCGAGTCGGTCGAGCGACTCCACCGGCTGTCCGCCGGGCCCGCGCTGGCCCCGCTGCCCCACTGGAGGCGCACCGGCGTCATGAGCATGTCGTCCGCGTCCAGGACCGATCCCGTCGACACGAAGACCTCGAGTTGCCTGTCCTGGCAGCGCACGAGCAGGACCGCGCGCACGTCGAAGCCGGCTCGCGCCGCCCGCACGGTGTTGAGCGCGGGAAGCTCCAGTGTCAGCGATGGCCGGTTGGTCAGCTCCGTGACTTCCCACGGGTCCGTCGATGCCGGACGTGTCGCGCGTTGCGCGTGCGCGGCTGAGGCGAGCAGCAGTGTGGCGACGGAGATTCGCAGTGTGCGCATGACGGTGCCCCCCTGTCGGCTAGGGCGACCGGTTGGTCCTACCTCGGAAAAATATCGCATCAGATCGTGAGTCGGTTGTGTCGTGTGACCCAACCGGCGGTGATCGACGTCGAGCGGCTCGCCGTGGAGCTTAACACGCGGTGACGCCGCGCGTCCCAAACCCCGGACAGCGATTCACAACCGACGCTTGCGTGATTCTACGGAGGATAAGCTCATGCGTATTCTGCACTCGTCACTACTCGCCCTCGGCACGGCCGCCATCGCGGCCCTGAGCGTTACCGCCTGTAACAACGACAGCGGCACGGCGCCCGACACGCCTGTCATGTCGCAAGCCCAAGCCGAAAGCCTCGCGACAACCGTGGTCGCGGATGTCGGCGACGAGATCGCGACGGCGACGCTCGATGGCGCGAGCGGCGCGCCGATGGCGTCAGCCAATGCGTCCGCGCCGGCGGGCTCCGCAGCGGCAACGCAGTGCATCCCAGCGAAGAGTCCCACTCCGGTCACCGACACGGACAACGACGGGGTCCCGGACTCGGTGCGGTTTGATTATGCGGGTTGCGTCATCTCTCATCCGCTCTCGATCGATTCGCTCTCGGGTACGATCGACTTGATCGACCCCACCAAGGCGACGGCCGACCACGCGGTCGAGCGCGTGTTCACGGACTTCAAGCGCGTCACGGTGCGCCTGATCACGGGCGCGACGACGTCGGTGACGGACAACGGCCAGCGCAGGGCGTCGCATGACGGCACGACATTGCAGAGCAGCGAGACCAACTTCCGCACCGACTACGTGTATGCGAACGGCAGCACGGCGGAACATGTGCGCACCTGGGAGTCGATCTTCACGGCCGACGTGGCCGGCACGATCATGCGGGACGCCTTGCTGCCGAGTGGCAGCTGGTCGGTGAATGGGACGTCGTCGTGGACGCGGGCGCAACGCTCCTACTCACTCACGGTGACCACGAACCCGGCGCTCCACTACAATGCGAGCTGCACCGACGCGCCGCGCTTCGACGCAGGCAAGATCACGGCGGTCGTGACCCGGGGTAGCCAGACCATGACCGTGTCGATCGAGTTCACCGCCTGCGGCCAGTACACCGTTACGCGCTCCTAAGATCTGGAGGCTGAATAAACAAAGGCCGCGGAGCTCTCCGCGGCCTTTCTGCACTCCATGTGCGTCTGGCGCAGCGGACGGGCGCCGGTTCGGCGAAGACGCGATCCCTTACATCGCCGCAGCTCGATCGGAGTTGTTGATGTCCCGGGTGATTCTCCAGGAGCCATCCTCCTGCTGCTCCCACACGGTCAGATACTTGCCGGTGTCGATGATGTCGGGCCCGGTGCCGGTCTTGGGATGCAGCGTCCACGAATAGGTACCGCGCTCGATCGCATAGTAGGCGGTAACGATGACGTCTTTGGTCGTCAGGCGCACGTCCACGAGACTGAACTGTGACAGGAAGCCGGCGAAGCCTTGGCTGATGGCGGCGCGGCCTTCCCAGGCGGCCATGTTGGGCGGCATGACGACCGCGTCGTCGGTGTAGGCGGCGACGAGTGACGCCGCGTCGCCCCGTTTGAAGGCATCGGCGTAGCGGGCGTTGGCGGTGTCGATCGCGTGTCGCACGACCGCTGAGTCGGGGGTGATCGCCGTGACCTGGACGTCGGCGGCGCGCCAAGTGCCCTTCTCGCGACTCCAGACTTCGATGAACGCGGCGCTCGCCAGATCGTAGCGCCGCACGAACGCCGCGCCCCCGGCCAGTGCGTGATAGCGCTCGTGCTGCGGAACCCACGCCTGGCCGGGTGACCCGGCCTTGAGCTGAGCGAAGCGGTCCGCCTTGGTCAACGATTGGCCGGTGGCGCTGACGACGGTGAAGCTGTCGGAGGTCAGCCGGCCCCACTTCGCGGCATCCGATTGCCCGAGGGCGGTCATGCGGGCATCGGCGGCGGCGCGCAGACCGGCGGGCACCTGGGCGCGGCTGATGTGCGGGGCGAGGAGTGTCAAGAAAGCGGCGGCGAAGAACGGCGTTTGGGTAGCCATGACGGCCTTCCGGTACGAGAGAGAGTTAGAGCTAGCTCCGTTTGCCGGAATCGGCGAATCTGGGAGGATGGGATTCGATGCAGGCCGTCACCGCTCAGGCCACCGTCCGCCGTTCCAGCGCGCGGATGACCACCGCGAATACGGCGTACGCGATCAGCGCCGTCGCGGCGGCGGCCTTATCGCCGGCCGGTGGAGGACCGAAGAACACGTAGGCCTGGATCGCCAGCATGATCACGCCGAACGCGAGCATCGCCGTGCGACGCGCCGCGTGCCGGAGGTAGAGCCACATCGCACCGAACAGCAGCAGCGCCTCGAGACCGAGCGCGAGCGCCGGCAGGTTCCACAAGCCCAGCCCCACCTTCGCCGTGTTGTCGTAGAGCGGGAGATCGGGCCGGTGCACCAGGAAGTCGAGCACCCAATGCGAGAAGACGGCGAGGCCCACGATGGCTGCGGCGCGCGGGGGAGCCGACCGGACCGCGAATCGATACGTCAGGAACGCAACGATCGTCCAGCCGATCGCGGCGACGAGGCTGTGGGTGTACGGCATGTAATAGAGATCGAGGGGATTCGAGGCCGTGATGCCGGGGACGATGCGGACCTTTTCGATGCCGAGGAGCACGAAGGGCGCCCACAGGACGTCGAGCAGCTGGACCGCGATGAACAGCACCCAGAGCGGGATCGCCGGCTCGACCTTCTTTGCCGCGAAGCTGACGCCGTAGTGGCCGACGAACATGGAGGGGAATTAGCGTCCGTGACTCACTTTGACAACTGGCGCGTGCCCACCTTATCGCAGGAGTCCGTGCGCTGAAGCGCCGGCTCGGCGAAGGCGCGAGCCCTGAAGGGCTCACCCCGTCCTTCAGGACGGGCGTAGTGGCCGAGCCGGTCCTTTAGGACACGGTTAACCGACGGCTCGGCATGTCAGATCTTTAGGAGAGATCGAACTCGCGAGGTTGAGATGGGATCCGTGCGCTAAAGCGCCGGCTCGGCGAAGACGCGAGCCCTGAAGGGCTCATCGCGTCCTTCAGGACGCGCGAAGTGGCCGAGCCGGCCCTTTAGGGCACGGATGAACAACGAACGGCGTCGAACAGCTACGTCGAACTAAGGCGTCGAGAACAAACGTCTACGTTCGACGCTCTTGTTCGACGTCGTCGTTAGACGTCTCTTTGTATTCCGTGCGCTGAACGCCTGCCCTGAGCGCGCGAAGTGCGCCGGTCTAACGCTTGATTTTGAAGTCGATCGGGACATTGACCAGGACGCGCACGGCCTGCCCATGGATTCGTCCAGGTCGGAACATGGCCCGTAGGACGTAGTTTTTCGCGGGCTGATCGAATCCCGGATTCGGGCTCTGAATGACTCTCACTGATACGGGCTCCGCAAGCCCCTTCCTGTCGATGATCGCCTGGACCGTAACGCGACCCTGAACGCCTGCTTCCCGCAAAAGATCCGGATATGCCAGGGGCGGACCTGAAAGGACCTCCGGACGCTCTTCGACGGCCGCTTCGTCAAAAACCTGCTCGCCGCCCGCGTCAAGATGGAGGGTCGCGGTGTCCGAGATCGCTTTCTTCTTCTGCTCTGCGGGACACGCCGAATTCACCTGCTCGATATGTCGTGAAAGTCCACGCGCGTTGAACTTGATCACCCTGGGAGACGCGTCGTACGGGTGGACCTCAAAGCGCAGGTCCGGATTCACCAAGAGTTTACTTAGGAACTCGCGCGGTTCCGGTGCGAACGCTGCTGTGTAATCAGACGAGCGACCCCAATACGCCTCTTCCGGCGCTGCCGTTCCCCAGCGAATGCGAACCGGGGTAATGTCATTGTCGGCATCCAAAACCGACCCCGTGGAGATGTAGAGTTCCAATTCGGTTTCGCGACAGCGCACAATCAGGCTTGGCCGAGTATCGAGGGGCGATTCGCCAGCGGAGAGCGCGGCTAGAGACAATGTCACCGACGGCTGATCAGTCATTTCTGAACGCTCGGTAGTAATCGCCCACCCTTCGGCCGGCGACGAGGCTGGGCGCGGTGGCCGAGCCGCAGGGCGCTGTCCATGGGTTGTTGCGATCAACAGCAGCGATAGGGCGGAGGTCGCGGAACTGGTTTTGTACATAGGAGACTCCGTCTTAGTCGTGCCTCCGCGCGGCGCATGTCCGCCCCGCCCGCGCAGAGCGGCACGACATGGTCCACCACGTAGCCGGGCCGACCGTGCGGATACCCGGTACGCCGCATGAAATCATCCCTGGCTTGGCGGCTCCGTGGAATCCGCCCACGCGAATTTGGCGATTTGTACGTGTGCGAGCGTGCCGACGGCGCACGGTAGTGTCGAGCGCTCGGCGTCCGCTGAGTTTGCGGAGCTGTATAGGTGCGACTCCTCGGCGCTACGTAGCTGCGTGGTCTTGGTGCCGGTGTGGCGTAGCTGCGGCTGTGCGGGGTCGATCGGGTGTACGGTGCGACGTGCGATCCATCGCGTCGCGTGTACCCGTGCACGTGGACGCTGCCGCGTTGTGCGTCGAGTGGCGCAGCGAAG
>WNGI01001790.1_pt1 | contig 18239 bp, 15 predicted proteins | sample 5400621 | NCBI WGS metagenome assembly WNGI01 (sample SAMN13153374, study PRJNA577476) | soil metagenome | isolation source: 20 cm soil or saprolite under Garry oak tree replicate 1 | place: USA:California | collected 2016-06-15
GGCCGGCGTGCAGGGCGAACCGCTCCTCGAGGTGACGCACGCCACCGTGGCCGAGGAGGACATCAATCCGTGGCTCGTCGCGCAATACGGGCCGACGTACGATCGGGCCATACGTGTCCTCTACGACGGCCCCTACAAGCTGATCACCACGTCACGCGGCGAGCGTCTGTTGTTCGATCTTGAACGGGACCCCGAAGAGACCAACGATCTCGCGGCCCGAGACCCCGCGCGCGCGGACGCGCTCGCGAAAAGGCTCGACAGTGCGATGAGCGGGATGCTACTCGCCGCAGCCGGGAAGAACTGACCATGCGTCCGAATGGGACCGATCCAGGCGGCGACGCCGAGCACGGCTGGAGCCGGGTGACCTCGATGGCGCGCTGGCTCGCGCGGCGGCGGTCGCCGGCCGTGGCGACGCCCGCGGTGTCCGTGGTGATCCCGGTCTACAACGCGGCCGCGACGCTGGCGGAGTGTCTGACCCGGCTCTTCCAGTCCACCTACGTCGACTTCGAGGTGGTGCTCGTGGACGACGGGTCAACCGACCAGTCGCCGGCGATCGCGGCGAATTTCCCGGTCCGCATCGTGCCGACGTCGGGGCGCGTCGGCCCGGCAGCCGCGCGCAACGTGGGCGCGCGCGCCGCGTGCGGCCCGCTCCTGTTCTTCATCGACTCCGATGTCATGGTCGCCCCGGACACGCTCGCGCGTCTCGCGGACCGCTACGCGCGGGGCGACGTGGACGGCCTCATCGGCGTCCAGGCGGCCGCGATGCGCCACCGCGACCTCGTGAGCCAGTACAAGAACCTGTGGATGCGCTGGACGTACGTCCGACAAACGGGCGAGGTCCCGCTCTTCTACACCACCGCCGCCGCCATCCGGCGCGATGCCTTCCTGTCGACGGGCGGGTTCGACGAAGGCTACGGCAACCCGAACGTCGAGGACACGGCCTTCGGGCAGAAGCTTGCGCGCCTCGGTATCCGTGTCCGCGTGCAGCCCGAGCTCGAGGTGGAGCACGTCAAGCGGTACTCGCTCGGTGGTCTGCTGCGCACCGACTTCCTGCGCGCCGTCGCGCTGACCCGCTTGAAGCTCCGCCACCGCACCGAGCTCGCGCACAACAACACTTCGGTGCCCGCCACGTACATGGCGAGCGTGCCGCTGGCGGTCGCCGGGGCCGCGGCGCTCGGCGCAGCGCTGCTCCTCGGCACGCACGCGCTGGCAGCCGCGGGGGCGGTCCTGCTGGCGGCCGCGATCGCGCTCAACGCGAACTTCCTGGGCGCGATCCGCACGAGCGAGGGGTGGGGGAGGGCGGTCGCCGCGACGCCGCTCCTCGGGCTCGAGCTCGTGGTCGTGGGCACGGGGACCGGAATCGGACTGCTGACGTACGCGCTCGGCCGGCGGTACTGAGCCCCTCGATAGTGGAGGAGTAACGATGGGTTATTTCGATTATCTCAAGCACGGCCGGAAGATGCTCGTGAAGCGCGGGCAGCTGCCGGTGTACCTCGTCTACTTCATCACCGACGCCTGCAACGCGAAGTGCAAGCACTGCCTGCTGGCCGACGGCGCGCATCCCGGCTGGGAAGAGCCGTCGATGGCCTACCGTAAGCAGGAGCTGTCGCTCGAGGAGATCGACAAGGTGGCGGCGAGCATGGGGAAGGGGAGCCTCATGTTCCTCCTTCCCACCGGCGGGGAGCCGTTCCTCCGGAAGGACATCGGCGAGATCGTCAAGATCTTCCACAAGAACACCGGCGTCCGGAACGTCGGCATTCCCACCAACGGCAGCACGACGGCGCGCACCGTGTCGATCGTGAAGGATCTCTGCGAGTCGTGTCCCGAGCTCGACCTGCACATCGACATCTCGCTCGACGGCGTCGGCCCGCTGCACGACGAGATCCGCGTGTTCCCGGGCCTCTTCAAGCGTTCGGTCGAGACCTACAAGGCGCTCCGGGACATCGAGAAGCACCACAAGAACTTCAGCGTGCAGGTGGAGACCACGGTCTCCAAGCACAACGAGGACGTGCTGATCGAGAACTACGAGTGGTTCCGGCAGAACCTCGACGTCGACACGGTCTTCACCCTGCTCACGCGCGGCAGCCCGAAGGAGCCCGTGGCCAAGTTCTTCAACGTCGAGAAGTACGAGCAGTACGCCGACCACATGGAGCGGGAGTACAAGTCCGGATCCCTTTCCGGGTACGACCACTTCCCCTTCGCCGACTTCATCAACGCCAAGCGCATCGTGCGCCACCAGCTGATTGCCAAGATCGTGCGGACGAACGAGTACCAGATTCCCTGCTACGCCGGGAACCTGGGCGGAGCGATGTTCGCCAACGGTGACGTCTATCCCTGCGAGCTGCTCATCGACCGCAAGCTCGGCAACGTGCGCGACGCAGGCTACGACTTCCGGAAGATCTGGTTCAGCCGCGAGGCGGAGGCGTCGCGCCGCTTCATCCGCGAGTCGAAGTGCTTCTGTACCTACGAGTGCTTCCTCACGATCAACATCCTCTTCAACCCGCGCATGATGCCCGCGGTGCTGAAGGAGTGGTCGAGCCTGAAGCTCCGCAAGGCCTGGCGGCGGGTCACCGGCAAGCAGCCCCGGCCCGCGATCGCGGCCTGCACGAGCGCGAAGCCCGTCGAGCCCACGCGCGCGGCCGTCGCCCGCTGACGCGCCCCGTCCGCAAGGAGGAACCATGTATCGCAGCAATCGCATCTCGGTCGTCATCCCGTGTCACAACGAAGAGGAGGGCATCCGCGCGGTGCTCGCCCAGATGCCCGCCATGGTCGACGAGGTCGTGGTCGTGGACAACGCCTCGACGGACCGGACGGCCGCCGTCGCACGCGAGCTCGGCGCGCGGGTCGTGTACGAGGCCCGGAAGGGCTACGGGCGCGCGTACAAGACGGGCTTCGCGTCGGCGCGCGGTGACATCATCGTCACCATGGACGGCGACGGCACCTACCCGCCGGACTCGATCCCGCTGCTCCTCTACGTGCTCGTCGAGGAGAAGCTCGACTTCATCACCGCCCGGCGCTGGTACTCGCGAAGCGGGCAGGCGAAGAGCCCGATCCGGCTCCTCGGCAACGCCATCCTGTCCGGGGCGATGATGTGTCTCTTCTTCAAGTTCATCATCGACTCGCAGTCGGGGATGTGGGTCTTCCGGCGCGACGTGCTGCGCAAGATCGGGCCGCGCAGCGACAGCATGGCCCTCTCCGAGGAGCTCAAGATCCTCGCGTTCACCCACCGGGAGCTTCGCTGTCTCGAGATGCCGATCTACTACGGCGAGCGGATCGGGACGAGCAAGCTGAACATCTGGCGCGACGGGTTCGGCAACCTCTTCTTCCTCGCCCGCATGCGCCTCGTTCTCGGCCGGCGCCGCCGTGCGGCGGTCGTCATGCCGCTGCCGCGGCCGGACGAGGCGGCCGGGGAAGCGACGGTGAGGGCCTCCGCACAGCACACCTCGTGAGGGGATGGCGCTCCCGTTCGGGCACATCAGCGCCGGCTACCTCGGGTACGAGGCGGTGCGGCCGGCAGGCCCGCATCGGCCTGCGCTGTTGCTCGGCGCCATCGCGCTCGCGAACGCGGCGGACTTCGATTTCCTTCCCGGGCTCGTCATCGGGCACGCCGACGCCTATCATCGTGGCGTGACGCACACGCTCGCCGCCGTGGTAGTCATCGCCTTGGCGGTGGCGGCCGCGGGCGGCATCGCGGGTGCGCGCCGGGCCACGGTCCTGCGTGCGGCGGGGTGGGCCGCCGCGGTGTACGCCTCGCACCTGGTTCTCGACTATGTCACCGTCTGCGCCGTGCCGCCCTCGGGTGGCCGCTTCCTCTGGCCGCTCTCGGACGCCCATTACATCGCGCCGCGGCCGCTGCTCGACGAGATCATCATCGACTCCTCGAGCCGTAGCGCGTTCGTCGCGAGCCTGCTGACGCCGCATGCGCTCGGGGTCTGGGCCCGCGAGCTCGCGTTCCTCCTCGGCATCGTCGGGCTGGTGCACGGGCTTCGCCGCTCGGCGGCCTCCATTGCCGAGGTCCCCGAGGCGTCGTGAAATGGGCCGCCGCATACGCGGTCCAGGTCGCGTTGCTCCTCGTCCGCGTGCGGGATCCGGAGGCGGTTCCCCTCGACCCCGCGCACGCCGCACCCGACGAGCAGGTCTGGCTCGTCACGCTGCACCACCTGCTCTTCTACGTGCTCCTGGCGGGTGCGCCCCTCGAGGCCGCCGTCGTGGGCGGCGCGGAGCCGGGCCGCGCGACCGGGGTCGTGCTGTTCGCGCTCGGCGTGCTCGGCTACCGCCTGGCCGGCCAGGCGCTCGGCGAGGCGCTCTCGCCCTTCATCGAGCCGCGAAGCGGGGTGGCGCTCGTCACGCGCGGCCCGTATCGCTGTCTCCGGCATCCGATGTACGTCGCCCAGGCGGCGATCGCGGTCGGCGCGCCGCTCACGCTCGGCTGCCGGGCGATCCTCGTCCTCGTTCCGCTCGCGTTCCTCGTGCTGGCCGTCCGCATGAAGCTCGAAGACGACGCGCTGGCACGGACGTTTCCCGAGTACTCGCGGTATGCAGCTCGAACCAAGCGTATCGTTCCCTTCCTCTTTTGAAGCACGTGAAGCGCGTGCCGCGGCGCCCGACTCCGCCCGACACGCGCTCCGGCTCATCCTCGGCGCCTGGGCCGGGATCGTCTACCTCATCTACTGGCTCGGGTATGTGGGCGTCCTGAGCACCCGATGATCGACCTCGGGCTGCTCGTCCTCGTGCTCACCGCGGCCGCGGCCGGCGGGCTCCTCTGTCTGCGCGTCGTCGGCGCGCTGCCCGCCGACGAGGCGGACTGGCTCGTCGCGGGTGTGGCGGCGGGGTTCGGCGTCGCGGCGACGGCGAGCCTCGGGCTCGCCGCGCTCGACGCGCTCCGCCCGGTTCCGATCGCCTGTGTCGGCGTCGTGGTCGTGGCACTCGGCCGCCGGATCCTCGTTCGCGCGCTGCGCGCGGTCGACGGCCGGCGGCTCGGCGCCGCCTGGCCGCTGCTCCTCGTCTGCGCCGCGGTGCTCGCCGCCGAGGCGATCGCGATGGTGGCGCCCCCGGTTGGCGGCGACCAGACGAAGTACCAGCTCGCCTATCCGCGTCTGTACGCGGCGGCGGGCGGCCTCGTCCCGACCCCGTGGAGCTTCTGGGGGCAGATGCAGTTCCTCCAGAACTTCCTCTTCGCGATCGGCTTCGCGCTGTCGGACGGCGCGCTCGCCCGCTACCTGAACGGCGCGTTCGGCGTCCTCACGGCGCTCGCGCTCGGCGCACTCACCCGGCGCCATCTGGGCGAGGAGTCGGGGCCCGCGGCCGCCGCGCTGTTCTTCACGCTCCCGATCACCTGGTCGATGATGACGCACGCCGGCTCGGACATGCCGGTCGTGCTCTATGGATGCCTCGCGCTCGGCGCGCTCCTCGACTGGACGGAGACCGGGCGGTCCGCCGACGTGCGCCGCGCGGGACTCATGGCCGGCCTCGCGGGGGCGAGCAAGGTGATGGGGCTCCTCGTGCCGGCGCTGACGGGGGGCGCGCTCCTCGTCTTGCTCCTCCGCCGGGCGCTGCCCCTCCGGCGCGCCGCCGCGCTCGTCGCCGGCTTCGCGGTCGTCGCGGTGCTGGCCGCGACCCCCTGCTACGTCCGGAACGCCGTCGACACCGGCAACCCGATCTACCCGTTCGGCTTCCAGGTGTTCGGCGGCCGTCACTGGAGCGCCGCGGCGAGCGAGTATCTCGCCGACTACTACCGACAGTATCAGTCGACGTACGCGACGCGCCGCGACGGCGAGCCCTACGCGGGTCTCGCCGTGGTGCGTTTCCCGTGGGACCTCACCATGCATCCGGAATCGTTCGAGAACGCCGCGCGCGCCACGCTCGACGTGAGCCCGTTCATGCTGGCCTTCGCCCCGGCGCTGCTGCTGGTGCGCCGGCGCCGCCCGAAGGTGCTCGCCGCCGCCGGTCTCGGCTTCGCATACGCGGCGATCATCTCGACGGGTGCGTGGGCGCATCCTCGTTACGTGCTGCCCGGCGTCGCCCTGCTGCTGGCGGCGACCGTTCCCGCGGCGCCCCTGCTCCTCGGGCGGCGGCTCGCCGCGGTGGTCGTGGCGCTCACCATTGCCGGCAACCTCGCGTTGGTCTCGCGCTACCTCGGTACCATGTGGCCGGACCAGCTTCGCGTCGCGGTCGGCCGTCTCGCGCCCGGGGACTTCCTGCGCCGCTACTCGCCGCGCTACGCCTTCTGGGAGCGGGCGAACGTCGCCGTGCCGCCGGCCGGACGCGTGCTCGTGCTGGAGAAGATCCCGCATCCGTACTACATCGAGCGCTCGTTCGTGCTCGGCAGCTACCTCGAGCAGGGGTTGATCGACTACCGGGCGATCGAGTCGACGGCGGCGCTCGCGGACGCCGCCCGCAACCTCGGCGTGAGCCACGTGGCCGTCGACCTCTCGTCGCTCTCCGCCGCCGGTGATCCGTTCGAGGCGTCGGTCGGCCGCCTGTGGCGCGGCTTCATCACCGCCGAGTGTGACCCGGTGCTGCGCGAAGGCGAGTATGGCCTTTATGTCCTGCACGCGGCCCGCGCCGCCGCACGCGGCGCCGAGCGGCTCGATGGCTGAGAAGCGCCTCGGACGGTTCGTCCGCGACTCCGCCGGTGTCTTCGGCGCGCAGATGCTGGCGACGGGCCTCGGCGTCGGGACGAGCGTGATCACGGCGCGCTGGCTCGGGCCGCACGATCGCGGGCTCTACCAGCTGCTCACGCTGCTGCCGATCACGCTCTCCAACTTCGTGAAGCTCGGCATCCCGCAGGCCAACGTGTACTTCATGCGGCGGCGGGGGGCCTCGGCGTCCGCCGTCGCGTCGCACTCGCTGTGGCTGGCGCTCGCGCTCGGTGGCGGGCTCGCCGTCGTGTGCTTTCTCTGCCGCGACTGGTTCCTCGCCCACTTCCTGAAGGGCGCGCCACCGATCACGATCCTGCCCGTTCTCCTGCTGCTGCCCTTCGTGCTGCTGCAGACCTTCTTCTCCGCCGTCCTGCAGGCCGAGGAGCGCTTCCGGGAGTACAACTTCCAGCAGGTCGCCCCGACGGTGTTCGGCCTGGTCGGCATGGCGGTCGCGCTCGTCTGGCTGCGCGCCGGTCTCGCCGGCGCCATCATCACCCAGACGCTCGTCGTCGGCGGCGTCACCGTCTGGCTGGCGCTCCGGGTGCATCGGACGGCGCCGCTCCGACCGACGTGGGACCCGCACCTCGCGCGCGGCATGATGACGTTCGGCAGCAAGTCGTACCTGCAGACCCTCGCGACGACGCTGCACTTCCGGATCGACCAGTACATGATCGGATTCCTGCTCGACCCGACGCAGGTCGGCCTCTACGCGGTCGCGACGAACCTCACGAACCTCCTGCTCAAGATCTCCGACGCCACCGGCACCGTGCTCTACCCGCGGCTCGCGGCGGCCGGGGAGCGGGACGCGCACGCGCAGACGGCCGCCGTCTGCCGCCACACGCTGTTCATGACGGTGGTGGTCGCGCTCGGGTACGAGCTCTTCGGCGGCATCGGCATACGGCTGCTGTTCGGCGAACGGTACGCGGGGGCGATCCTGCCCATGCGTCTCATGCTGCCCGGCATCGTCATGATCTCGCTGTACATGATCCTGACGCGCAACTTCACGAGCCGGAACCGCCAGGAGATCAACATCGCCGCCGCCGCGACCGCGCTCGGCATCAACGTCGGTCTCAACTGGGTGCTGATCCCGCGCTGGGGCATCGCGGGCGCCGCGATCTCGACGGCGGTCTCCTACAGCGCGGCGGCGTTGATGCTGCTCGTGGCCTTCGCGCGCGAATCGGGTTACAGCGTCACCGAGACGCTGCTGATCGGCCGCGCCGACCTCGACGGCTACCGCAAGCTGGCGGCACGGGGCCGCCGCCTCGCGCCGGCCGAAGCGGCAGAGTAGAGGTCGCCGCACCCTGCGGTTTGCGGGCGCGGGTGGTCTTCGCTAGACATTCGAGCCGCGCGCTCATGGTGTTTCCGAAGCTGCTGGTCGTGGGGCTCGACTCCGCGGCGCCGGCCCTCGTGTTCGATCGATGGCGGGGCGCGCTGCCGACGCTCGCGGACCTGATCGCCCGCGGCGCGCACGCCCGGCTCCGGTCGACCAACCCGCCGATCACGGTGCCCGCCTGGACCGCGATGGTGTCGAGCCACGATCCCGGCGAGCTCGGCTTCTACGGCTTTCGCAACCGCAAGGACCACTCGTACGACGGCTACGCGTTCGCCAACTCGGCGCTCGTCCGCGTGCCGCGGCTGTGGGACTGGCTCGGCGCCGCCGGGCTCCACTGCCTGGTCCTCGGCGTGCCGCAGACGTATCCACCGTCGCCGGTGAACGGCGAGATGGTGAGCTGCTTCCTCACCCCGTCGACCGGGAGCGCCTACACCTACCCGCCCGACCTCAAGGCCGAGGTGGAGCGCGTGACCGACGGCTATGTGCTCGACGTCGAGGACTTTCGCACCGCCGACAAGGCGGGGCTCCTCGAGCGCGTGTATCGCAAGACCGAGAAGCACCTCACGCTCGCGAAGCACCTCGTCCGGACGCGACCGTGGGATTTCTGCATGCTGGTCGAGATGGGGGTCGACCGGATCCACCATGGCTTCTGGAGCTACATGGATCCGGCGCACCACCGCTACGAGCGTGGCAACCCGTTCGAATCCGCGATCCTCGACTACTACCGCTACGTCGACCGCGAGCTCGCCGAGCTGCTCGCTGCCTGTCCCTCCGACACGCTCGTCGCCGTCGTCTCCGACCACGGCGCGAAGAAGATGGACGGCGGCATCTGTTTCAACGAGTGGCTGATCCGCGAGGGCTACCTGAAGCTCGCGACCACGCCGGCCAAGCCGACGCCCATCGGGCGCGTGCCGATCGATTGGGGGGCGACCCGGGCGTGGGGCGACGGGGGGTACTACGGGCGCTGCTTCCTGAACGTTCGCGGGCGCGAGCCGTCGGGCACGATCGACCCCGCCGACTACGAGCGGGTGCGCTCGGACCTCATCGCCGGGATCGAGGCCATCCCGGATCCCGCGGGACGGAACATCGGCTCCACGGCGTATCGTCCCGAGGACATCTATCGCGCGGTGAACGGCGTCGCGCCCGATCTCATCGTGTACTTCGGCGACCTCGACTGGCGCTCCGTGGGCGCCGTCGGCATGGGCGGCATCCACACCTTCGACAACGACACCGGGCCGGACGAAGCCAACCACGACTGGTACGGCATCTTCGTGCTGTCCACGGCGGGTGCGCCGGCGCCGCTCCGCGGCGCGCTGCCCGACGTCTCGATCTACGACGTCGCGCCGACGTTGCTCCATCTCCTCGGACAGCCCGTGCCCGACGGGCTCGCCGGCCGCCCCCTGGTTTGACGGGGACGGTCGCCGGCGACATTCTGATACGATTCGTCTGAAATGCGGACCGTCGCCGTCGACATCCTGACCGGCTTCCTCGGGAGCGGGAAGACGACGCTCCTTGGCCACGTGCTCGCGCACGGGCTCCGCGGGAAACCGGTTGCCGTCATCATGAACGAGATCGGCGAGGTCGGGATCGACGGCAGGGTCATCACCGGGCTCGCCAACGTCGAGAAGATGGTCGAGCTGTCGAGCGGGTGCATCTGCTGCTCGATCGACGACTACCGGTTCGACCTGGCGATCCAGGAGATCATCGAAACGGCGAAGCCCCACCTGGTGATCATCGAGTCGACCGGGCTCGCCGACCCCGAGCCGCTGGCATACCGGGTGAAGAACGCGGGCCTCGGCCTCGATGCCGTGATCACGGTCGTCGACGCGGCCAACGTGAAGCGTCACCTCGCGGAGACCGAGGTGGCACGGGCGCAGATCGAGGCCGCCGATTTCCTGGTCGTCAACAAGACCGACCTCGTCGACGACACGGCGCTCGCGGCCGTCGAGCGCCGGCTCACGCGGCTCAACCCGCGCGCCGAGCGCTTCCGGAGCGTGCGTGGCGCGCTCGACAGCGAGGTGCTCTTCGCCACCGGCGTCGCCGCGTATCGCCAGCGCGCCCAGCACCCGACGAGCCATCTCGCGGCGGACGGCATCGGCAGCTTCGTGTACCACTCGGCGCGTCCGCTCCGTCAGGAGGCGTTCGAGCGCGTGCTCGGGCGCCTGCCGCGCGACGTGCTCCGCGCGAAGGGGATCGTCCGCTTCGCGGGCCGCGACTGGCGAGCGCTCTTCAACTTCACCTGTGGCCGCCACGAGATCACGTGGATCCGGCTCGACGAGGCAGGCACCGAGAGCCAGGCCGTCTTCATCGGGCGGGACCTCGACCGCCACCGCGCGCGCATCGAGCGCGAGCTCGTTGCCTGCGAGATCGACGAGGAGAGGAGAACCGGTGATGCGTGACCGCCGCGGTGACGATCCCGAGAAGAAGCCGGACGACGAGCGGCCCGCCGACAGCGGCTACACCGAGGACGAGGAAGCCGAGGTCCGCAAGCGCCTCGAAGACCTCGGCTACGTCGAGTAAGCAGCCTCAGGACCCAACCCATGCCCGGAATCTTCGGTGGCGCTGGCGTCGCGCCCGACATCTGTGCGGCGCTCCGCACGGACTTCGCGACGACCTACGGGGCGAGCGAAGCCATGCGCGTGGGCGGCGGGATGCTCGGCGGGCATGCCTTCGGAGCGCGCTCGGCCCTCCACGTCGCACCCGCGGGCGAGCACGTCGCGGTTGACGGCGAGCTGTCGATCTACGCGCTCGCGGCCCGGTTCGCTGCGGGCGACGCGTCGCTCTATCGATGGCGCGCCGGCGACCTCGAGCTCGACCCGGCGTGCAAGGGAAACGTGGTCGCCGTCGATCCACGCTCGGGCGCGTGGCACCTGGCGACGGAGTGGACCGGCTCGTTCCCGCTCTATTACGCGGTCGTGCGCGGCGGGCTCGTTTTCAGCAGCCGGCTTCGGCCGCTCGCGCGGCTCCTCGGGGCGTCGCCGGATCTGCTCGGCGTCCTCGAGGTGGTCGAGCGGTATTCGACGCTCGGCGGCCGGACGCAGTTCGCGGGCATCCGCCGCCTCCTGCCGGGACAGGTCCTCCGTTGGGAGCCCGGCGGTCGCCTGGCGCTGCGCGAGACGAGCGGGTTCTGGGCGGGCGGCCGCGACGCCGACGGCGCGGATCGCGATGCCGTCGCGCGGGCGTGGAGCGCGCTCGGCGACGCCGTCCGGCGAAGCCTCCCGGGTCCGGGGCGACATGCCGTCATGATGTCCGGCGGTTGGGACTCCCGGACGCTGTTCGCGGCGATGCTCGGGCAGCTCGGCGCCGAGCGTCTGCTCGCTTACACGCACGGCGACCTCCAGAGCCGCGAGCTCGGCCTCGTGGCGCGCATCTGCGACTGGGCATCCGTCGCGCTCCACCGCGAACCGCTCGGCGACGTCCTCTACGACCTCGACGCGCTCGAGCGCGGCTTCGCGCGCACCGAGAACGTCATGTTCCCGCACTGGCACCGCGCGGGAAACGTGCTGGCGGCGGCGGGCGTCGAGTCGGTCTCTGCCGGCGTCTACGGCGAAGTGCTCGGCGGTCACTACGGCCCGGCGATGGTCCTGGGTGGACGACGAAAGATCGCCGCCGTCGCGGCCGGGCTGCTCGGCCGCTCCGTCGGGACCCGGAACGGGCAGCGCGCCGCGCGCGATCTCCTCCTCGCCCGGCGGGTGGCGAAGCCATGGTATCTCGCACCCGCCGCGTGGGACGGCGTGCCCGATCCGCCGGCGTCGCTCAACGGCGACATCGAGGCGGCGCTCGATCGGCTCGAGCGGCGCGGCGTCGTCACGGGCGACGAGCTCGTCGAGGCGTTCGTGACCGAGCAGCGCGGCACCCAGTACATCAACGCGCAGATCCTCAGCTGCCGCGCCGAGCTCGACGTCACCATGCCGTTTACCGATCGCGACCTCCTCGCCCTCGCGACGCGCATTCCGGTCCGCACGAAGATCCACAACACGCTGAACCGCGACATGCTCCGCCGCTACGTCCCGGCGCTGCTGCGCTATCCATCGAGCGCGGCGCTGGTGCCGGCCGGCGCCCCGGTGGTGGCGCAGGAGCTGACGCGCTTCGTGCGGAAGCAGGTCGACGACGGCCGGTGGCGGCTCTACTTCGCGAGCCGTGGCCGCGTGCCGCAGCCGCGGCTCGGCTGGGGCAACTTCGAGTTCCTGCGCGACGGCCGGGCGCTCCGGGCGCTTGCCGACGACCTGCGCGCCGACCTCTGGGACCGCCGCGCGATCGCCGACCGCATCACCGCCGCGACCCGCCTCGAGAACCGCGGCTCGGTCCATCGGCTGTCGTTCCAACTGATGAGGATCTACACCGTCGACCTGATGGTGCGCTCGGCTGGTGCTCTCGCCGCCGCCGCTGCGACGCCGTAATCCCGCGGCGGGCGTGCGCGGGGGCGGGAGGCGCCGGCTCGGCTCCGGTCCTCGCCCCACGCACGCCTCGAAGCCGTAGCGTCCCCCCGCAGCCGAAGGCATCGCGCCGGCACGGGCGTCGGCGAGAACGCCGCGCTCGGTGTCCGGACGAGGCGCGACGTTGAGGGCGGGAAGGGGTGCCCTCGCGGCGACCCCGCAGGTCCCGCACGCGCGCGCAGCTGCGGGGGGACGCGACAGTTTCGAGGCGTGCGTGGACCGAGGACCGGGAGCCGAGAGGGCACCCCTTCCCGCCACCCCGCCGACCGATCCAGGAGGACGATCAGATGGAGACTCTCATCGACAGGATCCGCCGCCACGAGGCACGCTGTGGCATCATTGGGCTCGGCTACGTCGGCCTGCCGCTCGCGCTCGAGTTCGCGCGGGCCGGCTTCCGGGTGACCGGGATCGACGTCGACCGCGGCAAGGTCGACGCCATCATGGCGGGCCGCTCGTACGTGGTCGACGTGAGCGACGCGGAGATCGCCGAGCAGGTCGCGGCGGGCCGCCTCATGGCGACGTCGGACTTCGCGGCGATCGCCGAGCTCGACACCGTGAACATCTGCGTGCCGACGCCGCTCCGCAAGACGAAGGATCCGGACCTCACGTTCGTCGTGTCGGCGGTGAACGAGATCCGTCGCCACCTGCGGCGTGGCCAGCTGGTGATCCTGGAGAGCACGACCTACCCGGGCACCACCGAGGAGGTCGTCCTGCCGGCATTGGAGGCCTCGGGCCTGCAGGTGGGCCGCGACTTCTGCCTCGCCTTCTCGCCCGAGCGCATCGACCCCGGGAACCCGCAGTTCAACACCCGCAACATCCCGAAAGTGGTGGGTGGCGTCACCCCCGCCTGCACCGAGATGGCGGCGGCGCTCTACGCCGAGTGCGTCGACCAGGTGATCCCCGTCTCCTCGACGCGGGTCGCCGAGATGGTGAAGCTCCTCGAGAACACGTTCCGGAGCGTCAACATCGGGCTGGTGAACGAGATCGCCCTCATGTCCCACGCGCTCGGCGTCGACGTGTGGGAGGTGATCGACGCCGCCAAAACCAAGCCGTTCGGGTTCATGGCGTTCTACCCCGGCCCCGGCCTCGGCGGCCATTGCATCCCGATCGACCCGTTCTACCTTTCCTGGAAGGCGAAGATGAACGGCTTCGAGCCGCGGTTCATCGAGCTCGCCGGGCACATCAACGAGAGCATGCCGCGCTTCGTCGTGGAGAAGATCACCGACGCGCTCAACCGCCACAAGAAGAGCGTCCGCGGGTCGCGCGTCCACATCCTCGGCGTCGCCTACAAGGCGGGGGTGAACGACATCCGCGAGTCGCCGGCGCTGAACGTGATGAAGATCCTCACCGACAAGGGCGCCATGCTCTCCTACAGCGACCCGTACATCCCCGCGATCCGCGAGGAGGGACTCTGTCTCGACTCGCTGCCGCAGAAGAACGGCTGGCTGGCGAACATCGACTGCGTGGTCGTGCTGACCGCGCACCGCGAGTTCGACTACGGCAGCGTGGTCGAGAGCGCGCCGCTCGTCGTCGACACCCGGAATGCCTTGCAAGGCTACCGCGGGGAGAATATTGTTCGCCTGTAGGGGAGGGGTGGGGTGAATCTGAAGCGCCGGATCCTGCTCGCGTACCGTCAGGTCCACGACGCGTCACCCGAGGCGCCGTACCTGCACGCGCGCGACGGCCTCCCGGGAAAGCTCGGGCTCGACTACGAGGCGCTGGCGGCGCACGTGAAGGAGCTCGAGCAGCAGCGGTTCCTCCACTGGAAGGCGCAGGATCTCTACAAGCTCTCGCCGCGCGGCATCCGGGTGACCAGCGATCGGGTAGAGCTCGACCGGGAGTTTCCGGAGGAGTAGGCGGTCTGCGGCACGTCGTGGGTGTGCTGCTCGTGATCTCCCTGGTCGCGAGCGGCTGTGGCGGGGGGCGGGATGCGGGGCGGCACGCGGGCCGACGTCTCGTCATCCTCGGCTTCGACGGCGTCGATCCGCGGCTCCTCTCGCGCTGGATGGAGGAGGGGCGGCTGCCGCACCTGAAGGCGCTCGCGGCGCGTGGCGAGTTCCGCCCGCTCACGTCGACCAACCCGCCGCAGTCGCCCGTCGCCTGGACGTCCTTTGCCACCGGCACGGAGCCGGCGCGCCACGGCATCTTCGACTTCGTCGAGCGCGACCCCGCGACGTACCTGCCGGACATCGGCACCGGCGGTATCCGTCCGGCGAAGTTCCTGTGGGGTCTCTTCCGGACGGCGCGTCCCGAGGCATACAGCCGCCGGCAGGGGGCGGCCTTCTGGGACATCGCCGCCGCGCACGGCGTCCGGGTGGACGTGCTGCGCGTCCCGTACGCCTTTCCGCCCGACCGCGTGCCGGGGGGGCGGATGCTGTCGGGGCTCGGCGTCCCGGACCTGCTCGGCACCAACAGCACGTTCACCTATCTCGCGAGCGATCTCGAGCCGGGGACGCACGCGGACCCCGGCGGCGGGCGGCTGTTCCCGATTCCGCTCCGCGGTGACGACGCCGAGGTCGACATCCCGGGTCCAACGGACCCGCGCGGCGACAGCCGGCCGCCGCTGCCGCTCCACCTCGGGTTCCACGTCGACCGCGCCGCCGGCACGGTGACGGTGCGCTTCGGCGGCCGCGAGGAGCGTGTGCCGCGCGGCGGCTGGAGCGCGTGGTACCCCTTCAAGCTGCCGGTGATTGCGCCGCTCGGGCTCCCGCTCGTCTCCGTCGCGGGGCTCTGCCGCTTCCACATCGCATCGATCGAGCCGCTGCGCGTCTATCTCTCGCCGCTGAACTATGCGCCGGCGGCGCCGTTCGTTCCGATCAGTGCGCCAGCGGGCTACGCCGCCGAGCTCGCCGCGGCGCTCGGCCCCTACAAGACCGTCGGCTGGTCGGAGGACACGGCGGCGCTCAACGCCGAGCGCGTCGACGAGGAGGCCTTCCTCACCGACCTCAACCGGACGATGGACGAGGTGCGCGCGAGCACGCTGCACGAGCTCGCGCGGCCGGACTGGGACCTCTTCATCTCGGTGTTCACCCAGACCGATCGGGTGGCGCACATGTTCTACCGGCTGCTCGATCCCGCGCACCCGCGCTACGACCCGGTGCTCGCGGCGCGCTACGGCGACGCGGTGCAGCGCGTCTACGAGAGAATGGACGCGATCGTCGGCGAGGTCGTGGACAAGCTCGAACCCGACACCACGCTGCTCGTCATCTCGGATCACGGGTTTCACAGCTACCGAATCGGCCTGAACCTCAACAGCTGGCTCCGGGACCACGGCTTCCTCGTGCAGGGGAGCGTCCCGGCTGCGCAGCGCGACGCCGACTTCTTCCCCGGCGTCGACTGGAGCCGATCGCGCGCCTACGCGCTCGGGACCGGGCAGATCTACGTGAACCTGCGCGGCCGCGAGGGGCATGGGATCGTGGCAGCCGGCGCCGAGTACGACGGCGTGCTCGACGCGGTCGCGCGCGGCCTCGAGGCCGAGACGGACCCGGCGAGCGGCGAGCGCGTCGTCCAGAAGGTCTACAAGGGGCCCGACATCTTCCCCGGCGCCGCTCTCGAGCGGCGGCCCGACCTGCAGGTGGCCTTCCGCGAGGGCTATCGCACCTCCTGGCGCACGCCGCTCGGCGGCATCCCGGCGGCGGTCCTCGAGCCGAACGACAAGAAGTGGAGCGGCGACCACGCCGCCTCGGACGTCGCCGACACTCCCGGCATTCTCCTCGCGAGCCGGGCGCTTCGCGCGGGCGTCGATGCGGCGATCGTCGATCTGGCGCCGACGGCACTTGCCTACTTCGGTGTGCCGGTGCCGTCCGAGATGGCGGGCCACGCCCTGCTGGAGGGGACGCGGTGATGGAGAGACGCACGGTGGGGGCCGGTCTCGCCGGTGGGCTCGTGGCCGGCGCCGCGGTGGGAGCGGCCGAGGCGCTCGCCGTCTGGCTGCACGCGCATGGAGCGGGCGAGGTGCCCGCCTTCGGCTGGGCGCTCGCCGCCTACGGCCTGATCGGGGCCGCGGGAGGCCTCGGCCTCGGCATCCTCGCGGCGATCCTCGGCACGGACGGGTTCGCCCTCGCGTTTGCCGTCGTCGGCTTCGGGCTCGCGGGCATCGTCGGCCGCTTCCGCGTGATCCGCGACGTGTTCCTCGAGCAGATGCCGTCCGGCATCGTGCCGCTCGCGGTGCAGGCCGCCGCGGCGCTCCTGCTGCTCGGCGTCGCGGCGGGCGTCTGGCGCGCGCTGGCCGGGGCGAGCGCACGGCGGCGCGCGGCAACCCGGCCAGGGATTGCCGCCGTGATCGTCGGCGTCCTCGCGCTCCTCGGCGCCGCTGCCGCGCGTCTCGTCCCCGCGCCGGCGCCGGTGGCACCCGCAGCGCGCGCCGCGGCGCCCGGGGGCGCGCCGAACGTGCTGCTGATCATGGTCGACACGCTTCGTGCCGATCACCTCTCCTGCTACGGGTATGGCGAACGGACGCCGCACATCGATGCGCTGGCGAGCGGCGGCGTACGCTTCGCGAACACGTTCTCGCAGGCGTCGTGGACGCGCCCGTCCGTCGCAACCATCCTGACCGGCCTCTACCCCGCGTCGCACGGCGCGGTGCACAAGGCCGACATCCTGCCCGACCGCGTCGATACGCTCGCCGAGATGCTCGCGCGCGGCGGCTACCACACGGTCGGGTTCGCCGACAACGTGAACGTGTCGGCGGCGTTCAACTTCCAGCAGGGCTTCGACGAGTTCCGCTACCTCGCGCCGAGCTTCTTTTTCGGCGCGACCGAGGCCGCGGCGCAGCTGACGCTCTACAACGGGCTCCGCCTCGTGCGCGAGCGCTTCCTCGCGCATGCGGTCGACGTCCATCACTATTACCAGCCCGCGGAGGTGGTGACGGCGGAGGTCAAGACCTGGCTCGCGTCGTCCAACGCGCGCCGGGAGCCGTTCTTCATCTTCGCGCACTACATGGATCCGCACGATCCGTACTTCGTGCATCCCTTCAACGGCGAAGGGTACGCGCGGGTCGCCAATCCGAACCCGCCGCCGTCGGTCGCGGCGCTCTACCGCCGGCTCTACGACGGCGAGATCGCGTACCTCGACGCGCAGCTCGGCGTGCTGTTCGACGACCTCCGCGCGCGCGGCCTCTACGACCGCACGCTGATCGTGCTCACCGCCGACCACGGCGAGGAGTTCCAGGAGCACGGCGGCTGGTGGCACGGCACGACGCTCTACGACGAGCAGATCCACGTGCCGCTCATCATGAAGCCGCCGGTCGGCGGCGGCGCGGGTCGGGTCGTCGAGGAGTTCGCCACGAGCCTCGACATCGCTCCGACGGTTCTCAGCGCGGCGCGGCTGAACGTCCCGGCGGTGCTCGCAGGCCATCCCTTGCCGCTCGACGGCGGCGCGCCACCGGCCCGGACCACGGTCTTCGCCGAGGAAGATCTCGAGGGCAACGTGCTCCAGGCGGTGCGAACGCACGAGTGGAAGTTCATCACCGCCAACCCCGAGAACCCGCGCGGCCTCCCGCCCGAGGCGCTGTTCGAGCTCGGGCACGACCCGGGCGAGCATGCGAACCTCGAGGCGACGCAGCCGGCGCAGAAGGAGACCATACGCGCCGAGCTCGGCCGCTCGGTGCTCGAAGCACGCGCCCACGCCGGGGCCACCGAGCAGCGCGGGGTCGACGCCGCTACGACGGAACGCCTGCGCGCGCTCGGCTACGTGAACTGACCGGTGGCGGCGCCGCTTCTCGTCATCGGGCTCGACGGCGCCACCCTGGACCTGGTTCGCCCGTGGGCGGCCGAGGGGCGGCTTCCCGTGCTGCGCGGGCTCATGCAGCGCGGCACCTGGGGGCGGCTC
>WNGI01002617.1_pt1 | contig 18239 bp, 21 predicted proteins | sample 5400621 | NCBI WGS metagenome assembly WNGI01 (sample SAMN13153374, study PRJNA577476) | soil metagenome | isolation source: 20 cm soil or saprolite under Garry oak tree replicate 1 | place: USA:California | collected 2016-06-15
ATTTTAACCATCATCCACGGTCGTCGGTGAGCTCAACCTGGTTGCACCTAGCAACCGTTATCCCTCTGCCAGTCGCACGTCACATGACCACCGACCACCTTCCAAACTTGGAAGGCACGTCGAAATTTTGACGTCCAGACCGCTATAAGGCTTGGGGCTCCATCGGACCTCTCCTAAGCTTGATATAAGTACAGTGGCAGCAAGAGGGTAATAATAACATACGCGATAGATGATCCCTACGCGTTACTCGACACGTCCGGTTCTTTCCCCTCCAAACGGGCTTTCACAGCCACCCACCACGACGCGTTATTTTTAGAGAACGTCGGCGAGCGCATCAATTCTCGCGCCCAGGCCTTCGCGAGCTTCTCCCGTCCTGCTCTTCCACTCCACCGCTGTTCGTTATCCTCATCACGCCCTTCCTTCATCTCAATGTCAAACGAATCCAGAACTCGATTCTTCGCCCTACAGAAGGATCCGAAATGGGACCTACCGTCCTTCGAAGACACAGAGGCGGTGGAGAGAACGATGCGAGCTATCAGAGAGCATGCGAGTGACATAAGAGAGGCGGTGGGGAAAGATGTAGTATTGGACTGGGTTATCATGTGAGTTATTTTCTACTTCTCGTCTTGCTGACGGCTATGAACTTGAGGAGGGGAGGAGCCGACGCGCATACTAGGTCTTGTGAGAGGCACTGGACGGTACGCGGCTTCCAAGGAGACCGTCCCAAGTGCACTTTCCACGTCTTTCCCGGTAAGACGAAGGCTAAATTCTTCAACAACGGCGGCAAAGGATGGCAGCCAAATCGGCGTATTACCCGCCACGAGCATGACGGAAAACGGCGTAACGGGAACAACAGAAGCAACGAACCGCACAATAACGGGCTTGACATTGAACGCAAGTGTCGCCCCCTACACGTGCCTGGTGAGCAAGCCGGGCAACAACTTTTGATGACCACCAACGACGATGGGACAGAAAGGCTGCAGAACGACGGTGAATCCGGTCAGGCGGAACAGGGAACAGTAGCGGAAAATCTGCAAGAGGAGACGAAAGCAACAGCATAGGAGAATAAGATCTGGACCATCAACGAACGTTAGCTATCTATACCAAAATGTAATGCAAAATGTATCATACCACCATTTTATGTGTCAATAGCTTCACTTTTTATTATCGATCATTTGCCTCCCCGCATTTGGCTTCTCTCCGTTTTTAATTCCGGTATACAACATATCATGAACAGTGCCCGTTCGTACCCACGCGCCCACACCTCACCATTCGACGCGTTTCTATTCGCCCGTCATCGTATCCTATTTTTAGAAGACGTCATACGGTCAATCTATTGACTCTTCAATTGAGATGAACTTTGATCAATGGACGTCAGTTATATCGTTACAATATCCAGGGATATACATACCATCCGTCTTGTATATCATGATCGTGAACCTCGTGACGTCAGGGCGTCGCGATCAATATTCGCGAACTGATCCGGAACCTCCTTACGTCAGTGCACCGCGATCAATATTCGCGATGGCCCTACTACAATAGAATAGTCTCGAAAGACTGGACAATGCCTACCACTGGGAGGGTCATGCTTTGGAATTGCGCTTGGTCTGAATCGCCAACACCGATCATTATTCCCGTGACGTCACCGCATAATATCCATTGCCAAATATAGCCCAGCACAGATCAGCCAGCGGTCAATCTACACACATCCGTTCTTCTGCTCATGACGAAGCCTCCAACTAGTCACTTGAAATGAAGCAAACGAACACTGAGAAAGTCGTCTAATCTACGTGTTCAGGTTTGAGATCACCGAGCGCGAATCGACTGGCCGATCCGGATCGCTAGCACCGATCATCATTCTCGTGACGTCACCGAATAATATACCCACTGAATATAGCTCATAGCTCTTAACGGCTTCCCATTAATCCCATCAATGCAATTCTGGTGATCCGCTCGTCACCCTCCATGGCTAATCACTGTTCTTCTTTTGCTTGGACCGATTAGACACCGAACCGTCAGGACAAAATGTCGTCTGAACTTGCAGGAGAAGCAAATGACCCCCCCTCTGAGCCCATCCTATCGATGAGAGACAGCCGCGCGAAAGGGATGAGGAAAGACACGGCTCACCTATGCTCCCCATTCCCTATCTCTGACGATTTGCGCCCCGCCAACGCTGAAGTCTCATCCAAGTCTCAGTTGTATATATTTATTTACATCAAGAATTACAACGTATTTTTTGGGTCACATCTAGCCAGTTCGCTCGCCTCTATGGTACACAATGGTAACCCACAATACCCTCTACGCCCAAGTGGAAAGGAGCCATCTTCTTTCGGCTTCCTTGTGTAGAACACTTCCCCGACCTTTTCTCCGCTTATCACAACTACATCTTGGCTCTTTCCCGTCGGCATCTGCGGGAACAAGAACCACCCTGGAATCGTGATAGTCCTTTTCCTCGCGTGAACTTCAATTGCGTCCGCTCTTTCACCTCCCAGAACCAGAACTCTATCTCCTTCATACACCCCTTTCGCAAAGCCTCCTATGTTGAAGGCGTCCGGCTCACTGTTACGCACGTAGGCATAGATCCGTTTCATCACCAAATTGTCTTTCATCATCCAGTCTGCAGGAAGCACTGCTCATACATTGTCACCATGCCCCGTGCTCGCACCACAGAATATATTCATACCTTGCTTTCCATAGGCGATCATCGGCACCGCTAATTCCAGTTCAGGCGATGATAGCCCTCCCTCGTTATCCACACTTCCTAATTCTCCAGTCGTCGTGGTCTGCAGCACCGGTGTCTCATCCTCCATAACCGGCTCGTCCGGCATCGGCGTCTTTGCTCTCTCCGGTTGCCTGATGAAACTAGGAATCGAGTAACCGATCGGCTCATGCATCGGGTGCCGACCAACATGATAATCCCGTAAATCAAGACCGCCGTCTCCTCTATGACCCATTCAAAGACCTCTGCCACCAGTTTGGGAAACAATGCACTTACGCTGTCCACAAGAAGTCCACATGTATGTCCACTACCCGAGATCCAGACCTTGCCTCGACGGACATTATTTGCTGTCCCAGATGATTTCTGATTCTTCCATATAGCCCCTTTTCTGGATGATGTCCGGATACCACCACCCATGTGTTGATGAGTTCCCTATAGCGATCGTATGGTTTCTCATTGCTTCGAACTAGACCGCGTTCCATTCCACAACTGGACACGTCGTCTACCTCCAGAAACCATGGTGGTACAGTAAACTACACCAAAAGTCTCATCATTATGACGCCGGAACTCTGAAACACGACGTACCTTGGTATTCCTGGCGTCGGTCACCTCGACATACGCCTCGGTTACATTGCAAACCGTTCCCGTTTTGTGATACTCTGGTGATAACGGGTTTATCACCAGCACCGTGTCGCCCGCTTTAATCTTCCGAGTAATCTGCCATTTAAAACTCTCGTTGGGCACAACTTGCCAACATTTCACGTCAAACTGTTTCTCAGATAACGTTTTTGTTGATATGAATGATACCTACCTGTTCATTCGCCCTGTGGTCGAATACGTCAAGATGATCATCAATCGTTTTCACCACAGATCCTTCGCGGTCCATGTTCGACGCTTTGACGACTTTCACCCAATCGCCGACATCGTAGTACCTTCTGACCAGTCTGGCCTCCACCTCTACTTCTTCCTCGGTTTCCCTCTCACGCACGACAACTTGTTCAAACCATATGTCCTCGATAACCCCCCGAATCATTCGCCTTTTCAGGTTGGTTTCCACTTTTTGACCTATTTCGACAGGGGCAGCCAGGTGATTTTCGTAAGTCCACCGTATGAATTCCGCATCTGGAGCTGGGAAGTTCAACTCCTCCACACCGATAGCCATCCCCTCCGCGAATAACCTCAGTTCGGACAGTCTGGGAACCACGCCAGTTGTATGCACGCCGGCGACAGGCATTGTATAATATGCGAAAGGGGGCATATACAGATCGCCTCCCCTCAACGTTCTTTTACTCTTCGGTTTTGCCAACTCGTACACGCCAGGTACGATCTGCTCCAGCTCATATGTTCTCTTAGGTGCCCACCACACGTTCGGATCTAAAGGATGTGCCACGTCCATCCCTTCTTTTGGGTCACCCAGCATTTTCGGATGTAAGAGTCGACGGTCCCTTTTTCTTCGACGCGGTTTTTGCTCTCCCCCTTCCTTCTCATCCACAGAGACGTCTCTCTCGATTGGGAGTAACAGACGCGGAATGAGACAGATTAGGAGCAATCCATTCTCCATCCTCCCTTGCACGTATGCTAGGTCTTTTGCATACCTGACCAGTCTCTTGTCGAACTCCCGATCGTTCTCCAACAGATGTTTCAATTCTGATGTCCTCTTTAGTCTCACCCACGACGGAGACTTTATGGGCGACGACGTATGACGCCAATCGATCCAATCGACCCGTTTCTCTGCAGGTACAAACAGAATATCCAGAGGAACAGGAATGGTGGACAGGTCTCGACAGAGTTCCACCACATTTCCCTCAGATGTCGATTCGACGCAGATGCACCCTCTGCACAACGGAGGTAGAAATACCGAAACGGCCAAACAAGGTCTGACGATCAGACGTTCATGCAGGAGGAAAAAGCATTCCTCTTCAGCTCCCTCCTTCACCAACGGTTTAATACTTTATTCACTTACATAATATAATCGACTCACCCACACGCGAACTTTCCAAAGACCAGGATCATTAGCCGTAGGCATTCGCATAAGACGCTCGGCCAAACCAGCGATTTCTTCATTCTCTACCACGTTTACGGCTTGACTTTCGACACCCGAGGCAGTGGACTCGTAACGGTTGATCACTGCTGTCATCCGATGGTCCCGGGGAGCATTATCATTGTCACTTGACTCTGCGATTTGGCCAGCCCAGGCTTGTTCTCGTCCAGCGCGGGTGTCTTCGCCTTTTTTCCAGTCGATATACGCTGGTTTATGATCAATTCTGTAATTAACACATATTGAAATTGTCATCTTACCCGCATCGTCGTCTGTGTCCTCGTCACTACTTCCACATTCCCAAGCCTCGCTCCGGGCGTCGCGTAAATATGAATCATAGTCAGTCCAGCCGTTCCTCGCTTCGGAAATCAGCACTGCCAAGTTCCAAAATACGGTGAATATCCACTTACGTTCCGACTCCTCCTCCATTTCTTCACCTTCTGATTCACTGTCCATAGCTTCAATATCCAGAAAGTCGCGCACAGTAACCTTTCAGAACAGTCCGACATTCTACTTAGCCCGCTTCTGAGGGAACGCGAACATACCGTCAATTTCCTTCTCTTTGCATTCGGCTCGCCTTCAACCTCATGAGTTCGATTCCGGTTCTAACCATCTCCGTCAGCTCCATTATTCCAATCTGTCAAAAGCATGTCTCTTACCATAGCGTCCATTCCGAATTACTTAGTTTACGGTTACTAGGAGACGCGGTCAGTACACTCGCTTATAATCGTATGAACAGGTCTCTTTTCGACCTCAGGGCCCCGCCTCTGTTCGGTTCATGTTCCTGTAAACGATGAGACTTACGAATTAAGATTGTTTTCAGTATAATACGTCGTCTACGATAATAACAATACTATGCTACCGATTGAAGTCCACGATGATAAAAGAAGTTGTTCAAGCTCCGCGACTAGCTTAAGTACCCATCACCCGTCTGTTTGTAACGTGTACACTTTCGTGGGATTGTTTATACACCTCAAATAAACCCCCTACTGGTATATAACGCTTCATGTTGCGTAAGTTTTTTTCCTTCCCCCCTCTTTATCCGTGAGGGGGGAACCAATACGTACCGTTAGAATAAAACCAAAGTAATCGTAGTTTTTCAATCTTTATGATCAATACTTAAGCGCTTATCCTTGGTCTCCAGGCCACAATCATTTCGAAAGAACAAGCGTCGCGCATGCCGACAGATTGTAGGTCTTTACTCTGACCCATAGACCCGTTCCTAACTTGATTGCCAGATTCTTCATCTTAGACCCCAACGAGTCAATCCTCTCTCATCTCAGCCGATTAGATATAGCGTTATAATTCTGGGAAGAACACTACATAACCATTGGAACAACGCTAATTGACATAAATGGTCTGCCCGCCTCATCAAACCCGCCTCGATCGATCGAGGCGGAAGCAAATTTTCCTCCATTTGGTCCGAAGGAGAGTAAGTGGTTTAATTCGACTTTTATCTAATTCTAAACGCTCACTACCCATATCTTAGACGATCATTTCTCTTTCGCCTTCACCTTCTTATGGAACATCTTCTCCAAAATGTCCACCCGTGTTCTAAAGGCACTGAGAGACCCGTACCCTTCTGGTTGCACCAAGGCAAGCTCTGCCAGCGGCGTATGTACTATTGCCCTCACTGCCTGCAAAAAGCTCTGATCTTCTTGCGTCAGCTCTCGGTTTTCCAGGTTAATCATGCAGGCTTTCGCTCGCAAGTAGATTGATCTATGGTTGCCGAAGGTGGACGGTGCAGGCGCCAAATCCGAGGGAAACTTGGCACTATAAAACAGCACAACGTCCGCGATCGAAATGTGCGGTCCATTCCCCATCTTCTGTCTCTTGTTTATTGAGCTGCCAGTGCCGTACGGTATCTTTAACCTTTCGCAAGCCCGCTCCACGAGCCTGGCAAAAACGAGGATCGTATATGCCCCTTGACCTCCTCGTTGCTCAAGTACGTGGCGTTTGTATACGCGAATATCCTCCTCATCGATCCTTGCATTTAGATAATTCAAAGCGTCTTGACCCAAAGAAGGGCGGGTGCCTCGGTTTCGGGCCATCGAATCATCGTCGAGGTCAACCCTGTCCAAGTCCGCGGCGGGCTGATCCCGATCAAAGTCTCTGCCTTGGCTAGAACGTGCAGCCGTCGCGGTTACCTGGTATCACATCGTTAGTCAGAAGTACTTCGTTACAAGCAAGGTCCACTAACCTCAACTTCAAATATGTACACGACGAAGATTGGGTTGGAGGACGATACATCAAGCCCTGCAGCTTTCCGGGTTTCATCTGTTTCTTGGCAAGGAAGGCATGGCACGAGACGTCGCATCTTATGAACTTCATCTAGCATTCCCAAGATTTCTGAATTATTCCCCCACTTGTTTCGGAACTCCGCCACCTGACGCATATGCATAGGTTTTTTCGCCGTGCGGATTTCAAGACTTTTCAATAACATCGGTTCCAGTCGTTGACGTAAATCATATGTTCTGGGTTCCTCATCTTGCTTTAAATGATCCATGACCTCGGCAACGCTAGGGCGAGACCCCACTTTCATCAATGTGACCACTTCGTCGATTTCACCAGTGCTGGTTTGAAGTCCGATACGTAGGACTGCAATTTCGTCTTCTACGTTGCGAACGCTTTCGCGCGAGCGAGTTTCTGCATCTGCATCTGGAACCCGAGACGAAACTGACGCCCGCGACGTGTCAGTTCGTGTTCCCAAATCTATATGGTGCCTTTCACGAATCCTCCTCTCACTTTGACCAGAATCGTCCTCTACATTCCCACCTGACGATGGCCGATCCGTCGCCAGCGTGATGTGGACCCCCGACGCTTGGGATCGAGTTACTTGATTTGCCAATGGATTTCCATGAACCCTCCCCTCAATTCGACCAGAATGGGTCTCTACATTCCCCCCCGATGAAGGACGATCCGTCGCCGGCGTGATATGCACCCCCGACGTTTGGGACTGAGTTGCTGGATTTGCCACTGGTGTTTCCTGATTTGTCGCCCCACTCTCAACAGAGTTATTCTCCGTAGATCCCCCCGATGAAGCACGATTCGTCAAGGCCGTGACATTCACCCCGAGGATACGCATCGCTTGAATAGCCTTGCTATCGAACACTTCGCCCGCGTCAGCAGCCTTCTGTAACATCTGCTGCAAAACTTCGTCTCCAAACTCGCTCATGGATATATTGCTTTCCTTCCAGTCCGCACCCTCGATCGGGTGATCATCTGTTACAGACAAAGGAGCAGCGACGTGTACGGAGCCTATCCAGCGGTCATTATGGAATAAAGAGGATTCTCGTCTGCACATACCTGCGGATTGCGATGGCGTTGCCAAAATACCCTCTTCCCTGATTCCCGGAGGGGCTGTATTGGACGCAGATGCGGCGTTCTCATTAAGAGACGATTCTTCAGATCTCCTGGTGCTGGAGCCTCGGCTCACCAGGGGCATCATCCTCTCTTCGGGATTGCGAGCGGGTACGCGGTGTCGACTAGAGCGTCGAGGGGGCATTCTGTTATCAAGATAGTGGCACTCGGATGAAAAAAAATTTTCCGAATATTTAAGTTCAGCTTCCGAACATGGCCAACTGCAGCCTCGTATCCCTGTGGACATGGATGACAGACAAGCTTTAATCGACGCATACCAGGGCCTAGGTCGGCGCGTAGATCAGAGTCTGCGCATACAAAACGGTGATACCGTCCGTCTTCGGGTGCAATTGGATGAGGTACACGCATTTGCTGCTGACGCGGAAAGGGTACGTTCCCAACGCCTTTGGCGGGAGAAGACTAACATTCGAACTCTGTTTATAGGCCAGAAACTTGTTGGATGAAGATGACTACGATACTATAAATGAGTCTCTGGATGATATGGCTGCGTACTTAAACGCGGCCATAACAGCTGCTACAGCCCGCATCCCCGTTGACGCGGATCGCAGACAAGCCCTAATCGACGCGTACCAGGGCCTAGGTCGGCGCGTAGATCAGAGTCTGCGCATACAAAACGGTGATGCCGTCCGTCTTCGGGTGCAATTGGATGAGGTACACGCGTTTGCTGCTGACGCGGAAAGGGTACGTTCCCAAACGTTTTTGGCGGGAGAAGACTAACATTCGAACTCTGTTTACAGGCCAGAAACTTGTTGGATCAAGATGACTACGATGCCATAAATGAGTCCTTGGACGATATGGCCGCGTACTTAAACACGGCCATAACCGCTACTTTAGATGACATGGTAGGGGATGCGATACCCTTGGCGCACCAAGAGCCACGAAGACGCCCAGGTCGGCCCCGCGTCATTATAGACAAGAACTGGCTCTCTTTCGCAAGTCAAGGAATAACATTAAAAGACATTGGGGAGATGGTACAATGTTCAGCAAGAACAGTCCGTCGACGCCTTCTCGAGTATGGCCTTGCAGAGCCTGCCCCTCCCGTCATCCAGAATGTGGTCCAACCAGACGGAACAATCGCCAAAGAGTGGCATCCAACCGGACCTACGCGTTACGACTTCAGAGGAGAACCTGGGCGTCTAGATGAACTCGTAAAATGCATCATAGTTCGCTATTCCAAGTATAGTCTGGAGTTTGTCAGGGCGGCCCTCCGAACTCAAGGCTATCGTGTTGCGCGAGACAATGTCCGGGCCTCTTTGACCAGAGTACGAGGGTTACAGCCGCGCTTTGTCAACCGTCCGATTGAAAGGCGTGTTTATTCTGTCCCCGAGGTTAATTCCCTTTGGCATCACGATGGCAATCACAGTAAGTGCTTTTGCTTTCCCTCTTTCACCAATACGTCCTCACAACATCAATCAGAACTCATACGATGGAAATTTGTCATTCACGGTTTTATCGATGGAAAATCGCGCTTCATAACCGGGATTAGATGCAGCACTAACAACAGGGCTGACACCGTATTGGATGTATTTCTCGAGGCGGTGACCAATCATGGTCTCCCGAGCCGAGTTCGCGGAGATCATGGAACCGAAAATGTCAGAGTAGCAGCGTATATGATGCAAGAACGAGGCGATCATCGCGGTTCGTACATTTGGGGAAGGTGAGCAGTGATCATTCTATCGCGGATTGTCCGATATTTAATGACAGATTCAGGTCAGTGCACAACATTCGCATCGAAAGGCTATGGGTGGAAGTGGGACGAATTATAGTCGCCAAGTGGAAGCCTTTCTTCGAATCTCTGGAAGACTATTATGGATTGCGATTGGATTCAGCTGCCCATCTGTGGTTGCTCCACCATCTCTTCCTTGACCAACTCAACCACGACATCCAAGGCTGGGCTGAACATTGGAATTCGCATGTTATGCGACTTAAGGGGCAAAAGAATCGCGCTCCGCGTGATATGTTCCTGATTGGATTGAGGAAACGCCTGGCTGTTGATGACGTTGTGAGGGAAGAGGACGGGGTTGAAGACGTGGGGCAGTTTGGCATTGATTGGGACAGTTTGGAAGATGAAGAGCTGATTCGGGAGTTGCGAGAGAGGGGGGAGAACCCATTCGACGATTACGCCCCAGACCACATGAATGAGGTCCCGTGTGAAGCCCCGGACTGCCCATTGACCGGGCTTCAGGTTGAAGAGTTGGATAATATATTGCAAGAGGAGCTCGACAGGGATATGGATGAGGTGGCCGTTAGGAGGGCTATCTGGATACGTGGCCTCTCGTGGTGTCGCGATCTTTTTAACCAGGAATTGTTATAAGATCAGAGCATATAGAATTTGTGTATACATTCTGTGCCGATGTGCCAAAGCTTTATTTTACTGATCTTGATGAGACAAGTGAGGAAATATATCGTCTCATTGATCTATGTACTGATGCGTTCGCATTTTTACAAATATAGGATTATTCTACAGAGCGTTGTAATCGTTCGCCGACGTCACTAACGCCGTGTGTAACCATATGTCAAAAGCTGTATCAGCCGTGTCGGTCATGGATCCGGGTTCCAAGAGGAGGTTCATGACTTCTGGATCCAAAGTAATCTCCATCTTCTTGACACAGACAGAGATGTAGAAAGGCGGACGCATCTTAGACGGCAGCAACGATGGCATGTACTTGAGGCGAACCTGATCTTAAGGCTTCAACGTACGTAGCTGGAGACGTTCAAGTGGACTTACCGTGACATCCTTCGTTGGTTTTGCAGGCAAAGTCACAGTATCTGTCAACGCTTTCCAAAAGAGAATGGCCCGCGTAGTGTGGGGTGATTTCGAGCCTTTCAAGTTATCTTCATCGCACACGATGCTTCCCACCAGTGCACCCGGGTGGCCCTGGCCCTTCATCCATCGGTGGAGACGTAGCAGGAACAGCTGAGCATACAGCAGAGCCTTTTCTTCATGGACTAGTTTATACACGCAGGAAAAGGAGATACGATCGAACACGTCGGAATACGACTCGATCCGGTTGTTCCAAAGTGTGGCCACAAGTTTGAAGGCGTACAGATATATGTCGTTTTGGGTTTCCTCGCGACTTCTGGGCTATAATATGTGCCGTAAGTCAAGAATCCTAACGTGGTATACCTTCACGAACCTTTACAATATCATCGACGTTGCAGATCTCAAGGCGTAGCCCAGAAGAAAAGGCTTGGAATTGATCTTGTTCCCATGCGCTTCCGTGTCCAATCAGAAGTTCAGACAACAGTCGGCGAACCATTGTAGAGTGTTGGTCCGGTTCCCGGGGACCGTTAAACGTCGATATGGGAACTGATTTCTCTGGCGCCATGATAAATCGAATAAGCAAGGGATCATTTATCACCTCGGATTCAGTAAAGGTTTGGTAACGATTGTGTGCGATGAGCGCGGCAACGAGCCCCTGTTCCCCGTCTGGCATCATCGCGAGGAGATGCTCGGGTTTATAATCCCGGTACGGCCTCAGCAGGAAATCAAGACATTCAGGCTTCTCGAACAACGCGGCGTACACAAGGAACGGGTTGACTGGGTATGGCTCCAGTAGGAGCTGAATCATCACTAGTGCAGTCAACGAACCATCTACCTTGAGATCTATTTTACCCGGCGTCGGTAGCGTACCACTGGGATGAGAAAAGTTCAAGGAACGGTAGGCACCCCCAAGGAACGGTAGCCAACGGCTTTTACACTCAAGGCGGATGTCCAGAGCTCCTTGGAAGACGCTGTTGGTGGGACCGTCGCCTACCGCCGTCGTGCGGAACTTGCCGTTTCCTCTGAAGGCGAGTCAGATGGCGAAGTATTGTCGTACTTTCCCACTTACATGGAAAAAGGGCGAACAGGTGACAACAACGCCTTTTCGGAGCTAATCTTGCATTTCATCGGGAGGTCTACTTGGTAGTCGCCAGGCCGGCCGCCGCTATGTAATGCTTTAAGCATTCCAATGAACACGGCTGCTGCCGCGTTTGTATTGGGGGCCTTGATGCTGAACTTGTGCTCTCCACTTTGGGCACGAATGCGTTGCCTCCATTCTCTGGCATTTTTCAATCGCGGAAGCTTGACATCGTCAATCGTTTGCAAGCCAAAGTCGGAAATCTCTCGTGATAGGTTGGGAAATGTAGGAGATTGAACTTCAACTTCTTCATCTCCAACGGAAGTAACTCTGTCCACTTCCATCTCATTGATCTCCTGCCTGTGGACTCTAGGTGGATCCACAATTTCCACTTCGTTGTCGCTGTCGGACTCTGGCGAGACCCACCTATGCTGGCGCCGCGGGCCCATGTTAGCGTAGCGAGGCTGTAGAGGAGGGTTTAGGAATAAGAAATGCATATTGTGGAGGCACTTACCCAGGGCAAACGGACCTCATCCTCGTAGTCGGTGTCATTGGGCGAGTTCCGCCTGTTTTGGCGTTGGCGAACGTTGCGTTGGTGCGGCTGCAGGGAAGCGGTCAGAGAGGGAAAGTGGATTGGGAATGTTCATACAGGAGACGAAGGGGACCGGGCGCGACGAACTGCGATCTGAAAAATCCGTCAATACTTGCACTCAGAATCCAAGAGCACGTACTGATGGAGGGGGGACTGGTCTTTCGTCATCAGAAGGGCATTCATCGGGAATACACTCGTTGCCATCTTTGTTGGTCTTAAAATCAAGCCACTTGTAGCGGGCTAATAGGCGCCATGGCATGCACGCATGAGCCAGAGGCCCATTATTTATCGGACCGCGAATGTTACCATGTGTAGGTGCTAGAGGTGTAAATGGGCAAGAAGCTGATTGAATGAGCAGGATCGCGTACCGAGCAAGAGGCATGGAACCTTGGGGCGATCTGGGTAGATCGGCACATCGAGAGCTTGTCTGGACAAGAATTCGGTCGTGAAATCAGCAAGCCCGACCAAGCCCGATTTGAAATCAAACCGGTCCTTGTTCTTCTTCGCTTGACCCAACACATCCCAAGACAGGCTATTGAAGGAATTACCATCGTCCCCCTCGCGACGGGTGATTTCGAATCTGTGGATGCTGAGATGGTCATGTAAGGAACGATCGATTATCTTCCATGGTTCAGAACTATGCTGATCAATTGTTAGCGAAAAAACCAGATTGTTTTTAGCCAAATGTTCTACTGTCTCCCCGAAATGCCGAACGGTGAATATAGGTTTGGGCGGCAGGTATCCGTCGTACGAATAGGATTTGTCAAGCTAAGTAAGGTTAGTGACTAGCTCGGTCAATCTCGCAAGAGGCTGACGCACCACGAAGGGCCATACTGCGCAATGATATTCTTCAATGATAGTGGAAGAGGGTGGAGGAATTTCCGGAGCTGCCTGTGACATCTGGGTACGGCTACGCGGCTTAGGGGGGCGGTGTCGTGAGGCTGCGTCCGTTCGCTGTCTATTGACCTCGTTCGCCGTCGAGGAGGACGGGTTCCAGCGCAATGAGGGCGCATTGGCAACGTTAGCATACGCACGTGCTGGAGGGCTACGAGCGATGACGGCACTGGTGTTGGGCTCGGGTGGAGCCGAGACAGGTTGCTCATGGAGGTCATATCGCTTGCCACATACGCATGGCGTAGGGTGGGCTCCTTCACCCTATGTGTTCTAAATGAGTGTCTAATGCGTTCCAAACTCAACAGCGAGGTTACCGTTGGATAATATCCTCCGCAACCTGTAGAATGGCAACCACCAGGTCCTGTAGTTGACGGAATGATCACGGTGTGCATCCACCATGCATGTCCGCAACCGCAAAGCTCAGTCGCGTTGAGGGGATTTTTTCGGTAAAAGGGCCCAAACAGAGCCGCGTCGCAGTTGCACGTCGTGTTCTGAGTGCACTGCCCGCGGTTCGGCAAAAGCTCGGAGGCAAAAGAAGGCATGGTATGAAGACGAGGGGAGATAAACCAGAGAATATGAGGGTAAGTGGGAGAGTACGAAGAAATTTTTCTTTTTCCTCCGCGGAAAGAATCGCATCCGGTGCCGAAGGCGCTTTAACGATGAACCATGCTCGGCCGTTGGCATCCCGCGCATCCACATTTTAACCCGGGGGATGGTCGGGCGCCTAGCAATACAAAATTACTGAAATATCATTTCCGGTTCTAGAGGAGATCTTCAGCTGCATGCTCGAAGACATCCTAGTCAGAATGATGGCGCATGCAGGTATCCTCGCCATACTGAGACCTTTAGTGAGTCAGGTCTAGGTGAACTACGATCTGATGTTGGATTTACCCTCTCTAGGCACCGGGTAAACCGTTTATCTGCAAAATGTTTATCAGCAACTGGTAACGGGAATCATGGAAACCATGATCCAGCGGCGTCCACACTTCGGATACCCATGTGGGCATGGGGATATTGGATAGGAAGATTGCGCGTTGTAAGACAAGAGAGGGAAAGAAGGGCGGAAGCCGGGAATTAGAAGCTTTTTTGATGCGCCAGGTCGGCGCCCTCGTTGCTTCGCGGAGCTCTTGGCACGGGAAATAGAAGATATTAAATTGATGCGCATTGGGCAATGCTCGGCGCTTACTGAAACGTTGAGTATGCTGGGAGATGGTAGAGCAGACGTGCGGTAAGGTTCAACGATAGAGTCACTTTGAGATCTTAGTTTCTCAGAACAGATTAGATCAAAAGCTATCGAGATTATGCCTTGCCTCGGCACGGCGGAATTGATGCGTGATCGACGATCCTTGATGCGCCTGATGGCGCATGAGCTATTTTGGTGGGCATCTATTCTTAACGTCGGGTGACGTCGAGATCTTATTTCCCAGTTATTGTTACTTGGCAGAAGATGTATGGACGCTTTAGATTAATTAAACGCAAACATAGCGGTATGTTTTTAACTTCTGAGCAAGTCGAAAACGCGATAGCTAAGTAAATAAACAGGGTCTGTTGGTAGCCTTCGATCAAGTGATCCGTTTGATTGTGGGGAAACGGGTGGCAATGACGACTGTTCGTCTGCCTCATTTTCGATGCGGAATGTTGGCTGATGGTGAATAAGAGTTTTGAAATGTTCGCCTGGGACAAGAATGGATAGAAGCGTGCTTGACGGGATCGTATATGGAAGTATTTTTTTTCGCAGTGATGGCTGTGTGGGGTATGGATCCACTAGGGTCGTTCTGGAGAATGGGAAAGTATTAGGGAAGATGAAACTGGCGGAGTCGAACAAACATAACGTTGAGAATGGCTATCATGCATCCTGGCTTTCCTCGCCGTCGTCTGGGGCCAGTACATCCCACAGGATCCCCGTTAGAGAATGGTGTACTGGATGTATAATGGGTGAGATCCAGTTGATATGTCGTCGGCGGACGCACCTATGGAACATAAATCCTTAACCTGCCCTGCTATTTTCGTAAAGGCATCTCCTATCCTAATCACTAATTTCATCGCTATACCTCATCTATGAGTTGGTTGCAATGCCGAAGTCGCGTTGGACGGACCATGGAAGAAAATCGATCCCGTAACGTTCCCTGCTCGTTTGATAGATTCTTGAATGACTGAAAATACTAGGCATATAAGTGGAAGTGGTTGCCAATAACGCACTTGGCATGGTTTACGTCGGTACAAAATCTGCGGTAACGGGAGCTCGAGTTGGTACGCACAGGCCCGGGAGAAGTAGCTCAAATTGGTAAACAGGTTGGCGGGGGCTCAAGGGGAAGACGCGACTGCAGCGCACGGGACGTGCAAAGCTCAGCTGCCTTCTCCGACTTTGTGCACGCAGATGTTTTTGCGCTCATGCATTTCTCAACCGTATCCTCAATCCGTGCTTGTCCGAATCTCGTCACCAACTCCTCTCGACTCTCCTCTCGCTTGTTTCCTACCTTGAACCTCCGCTATGACCGAAAATACTAGGCATATAAGTGGAAGTGGTTGCCGTGGTTGTTAAGAACGGACTTGGCATGGCTTACGTCGGTACAAAATCTGCGGTAACCAGCTGCCTTCTCCGACTTTGTGCATGCATATGTTTTTGCGATCATGCATTTCTCAACCGTATCCTGACCCCTCCCGCGTCGCGCCTCCCGCGCATGTTGCCTCCCACCCGCCTTCACCGCCATCACTAGCCATATCGCGTCACCAATGCTCACATGTGCCAAGCGCACATGCCCAAAGGGCTTCAACTTTAAGTAAGTGTCGACTGTATGCGACATCTGCGATGTACATAACGCTGATACCTTACCCGCAACTGCCACCATCCCCGCCTCTTTCCCAGCTGGTCTTGTTTTCCCCGGAAACAACTTGCCCTTGCTCAGCCGTTGATATGCACGGCCTACTACATTATGAACACGGGCATTCAATTGAACCCACTGGTAAGTTACATATCCCACTCAACGAGCAGCATTACTATGATATTCGTCAGGAAATACCCAGAACATCTGCGTTCGCACAGCATCCAAGTTCGACACGCCCTTGTTCAGGCGACAAATATGTAAGTGCATATACCCTCTTCTGACAGTATTCTTACTTACGAGCACGTCATCCTCGCGACACAGCACAGAAGTGCTCTGTTGGGTAATGAAAGAGCTCACCGTCGTCGTCGGTACACCCAAGGAAGAAGCTTCAATACGGAGCCTCGTTATTGCTAGAACTTAACCGGTTCGCTCTCGTTTCGCCCTCTAGCTATCAACTAACATGCACACGGTAGTTGAATTCTCTCATTACTCATCAAGTCAGTGATGTTCTTGCCCATGCTCTCCGTCATTCCTGCCCATGCTTGCAGTTGTTTTCCTTCATTCACCGCTTCATTTCTAAAGTCCCCAACATTACGAACAACATTCCCGCATCACTTTTATCATTGCTATTTCATGCCGGTTGTTATCCACAGTTTACCCTCGCTACTCAGTACATAAACGAAGATGTTGCGGTCGGCATGTGAAATACAAATGATTTATGATACACCAACATTTTGATTCGAGAAAAAAAGGCACACTCGCGTTGTCCATGCGTGGTTCACGCGTCGATCACGAATGATCCACTCATGGTTGTCATTTGTGCGATTTGAGTTCAAGGGACGGATCATGCGTGATAATGCATGGATCCCGAGTAATGCAGAAAAAACAATCAAAAGTGTTATTGGATTATCACGCGTTATCACGAGCCGTTCATGCATTAAAACTCATTATCATGCATGATCACGCAAAATCATGCATTATTGGTGCATTATCATTCGGTTCATGAGTGATAATGAGTTATCATGCATTATCATCTAACTTTGTCTAATTTAGAGGAGCAAACTTCTAGCCATAGTCGAGTCGTTAAAGCGATTCAGAGGGTTATTACATGGTGCTCACTTTACAATCAACACAGACCACCACACCCTAGAACATTTCATGGGCCAGAAGCATCTATCCGCAAGGCAACATCGCTGGCTAGTACCAGGTACATCGAGTCCAATCTACACTGGCTCCTCAGCCGTGGTGATACCAGAGGCTGAGACGACTCCTGTACGATGTTCCTCGAGACTCGCTGAGGCGAAAGCTGCAGAGCGGGTGTATAGTGAACCAAAGCAGGTGCGAAAGAAGAGGCCTGCGGGCCCTAAGGCGGCGCCGTGGATGACGTCAAATGTGACACCGAGTGGGACCGGGTCCGTTCCGACTTCCGAACCTTTCTCGGCCGTCCTTCAGACCGCAGGCGATATTGGTATAGACATTCCTGACTGCCTACGCAATCGCTATTTGGACGACACATTCTTCAAGAAGATCCTGGATACCCCAAGCGCTTACTCAGACTTCACCATCAGGGACGGCCTCGTGCTGAAACGCAGCGGAGGTAGCGAGGTGCTGTGTATCCCTAACGTGGTAATCAATGACAGGAGCATGCGAGAGCTAGTTATAAGCCACGTACACTCTCTGCTAGCACACCTGGGGTACCGAAAGACCCTACACACCTTGCGTGATGAAGTCTGGTGGCCATCTATGGTCTCTGGTGCAAGACATGCTCCACATGTGCCACAAGTAAAGCAAGCAACCAGGCACCCATGGGCACCTTGAAAACGATCGCTGTGCCTTCCCGACCTTGGCAGTCTATCGGTATCGACTTCGTTGGGCCATTACCGGAGTTGAAAAATAGGTACGGTACCTTCGACATGATATGTGTGGTCATCGACCATCTGACATCGAT
>WNGI01007741.1_pt1 | contig 18235 bp, 16 predicted proteins | sample 5400621 | NCBI WGS metagenome assembly WNGI01 (sample SAMN13153374, study PRJNA577476) | soil metagenome | isolation source: 20 cm soil or saprolite under Garry oak tree replicate 1 | place: USA:California | collected 2016-06-15
GGTCGGAGCCAGACGCGAGCGTGAAGGGACAGTACCACGCGCGACTGCCGTGCCGCGGCTGGCGAAGCCAGCGCGGCATGCGGGGTACGCGCCCGGCGCGCATCGCTCGATCGGCGGATGCCGCCGCAGCGGTGAAGCCACCAGCCTCCGGCGGGCTGGACAGACATCGCCACAGATGCGACGGCGGGGCGGGCGTACCTCGTCTGTCGCGCCGGCTTTCGCCGGCCGCGACATGCAGCGCGCGCGGGTCACCGAGCGTTCCATTCTCGCGTCCGGTCCCGACCCGAGATGTATCTCGGGTCGGTCTCCTAGCGCGCAGCGCAGAAAGGAGCCGTCCCAATGCTGAAGCTCCACCACCACCCGCTCTCCACGTATTCGCGGCGCGTTCGCATGGCCCTCATCGAGAAGGGCCTCGAGGCCGAGCTGATCGAGCTCGACATGGCGCGGGGCGCGCATCGCGAGCCGGGCTATCTCGCGCTCAACCCGTACGGCCGCGTGCCGACGCTCGAGGACGACGGTCTCGTGCTCTACGAATCGACGGCCATCCTCGAGTATCTCGAGGCGACGCATCCGAGTCCCCCGCTCGTTCCCGCCGACGCACGCGGGCGTGCGCTCGTCGCCATGCACGTGAAGCTTTGCGACATCCAGCTGGCGCGCCAGACCGGGATCATCATCTTCCCGAAACGGTTCCTCCCGAAAGAGCGCTGGGACCAGGCCGCCATGGGCCAGGCCAAGAAGGAGATCGAGAAGCACCTCGGCATCCTCGAGCAGCAGCTCCGCGGCAAGCAGTATCTCGCAGCGGACCGCTTCGGCCTCGTCGAGGTCTGCTACGCGCCGTTCGTCGAGTTCCTGCCGCTCATGGAGATCACGCCGCCGCCCGCCGTCGCCGGCTGGGTGGCCCGCATGCTCGAGCGTCCGAGCGCGAAGGAGACGAAGCCGCCGATGTGACGGCTCACTCCGATCGCGGGGCGCCGAACGCGACCGCGCGGCGCTCGGGCCCGAGGGCCGTCATGACGACCGCGAGGACGAACACCGTCGCCGCGGTCATCGCCATCGACGTCGCGTAGCTCGTGCGCGCGGCGAACAGGGCCTCGAGGTACACGATCAGGCTCGCGAGCAGCACGCCGCACTGGTAGGCGAACCCGGGCAGGAAGCCGCGCACGCCGTCCGGCGACAGCTCGGTGATGTGGGCGGGAATCACCCCCCACGCGCCCTGCACCATGAACTGCATCGCCACGGCGCCGCACACGAGGAGCGCGAGCGAGGGCGCGAAGGCCCAGAGCGGCACCAGGGCGAGGCCCCCGACGAAGGCCGCAATCATGGCGCGCCGCCGGCCGACGTGGTCCGACCCGAGCCCGAACACGACGCCGCCGACGATGGCGCCGACCATCGACAGCGCCGTCAGCGCGGCGCGCCCGGCCGGCGTGAATCCCCAGTCGCGCTGGAGGAAGGTCGGGTACATGTCCTGCGTCCCGTGCGACACGGCGTTGAGCGTCGCCATGAGAAGCGTCAGGTAGGCGAAGAGCCGCCAGTTGGCGGCGATGGCGCGTCCGAGCTCGCCCCAGCTTTGGTGCCGCGTCCGCGCCCAGACCTCGGACTCGCGCACGTGGACGCGGACGTAGAGCGCCAGGAGCGCCGGCAGGCCGCCGACGAAGAACATCGGACGCCAGCCGAAGCGCGGGAACACCACGAAGTAGCAGAGCGCGGCGAGCAGGTAGCCCGCGGCATAGCCCTCCTGGAGGAGTCCGGAGAGGACGCCGCGCAGGCGCGCCGGCGCCTTCTCCATCGCGAGCGACGCCCCGACCCCCCACTCGCCGCCCATGCCGATCCCGAAGAGCGCCCGCAGCACGAGGAAGCTCCGGTAGCTCGGCGCGAGCCCCGACAGCACCTCGACGATCGAGTAGAAGACGAGGTCGATCATGAGCGGCAGACGGCGGCCGTAGCGGTCGGCGAGGAGGCCGAAGAGCAGCGCGCCAACCGGCCGGAAGGCCAGCGTCACCGTGATCGACAGCGCGATTGCGGCATCCGAGGTGTGGAACTCCTGCGCGATCGCCGTGAGCGCGAACACGACGAGGAAGAAGTCGAACGCGTCGAGCGCCCACCCGAGAAACGAGGCGACGAGGGCCGCCCGGTGGCCGGACTCGTCGCCCACGGCGGCGGGCCTTAGCACGAGTGCGATTCCCGGGCGATGGGTTGGAGTGCGAACCCGGCGCGCCGGCCGTCTTGACTCGCCCGCGCGACGGGCTCAGTTAGCCGCCGGAGGAGGGCGCACCGATGGCGGCCGACGCAGCGAAGCTCGAGCGGTTCATGGGCAAGATCGTGGGGGACCTCGGCGCGGCGATCTCCGCCGCCCTCGTCGTCATCGGCGACCAGCTCGGGCTGTACAAGGCGCTCGCGAGTGGCGGCCCCGCCACTCCGGCCGAGCTCGCCACGCGTACGGGCACGTCCGAGCGCTACGTCCGCGAGTGGCTCTGCGCGCAGGCCGCGGGCGGCTACGTCGACTACGATCCCGCGACGGCGCGCTTTTGCCTCAACGCCGAGCAGACCATGGTCTTCGCCGACGAGCAGAGCCCGGCCTTCGCTCAGGGCGGCTTCCAGGTCCTGACCGCCCTCTTCAAGGACGAGCCCAAGATCACCGCCGCCTTCCGGACGGGCAAGGGCGTCGGCTGGCACGAGCACGACCCCGCGCTCTTCGTCGGTACCGAGCGCTTCTTCCGCCCGAATTACAACGCCAACCTGACGACGTCCTGGATCCCCGCCCTCGAAGGGGTGGAGCGGAAGCTCCGGGCCGGCGCGAAGGTGGCGGACGTCGGCTGCGGCCTCGGCACATCGACCATCATCATGGCGCGCGAGTATCCGCGGTCGACGTTAGTCGGCTTCGACTATCACGAGCCGTCGATCACGCGCGCCCGCGCCGCCGCGGCCGAGGCAGGCCTCGGGGATCGCGCGCGCTTCGAGGTGGCGCGTGCCCAGGATTACCCCGGGACGGGATACGACCTGGTCGCGTTCTTCGACTGCCTGCACGACATGGGCGACCCCGTCGGCGCCGCCGCGCACGTCCGCCGGTCGCTGGCGCCCGACGGCACATGGATGCTGGTCGAGCCGTTCGCGGGCGACCGCGTCGAGGACAACCTGAACCCGGTCGGGCGCGTCTTCTACTCCGCGTCGACGATGGTCTGCACGCCGGCGTCGCTCGCCCAGGAAGTGGGGCTCGCGCTCGGGGCGCAGGCCGGCGAGGCGCGCCTCCGCGACGTCGTGCAGCAGGCGGGGTTCACGCGGTTCCGCCGCGCCACCGCGACGCCCTTCAACCTGGTCCTCGAGGTCCGGCCGTAGCGCACCGGCGCTGCCAGGGTCAATCCCGTCCGGCGCCGACCCTCCCCTCTCGACGTTCTGGACGAGCTGCGTGCGCGAGGCGCTGCACCGCATGGACGACCTTCAGCAGCGGACGGAGGGGCTGAGGGCCGGACGTCGCTGAGAACGCGCCGCGCTCAGCTCTGCGCGGCGACGGCGGCGGTAGCGGTGGCGGTGGTGGTGGCGACGTTGTCGCGCGCCCGGCGGAGCGGCCCGGCGGGATCGGTCTTGTCGCGCGTCGCGTTCGTCTCGGCTGCGGCCATCGAGCACTGCCCTTCGAAGAACGCGCCCTCCTGGACCACGAGGCTCGGGCTCGAGATGTTGCCCTGCACGCGGCTTGCCGCGCGGAGCTCGAGCCGTTGATGCGCCGTCACGTCGCCCGTCACCCGGCCTTCGATGATGACGATGGTGCCGACGATGCTCGCTTTCACGAGCGCGCCCGCGCCGACGATGAGCGTGTCCTGCGCGGATATCTCGCCGTCGACCTGCCCCTCGATGCGTCCCGTTCCCTCGAACACGAGCTTCCCCGTGACCCGGGTGCCCTTCCCGAGGAACGCATCGATGCCCCCCGGACTGGCCGGCTGGCTCATGCTCCGCTCCCGCTCGCCCATCATGATCTCCTCCCGCGCGACCCCGCTCACCGGCATGCCGGCGGCGGGGACCACGTCACGATCCCGCGCAAACAACGCCATAGTCGTCCAGGCTCCACGGAGCAAGTTCGAGGCCGACGTCCGCTCCTTCGCCGATCCCGGCACCGGGGGCGCGCGGCATGGCAATCTGCTGACACGATGGAACAGAAGAGTGCGCGACGCGCGGTTTGCGCTTCGCCTGCGCGCGTGTTTTGGCTGTTTGACCATGCGCGTCATCAATCCGGCGACCGGCGACGTCCTGCGCGACGTCGCCGAGTCCGGCCGGCCGGCGATCGCCGCCGCGTGCCGCAGTGCGCGCGCGGCGCAGCCCGCGTGGGCCGCGACGCCGCTTGCGGCACGCTGCGAGGCGATCCGGCGCTTCCGCGCGCTGGTCGTCGCGCGCGCCGAGCCGCTCGCGCGGACGCTGGCCCTCGAGGTGGGAAAGCCGATCGCGCAGGCGCGCCGGGAGCTCGCGGGCGTCCTCCCCCGGGTCGAATTCTTCCTCGCCGAGGTCGGCGGCGTCCTCGCCGACGAGGTGGTCGGCGCCGCCGACGGGCTCGAGGAACGCATCGAGCGCGAGCCGCTCGGCGTGGTGGCCAACGTCTCGGCGTGGAACTACCCCTGGTTCGTCGCCGCCAACGTGTTCCTGCCGGCACTGCTCACCGGCAATGCGGTCGTCTACAAGCCGAGCGAGTTCGCCACGCTGACGGGTCTGACGATCGCCGAGCTGGTGCATGAAGCGGGCGTCCCCGCGGACTGCTTCCAGACCGTCGTGGGTGGCGGCGACGTCGGCGCCATGCTCGTCGAGGAGCGCGTCGATGCGGTCTGCTTCACCGGCTCGCATGCGACGGGCGTCAAGGTGGCGGCCGCCGTGGCGCCGCGGCTCCTGCGGCTCCAGCTCGAGCTCGGCGGCAAGGACCCCGTCTACGTCTGCGACGACGTCGACGTCGGTGCCGCGGCCGCCGCCGTGGCGGACGGCGCCTTCTACAACGCCGGCCAGAGCTGCTGTGCGGTCGAGCGGATCTACGTGCACGACCGCATCTGGGACCGTTTCGTCGCGGCGTTCGTCGACACCGTACGCGGCTACGTGATCGGGGACCCGCTCGACGAGCAGACCTACATCGGCCCGCTCGCACGTCGCGACGCCGCGCTCGCGCACCTCGACGCGCAGGTGGCGGACGCATTGGGACGTGGCGCGCGGGCGCTGACCGGCGGCCGTCGCGTCGCCCGGCCCGGCTTCTTCTTCGCGCCGACGGTGCTGGTCGACGTGGACCACACGATGGCCGTCATGCGCGAGGAGACGTTCGGGCCGCTGATCGGTCTCGCCCCCGTGGCCTCGGACGACGCGGCCGTCGCGCTGATGAACGACACCGCCTACGGCCTGACGGCGGCCGTCTATGCGAACGAGCGCCGCCGTGCCGAGCGCCTGCTCGCGGGCGTGAACGCCGGCAGCGCCTACTGGAACTGCTGCGACCGCGTGAGCCCACGGCTCCCGTGGACGGGTCGCGGCGATTCCGGGCTCGGAGTGACGCTCTCGCGCGACGGCATCGCCGCCTTCGTCCGCCCGAAGGCGTGGCACCTGCGCGGCCCGTGAGCGCGAACCGCGCGCGGCGCAGGTCCTTGCGGCGGCCCGCGGCGCGTGGAATGGCGGACGACGTATGACCGTGGGCGCCGTCGAGCGCGCGACCGTCGAGCCCGTGGCGACGGAAGCCGCGAGCGGGACCCTGTCCCGCTGGCTGCCGCTGCTCATCGCCCTGTTGCTCGGCGTCCACCTGCTGGCCGGTGCGATGACGCAGATCACGATCAACGTGATGCGCTCGCTCAGCCCGTTCGCCCTCGAGTCGCGCACCTTCGAGATGAGCCTGCTGCCGTACTGGCGGCTGGCCGCCTACGTCGTCGCCACCGTCTCGGTGTTCACGTACCTCTGGCCGATCATCGCACACGAGCGGCGCCCGGTCGTGCCCGTGCCCGCGCGCGTCCAGCGACGGGTCCTGTCCGCGCCGTTCCTGGTGGCCGCGATGACGTTCGCGCCGTGGTGCCTGAGCGCCGCCTTCTTCCCCGCGGTCACGCTCTGGCACTTCGGGCGCTGGGAGCCGGACCTGATGTCGCAGCAGGTGCTCTCGCCGGTCGTGAACGGCTTCCTCGCCGCCACCACGAGCTACCTCGTGCTCGAGTGGCTCTTCCGGTCGCAGATCGTCCCGCGGGTGTTTCCCGACGGCCGCATCCCGGAGCTCGGGCGGTGTCTCACCGCGGGCGTCCGGACCCGGCTCTTCCTCTTCCTCGCGGCCGTCGCATTCATCCCGCTCTTCACGATGCTCGGCGTGGTCCGCACGGCCGTCGTCCGCGTGGCGACGCACGTCCAGGACGCCGACGCGGTCGTCGCCGCGACCGCGCACGTGTCGACCATGACGTTCTTCCTCTACGTCGCGCTCGGCATCGCGCTGACGCTCATCCTCGCGCGCTCGCTGACGCGTCCGCTCGGCGAGGTGGCCGGCGCGTTGCGGCGCGTCCAGCGCGGCGACCTGCGCGTCCAGCTGCGGGTCGGCTCGAGCGACGAGGTGGGCGTGCTCGAGGACGGCGTCAACGCGCTCGTCGTCGCGCTCCGGGACCGCGAGCACATCCTGCAAACGTTCGGGCACGTCGTGGACCCGTCGGTGCGGGACTACCTGCTCGCGGGCGGGGTCGAGCGGGGCGGTGAGCTCCGCCCCGCCACGGTGCTCTTCTGCGATCTCCGGAGCTTCACGACGATGGCCGAGCGACTGGCGCCCGAGGAGGTCGTCCGCACCCTGAACGAGTTCTTCGCGACGATGACGACATGGGTCCGCCAGTGCGGCGGCTTCGTCGACAAGTTCATCGGCGACGCCATGCTCGTCGTCTTCGGGCTCTTCGACACCGGGAACGCGGAGTGGCCCGCCGGGGGCGCGGCGGCCGCGCTCCGCTGTGCGCTCGGCATGCAGGACCGGCTGACGGAGCTGAACCGGGTGCGGGCCACCACCGGCCGCCCGCCCCTCGAGACGAGTATCGCCGTGCACGCCGGCGAGGTGGTGGCGGGGGCGGTCGGTGCACCCGACCGCCACGAGTTCACCGTCATCGGCGACACCGTCAACGTCGCCGCCCGGCTGCAGGGGCTCTGCCGCGACACTGGCTGTTCCCTCCTCGTGTCCGAGACGGCCTACGAGCTCGCGCGGCGCGACGGCGGCGCGCCGCCGCTCGTCGCGCGCGAGCCCGTGCAGCTCCGGGGACGACTCGAGCCGATTCGCGTGTACGGGCTCTCGGTCGACGCGGCCGACACGACGCCCGCCGCTCGCTGATTCGCCATCCCACGCCGCGGCGTGATCCCACCCGTCGCGGCACCTCTCCCGTAGGTCTCGACGCCCACGGTCCGAGGCGTCACGCAGCCGTGACCTTCCGCACGACCTTCCGCTTGCCCGCGTTGATCTCCTTGAGCGAGCGGATCCCTTCCTCCGCCACCTCGTCGCCGACCATGCGGTCGCCCTCCGCGGAGAGCTCGTCGAGGTCGACCCACATGGCGTAGTGCGCGCGCGTCCGCTCGGTGATGACCCCGGCCTTCAGCAGCGTCTTGATGAGCGTACGGAAGACGTTGCTCGAGCGCTGCATGAGGCTCCGGCGGTGCTCGTCGGTGCGCGCCTCCAGCACCGCGTCGCGCACCCACTCCCAGTCGAGACCGAACTGCGGATAGATGAGCCGCTTCTGCTCGGGGTTCACGAGGTTGAAGAGCAGCGTGTCGAAGCACTCGCGCGCCCAGTCCTCCACGGCGTTGTGCTCGGCCTCGCCGAGCTGCGGGAGCGTCGCGTGCGCCCAGATCTTGCCGAACTTGTGGTGGAAGGCCTCGTCGGTCATGACGAGCTGACAGACCCGGCGGAGCAGCGGATCCTGGGCGATCTTGTAGAGCGTGGTGAATGCGCCCATCGCCACCCCTTCGACCAGCATCTGCATGCCGACGATCTTCTTGTAGACGACCGGCGTGGCGACGAGCTCACCCAGGAGACGCCCGACCGTGTCGCCGACCGGGAAGATGCGGCCGGCGAAGCGCGCCTGGACGTAGCGGCTGAAGGCGTGCACGTGGCGCGCCTCCTCGCGCACCTGGTTCGCGGCGTACTCCTGCGCGCCCGGGTCGAGGAAGATGTCGCAGAGGCTCGCCGACAGGCTGAGCGCCCCCTGCTCGCCGTGCAGGATGTTCGACACGCTCCACCGCGCGCTCTCGTTCGTGAGCGCGATCCGCTGACCTTCGTCCAGGCGGTCCCACACGGCCGTGTTGTTCTCGAGCACGAACCAGAAGGGCACGATCGTGTCGTCGCCCGGCCACGGCGTGGAGAAGTCGACGTAGTCCCGGTCCTCCGGGTTCCAGAAGTGCTCCTCGGTGCGCGCGATGATCTCCTCGAAGTCCGAGGAGCGGCGCGCGTAGCGGCCGGGGTCGATCATCGCCGCGAAGTCGTCGGGATCGGCGGTCCGGTACGCGGGGTCGGTGGCCATCGCGAGCGAGCATGCGCGTCGGATCCGTGGCGAGTCAAGCCGGCGCTTGGAACGCGCGCCGCGGCTTGCTAGGGTCGTCGCCCGTGCTTCCCGAGAATTACGTGCTCTTCAGCGGCGCCGCGCAGGGCGCCGAGTCGGCGTTCGGCGCCACGGCCGAGCGCCACGGCATCGACGAGGTCAACTTCACCTTCGAGGGGCACAGCGATGCGCGCCGGCGCGGCATCCGCGTGCTGACGCGCGCCGAGCTCCGGCAAGGCGACGTGAGCCTCGCGTATCTCACGAAGCTGATGCACCGCCGCTACCCGGACACGCCGCTCTTCCGGAAGGTCCTGCAGAGCATCTGGCACCAGGTGAACAACGGGCGCGAGGTCTTCGTCGTCGGGCGCATCCAGCCGGATCAGACCGTGACCGGCGGCACCGGCGTCGCCGCGGAGTTCGCCAAGCTCTTCAACAAGCCGGTCTACGTCTTCGACCAGGCGCGCGACGGCTGGTTCCGCTGGGCCGGCGACGCATGTGAGGCCACGCAGGACCCCGTGATCTCCGAGCCGCACTTCTCCGGCACCGGCACGCGCTTCCTCGAGGACAACGGGCGCGCGGCCATCGACGGCCTGTTCGCGCGCACGTTCCGCTAGGAGCGTCGCTGCGCCACGCGCGTGCCCGATGTCGCAGCCGCGCGCGACTCGGCGGCATGCCGTGCACCGAAACCGAGACCGCGCGTGGCATATCCGTTGCTCCCTTCCGCCGGGGGGAGAGGAGCCCCTCACCCGCCATGCGGTCCGCGACACGCCTCCTGCTCGCCTTGCTCCTCCTGCCGGCGCTCGCCACGCGCGCCTTCGCCGCCGATCTCGTCCCCTGCCCCGGCGGCGACGCCGATTGCGACGACGGCGACGTCTGCACGCTCGACACCTGCGGGGGGAGCGACGGCTGCCGCCACGACCCGGTCGGCCTCGACGCCGTCCGCGCCGCGATCGATCAGGCGCTCGCGGTCGACGCCTGTGCCGATGCATCGGTCCCACCGATCGTCGTGACGCTCCGCCAGCGGGCCGCGACGCTGATCGACCGTGCGGCGGCCACGAGCAACACCGCGCGTGTATCGCGGCTGGTCTCCGCGGCGATCCAGCGCCTCCGCCGCGCCTCCCGGCGAGTCGCGGCGGCCGGCACGCGCGACCGGATCTCCGGCGACTGCGCGGGCGGGCTCGGCGCCGCGCTCGGCACCGCCACGGCGCGTGCCGCGTGCCTGGTCGGCGGCGGCAGCACGGCGCCGTTCGCGTGCCTCGCCGGCCACGGCCCGCTCGTCACGCTGCACGGAACGCGCACCTCGGAGTACAGCAACCGCTTGCTCGCCCCGGGCACGCGTATCGACGCGCGGGGCGCGCACGCTCGATTGGGCCACGATGCACGACATGAACAACGCCGGCGCGGCGTTCGCGAGCCCGACGACCGTCGACGGCATCCGCGTCGACGACGTGACCGACGGCCTCCGCCCGCGCGGCATCGGCCCGTTCACCATCCGCAACGCCTGGCTGTCCTACATCCGCGACGACTGCGTGGAGGACGACCACGTCGAGGGCGGGCTCATCGACGACTCGCTGTTCGACGGCTGCTACGTCGCGATCAGCGAGCGCCCGTCGTCCGCCATCGGTGGCCAGGGCGGCGGGCAGCTCCTGACGATCCGCCGCTCGCTCCTCCGCCTCGAGCCGATGCCGGGCCCGCGGAACGGGAGCCGCGGCGAGCTCGGCAATGGCGAGTTCTTCAAGTGGAGCGACCGCGCGACCGCGCTCGCGCTCTACGACAACGTCTTCATGGCGGAGAAGGTGGGCCAGGGCGGACCCGACACGATGGGCGTCCCCAGGCCGCTCGCCGGCTGCGCGCGCAACGTGATGGTGTGGCTCGGCCCGGGCGAGTATCCGGCGCCGCTTCCCGCGTGCTTCCGCGTGACGCGCGACCGCGCCGTCTGGGACGCGGCGGTCGCGGACTGGAAGGCCCGCCACCCCGCCGTCGGCCGCTGACAGCGACGGTCACCGACCAGGCGGCTTCGCGTCTGGCCGAGGCGCGTCAGGCGCTCGCCGCGACGTCGACCGCCGGGCCCCCTTCCGCGCCGGCGGCGCGCCGAGCCACTTGGCGAGGAGCAGATGAAAGGCCGCCATCTGGATCGGCTTCGCGATGTAGTCGTCCATCCCGGCGGCGAGGCAACGCTCGCGGTCGCCGGCGAGCGCCGCCGCCGTCATGGCGACGATCGGCGTGTGGCGCGAGCCGCCCTCCTGCACACGGATCGCCGCCGTCGCCTCGAGGCCGTCGAGGTTCGGCATCTGCACGTCCATGAGGATGAGGTCGTACGCCGCGGCGCCGACGGCGGTCAGCGCTTCGCGCCCGTCCGTGGCCACGTCGGCGGTGAGACCGGCCGCCTCGAGCAAGCGGAGCGCAGTCAGCCGGTTGTCCGCATCGTCCTCGACGAGCAGGATGCGGCGCCGGGCGGCACCGCGGCGAGGCTTGCCCGGTGCGAGCGAGGCCTGCTGGCGCTTTGGCCGCGCGGCGCCGAGCGCCCGCACGAGGCTCTCGAGGAGCTGCGCCTCGCGCACCGGCTTCGTCAGCCGCACCGCGAAGAGGCTCTTGTCGCCGGCCCCGCCGAGATGGCGGAGGGAGCTCAGCAGCACGAGCACCGCCTCGTCGAGGCTCGGATCGGCGCGGATCGCCCGCGCCAGGGCGGCGCCGTCCATTCGCGGCATCTGCATGTCGCAGACGACGAGCCGGTACGGATCGCCCGCGCACGCCGCGTCGCGCAGGAGGCCGAGCGCGTGCTCGCCGTCCGCCGCCGTCGCCTGCCGCATGCCGCATGTACGGAGCTGCTGATCGAGGATGGTGCGATTGGTCTCGTTGTCGTCGACCACGAGCACGCGCACGCCGCGCAGCACCTCGGGCGCCGGGCGCACGGGACGCGCCGCTCGTGCGAGCCGCAGCGTGAACCAGAACGTGCTGCCCCGTCCCTCCTCGCTCTCGACCCCGATCTCCCCGCCCATCAGCTCGACGAGCCGCTTGGAGATCGCGAGGCCGAGCCCCGTGCCGCCATAGCGGCGGGTCATCGAGCCGTCGACCTGCGAGAAGATCCCGAACAGGCGGTGGCGCTTGTCGGCGGGAATCCCGATCCCCGTGTCGCTCACCGCGAAGCGGACGATCGCGTCCTCGTCGCCCTGGCGCTCCAGCGTGGCCCGGACGACGATCTCGCCGCGCTCGGTGAACTTGACCGCGTTGCCGATGAGGTTGAGGAGCACCTGCCCGAGGCGCCCGGCGTCCCCCTGCACGGCCCGCGGCACGTCGGCGTGGATCAGCGACGCGAGCTCGAGACCCTTGGCGGCGGCGCGCGGGGCGTGGACGACCATCGCGTCGTCGAGCACGGCGCTCAGGTTGAACTCGCGGACGTCGAGCTCGAGCTTGCCCGCCTCGATCTTGGAGAAGTCGAGGATATCGTTGATGACCGTCAGCAGGTTTTCGGAACAGCGACGGACCGTGCCGAGGAAGTCGCGCTGCTCGGGGCCGAGGGACGTCTCCAGGAGCAGGTCCGTCATGCCGAAGATGCCGTTCATCGGCGTGCGGATCTCGTGGCTCATGTTGGCCAAGAACTCGGACTTGAGCCGGGCCTGGTCGAGCGCGGCGTCGCGGGCCTCCTGGAGCGCCCGCTCGACAGCCTTGCGGTCGGTCACGTCGCGGAGGATCACGATCGTCACCGGCTGGCCGGCGAGCGTCATCGCGCTCACCGCGACCTCGAGCGGGAAGCGCGACCCGTCCCGCCGCACGCCCACCCGCTCGCTGCGGGGGGCGTGGCTTCCCGCGTCGGCGGCGTCGAGGTCCTGGACGAGAAGCCGCACGCTCTGGCCGATCGCCTCCGTCGGCGGCCAGCCGAAGATGCGCTCGGCGGCGGGGTTGAAGGACTCGATCACGCCCGCCGCGTCGAGGGTCAAGATTCCGTCGGCCACGTTGTCGAGCACGGCCCGGATGCGCGTCTCGCTCGCGGCGACCGCGTCGAGCATCGCGTTGAGCGTCGCGGCCAGGGTGCCGATCTCGTCCGTGCCGAGCGCCGGGGCGTAGGCGGCCGCGTCGCCGGCGGCCCGGCGGTCCATCGCGGCGCGCACGAGCGCGAGCGGCCGCAGCACCAGCCGGCGGAGCAGCAGGTAGGCGAGCGCACCCACCAGCAGGACGGTGACGCCGAGCGCGCCCAGCGAGTCCCACAGCGCGCGCGACAGGTCGCGCTGCATGCTGCGCCCGTCGATCGTGACGACGAGCGCGCCGTCTGAGCGTTGCAGGTTGTTCAGGTAGAGGTTCGACATCCGCAGTGGCGTCGTGAAGTGCCACTGCATCGAGGCCGCCTCGAGGTAGGCTCGCGGCAGCCGCCGCTCGACCGCCTCGCTGACGTCGTTGCGCGCCCCGTCCTCGGGCAGGCCGCTGGCGGGCAGGTTGATCCAGGCATTGCGCGTCGAGGCGACGACGCGCGGCGGCCGATCGGCCACCACGGCGATGAACAGCACGTCGCGCTCACCGCCGAGCGAATTGACGGTGCGGACGAGCTCGGCCGGATCGGCCGTGATCTCGACCGCGTACGTTACCGCGTTCATCAGGAGCTCCGCGCGGTGACGGACCTGCTGCGCGACGAGCGTCGCGAACGTGCGCTGCGTGTACCAGGCGCCACCCGCCCCGACCGCGACGCCGACCGCAATCAGCGGCAGGACGACTTTCGCCCGGAGCGACGACCCGGTCACCGCCGGCCGCCCGCCCGGGCGAGCAGCTCCGGCGCGAGGCAGTCCGCGGCCGACCCATCGTCGCCGCCGCCGCCGCTCGTGCGGAGCGCGTCGACGGCCGCGACGAGGGCGCCGTCGGGCGCGAAGAGCGCGCGCTGCTCGCGCGAGGTGAGCATCGTGATGCCGCCGAGTGCGTCGTGCAGCTCCTGGACGCTCACGCCGGCGCGCTCGGCCATGAAGGCCTCCGCCTCCGTGCGGTTCTCGGCCGCGAAAGCCACGGTTCGGTCCCACGCGCGGACCATCGCCGCCGCCTCGGTCGCGCGCCGCGCGAGCACGTCGGCGGCGAGGGCGACGACGTCGAACACCTCGTCCTCGTCGGGCGCATCCGCGACGGGTTCGATCCCGCCGAGGTCGAGAGTGCGGCGGGCGAGGATCACGTCCGGCCCCGCCGAAGTCCCGAGCGCCATGAAGACCCGCGGCTTGCGCCTGGTCCGCTCGCGCACCTCGAGCACGTCGGCCAGCGTGCCGGCGATGCCGTCGATCTCGCCGCGCTCGAAGGCGCGAAGCACGTCGCCGAGCGAGCCGCTCTCGACGAGCTGCACCTGCACCCCCTCGGCCGCGAAGAACCCCTTCGCCACGGCCAGGTAGAGGAAGGGATTGCCCGGCCACGGGGTCATCCCAATGCGCAGCGGCGCGGCGCGGTGGGCCATGCAGCCGGCGAGTACGGCGGCGCAGAGGAGGCCCCGCACGGCGTACCCCAGCCGCCGGCGCGCACGCCGTTGCCACCCGCACCTCATGATGATGCCCCTTCGGCCTATCGGCTCGATCGGGACGGAACTTCAGTGGGACCCGGCGCGGCGGTCGGTAAGGTCGCGACGGCCCGATGTCCGCTCTCCGGATCGACGTGATCGAGGACGACCGGTCGCTGGCGCACCTGGAAGACGCCTGGACGCGGCTGCTCGCCGAGACACCGGCGTCGTCCGGCTTCCAGTCCTTCGCCTGGGTCTCGGCATGCCGGTCGGGGCTGCCGGCCGATCCCGGCGCGCTCTTCACCCTCGTGCTGTGCGACGGGGCCGACACCGTCGCCATGCTCGCAATCGAACCGCGGAGGTGCGCTGCGCACGGCCGTGCGTCGCGCGCACCTCGCATGCGCCGGCGGGGCCGGCGTTTGCGCCGTCACGACCGTACCTGAGAGGTGCGTTCAGCCGGCCTGATTCTTCTTGGGACGGGCGAGCGAGCGCAGGCGCACCGGCGGCTGGAAATCGCGGCGATCGAAGCCGTGCCGCCTCATGAGCGCGCGAACGTGCTTGGTCGTAATTCCCGAATGTCGCGCCGTTTCTTTGATGCTGCCCCGGAAGCGGCGGAGCTGCGCGAGCAAATAGAGGCGTTCGAAGCTCGCGAGCACGCGCTGTCGCGCCACCCGCAACGGCGCGTCGAGATCTTCGACAGGGGGCCCTTGGGGGCCCGCACCGGTCGCGAACGGCAGATGTGCGGCCTCGATGGTGTCGCCGGGACACTCGAGGATCGCGGTCTCCACGAGATTCTCGAGCTCACGCACGTTCCCCGGCCAGTTATAGGACAGCAACAGGTCCACGGCGTCGTGGCTCACGCGACAAACTCCCGGACGCTTCAGGCGTAACCGCTTGTGATTGACGAAGTAGCTGACGAGCAGCGGAATGTCCTGCCGCCGCTCGCGCAGCGGCGGCAGATCGATGCGCACCACCGAGAGCCGGTGGAACAGGTCTTCTCGGAACGTCCCGGCGCGGACGCAGGCCGCGAGATCGGCGTTGGTGGCGGTAATGAGACGAAAGTCCGAGCGGATCATCCGCCGTCCTCCGAGACGACGGAATTCCCGTTCCTGAAGGAGGCGCAGGAGCCGCGCCTGCGCTTCGAGCGGGAGATTGGCGATCTCGTCGAGGAAGAGCGTCGTGCCGTCGGCGAGCTCGAAGACGCCGATCCGGGGACGATCGGCCCCCGTGAACGCGCCGCGCTCGTGGCCGAAGAGCTCGCTCTCGAGGAGCGTCGGCGCCACCGCGTTGCAGTCCTCGGCGACGAACTCCCTGGCGGCTCGCGGGCTTAGCTTGTGGATCAGCCGGGCGACGAGCTCCTTGCCGGTACCCGTCTCGCCGGTGATCAACACGGTGGTGTCGGTCGGTGCGGCGCGCTCGATCAGCTTCCAGGCGCGCTGCATGTTGGCGCTCCGGCTGATCAGGAATCGACCGGGATCGACCTCGAGATAAATCGGCTCCTTGCTGGTCAGTAGCATCGGGGGCTGGCTCGAACGCGACTTCACTCGCGTCCTGTCATCGACGTGACTCGCGGATTTTACGTAGCCTTCAGCGCACGGTGCGGTCAATGCGGTGTTGACGCGCGAGGTACCGCACACGCCATGGCGTTCATCGCAGACTCTATGGCACGTGCGCCCGCGCGCCGTCGGAACCCGCCGTTCGCAGCACGATGCCGGCGCCGCCGGCGAGCGTGACGGTCTTCCGCCGGTGACCGCCGAGGTCCACGTGCTCGGCATCAGTGGGCACGGAAGCCCGCGTCCCCGATGTCGGCGGCGTACTGCGGACACGACCCGCCGGAGCACGCGAACCGGATGAAGTAGCGGTCGAACGCCGAGTTCGCGATCCGCATGAAGCGAACCGTTCCCGCCGTGGCGCGAGCAGCTCGGCCGGCGCCAGGAGCGCGAGTGTGAATGCGGCGGCCGCCCAGGTCACGGTTGAGGGGCCAGCCGCCGGGGCCGCATAATGCCCGAATGCCGTCGGACCTTCTCATGTGCCCGCCGCGGTTCTACCGCGTCGCCTACGTGATCAACCCGTGGATGGAGGGCAACATCGGCCGCACCGACGGGGCCGTCGCGACGCAGCAGTGGGAGCGGCTGCGGGCGGAGCTCGCCCGTCGGGCCGCCATCGAGTACGCCGAGCCGGCCGAGGGGCTCCCCGACATGCCGTTCACCGCCAACGCGGGGCTCGTCCACGACGGCACGTTCATCCCGGCACGCTTCCGGTTTCCGCAGCGCCAGCCCGAGGTGCCGCGGCTCACGTCCTGGTTCGGGGAGCGCGGCTACCGGGTGGTGTCGCTGCCGAGCGGCGGCACGTTCGAGGGCGAGGGCGACGCCCTCTTCCAGCCGGGCGTCCCGCTCCTCTGGGGCGGCTACGGCGTGCGCACGTCGCTGCAGGCACACCGCGACCTCTCGGAGCTGCTCGACATCGAGGTGATTCCGCTCCGGCTGGTCGACGAGCGGTTCTACCACCTCGACACGTGCTTCTGCCCGCTGCCCGGTGGCCGCGTCGTCTACTATCCGGACGCCTTCGACCACGACTCGCTCGAGACCATCCGTGTCCGCGTGCCCGCCGAGCAGCGCTGCGAGGTGGATGCCACCGACGCGCTCCACTTCGCCTGCAACGCCGTGGTGGTCGGAGACGCGTACGTGACGAATTTCGCGAGCCCGGCTCTCCAGAAGCGCCTCGCCGGCTGGGGCTTCCAGACGGTGGTGTGCCCGCTCACGGAGTTCATCCTCGCCGGCGGCGCCGCGAAGTGCCTCGTGCTCCAGCTGACGCACCCGGGGGCGCGCCGGCCCGCGGCGGCGCCGCGTCGACCCTCCGCCGTCCGCGAGCGGATGGTCGAGATCCAGGGCGATCTCCTCGACACCGGTCTCATGAACACGCTGCTCGACTGCATCACGGAAGGCGGCGGCAGCTTCGAGATCGAGGCCTTCCAGGCAGGCCTCCGCCACGACCAGGCGTCGCTCGCCCGGGTGCGCGTGGTGGCGCCGGCGCCGGAGCGCCTGGAAACGATCCTCACCCGACTCGTCCAGATGGGCGCCCGCGTCGCGGAGGAGGACCGCGACGCGCGGCTCGAGGCGGTCACCCGGTCCGGCGTGGCCCCCCGCGACTTCTACAGCACGACGATCTACCCGACGGAGGTGCGCGTGGGCGGCCGCTGGGGGCGCGTCACCGGCCAGCGCATGGACGCGGTCGTCGTGGTCGACGGTCGAACGGACCCACCGCGCGCGAGCTGCCGCCTGCTCCGCGCGCTCACCGTCGGCGACCGGGTCGTCTGCGGCATCGAGGGCGTCCGCATCCATCCGACGCACGTGCCGGCCGCGGGTGAGACCTTCGGCTTCATGACGGCCGACACGTCGAGCGAACGGCGAGTCGAGCTCGCCGTCGACCGGATCGCCTGGGAGATGCGCCGCGTGCGCGACCGCGGCGGCAAGATCGTCGTGGTTGGCGGTCCCGTCGTGATCCACACCGGCGGCGGCCCCCACCTGGCGCGCCTCGTCCGCCGCAGCTACGTGCAGGCCCTCCTCGCCGGCAACGGCCTCGCCGCGCACGACATCGAGCAAGCGCTCTTCGGCACGTCGCTCGGCGTAGACCTGAAGCGCGGCATCAACGTCCAGGGCGGACACCGAAACCACCTGTACGCGATCAACCTGGTGCGCGGAAGCGGCGGCATCCGCCAGGCCGTCGAGCGCGGCCTCATCCGCGAGGGCATCCTCTACGAGTGCGTCACGCACGGCGTCCCGTTCGTGCTGGCCGGCTCCATCCGCGACGATGGCCCCCTCCCGGAGACGATCATGGACCTCCTCGCCGCTCAGGAGGCCTATGCCGCGGCCATCGAAGGCGCCGACATCATTCTGATGCTCTCCTCGATGCTGCACGCGATCGGCGTCGGCAACATGACGCCGGCAGGTGTGCGCCTGATCTACGTCGACATCAGCCCGGCAGTGGTGACGAAGCTCGCCGACCGCGGCTCTGTGGAGTCGACGGGGATCGTCACGGACGTCGGGCTGTTCTTGAACCTGCTGGATGCGCGGTTGGGCGTGCTCGAGTGAGTGGCTGACGTCGATGCGCAGTCGTACGCCCGCAACGATGGCGTTCGCAGAGCCGATTGGCACGTACGCCCGCGGCGGGCAACGGAGATCGAGGGTCCGCTTGCGCCATCGAACCCTGGCGCGCACTCACGCAACCCGAAAATAACGGTCCGTTTCACCCACGCGGCTTTGCCGTCATCGCGCGCCGACCG